>Ga0209644_1000071_pt1 | contig 57241 bp, 54 predicted proteins | sample ETNvirome_2_1000_FD_184069 | JGI IMG/M metagenome (GOLD analysis project Ga0209644, IMG submission 184069) | Marine viral communities from the Pacific Ocean - ETNP_2_1000 (SPAdes) (version 2) | ecosystem: Environmental > Aquatic > Marine > Oceanic | place: Pacific Ocean | collected 2013-06-22 | reverse complement strand
ACAATAGCGTTTTGGACCCACCTGACCCCATGCCGAACTCAGTAGTGAAACGAAACAGCGCCGATGATAGTGTGGCATTTGCCATGTGAAAGTAGGACATCGCCAGGCTCCTAATTAAAGAAACCCGATTCGAAAGAGTCGGGTTTTTTGTTGCCTGTAGAAAAATAAAACACCCAACCAAGACCCCCTACGACCTATATCCTTGTAGGCATCAGCGCAAGGTGAAGAGACGTAGGAGGCACTTGAGTGCCGAAAGTGTCTGATATGCCCTTCATACAACACCCCTGACATTCACGGCTAAAGCCGTTCCTACGCTCTATAATCACGGTTCTAACGTTGTTCTATCACGGTTCTAACGTTGTTTAATCATGATGACAAGATTGGAGGGCTCTAAAATGGGCTGCTTCACTTTACGCTAAACTAATACCATTCCGCTTAATTAAGTGGTCTATTTTGAGGCAATAAAACCGCGTTGATAACAAGGCAAAAATTTAGTTATTTAGTTGTTCTAAATCAGAAATTTTTAACGCAGGTAGCGACTGGTTTGATCACTCAAAATGATTAAGTATTTTTGCGGATTGGTATAATTAGCGCGTAGGAGGCACTTTAGTGCCGAAAGTGTCTGATATGCCCTTCATACATAACCACTGACATTCACGGCTAAAGCCGTTCCCACGCTTTATAATCAGATGTTTAATCACGATTCCCATGTTGTTTAATCATGATGACAAGAATGAAGGGGCTCTAAAATGGGCTACTTCACTTTAGCTAACCAAATTAGCGCGTAGTAGGAGGTACTTTAGTGCCGAAGTATCTCATTATGCCCTTCACACATAACCACTGGCATTCACGGCTAGAGCCATTACTACGCTTTATGATCACGATGTATCGATCAAAGGTGATGTTGTGCGACCTCTGCGTCTATCATTAATGAAGGAAACTTCGGCATATTTACATCCTATTTGAGTATGTCGCTCTTTCATTCATCATTTGCACGATGCTCAGCTTGCTTTTGCTCTGCATTAGCTAATTGGATGTATTTGTTTTCAACCAATTGTGAAAGAGTCACAAGCTCAAAACCTTGCTGTTGAAGTTCTGGCAGGGCGTGATGTAAAAACGCGACTGTTTCTGGGTAGGGATGTGCAATAGCGATGGCATAATTAAAATGCGTCGCTTTTAGCTTAAGTTCTTCTAGTTGGTGCTTAAGCTGGCTTTCAGTCACGATATTGTCTAGGAATACATGTCGAGAAACATTGGCAACACCATAAAGATTAGCGACATTTTGTGCTTCACTTTGGCTTGTTGTTCGGCTATCTAAAAAGTATAAGCCTCGTTTTTTGAGGAGTTCCATCGTCCACTTCATAGGCTCTGTTAATTGCGTTAACTCAGAGCCCATGTGATTGTTTACGCCTTTGACTTGTGGCAATGATGCGAGTGCGTGCCCCAGTGTGGTTTGCAGCTGTGTTTTGCTCATTGAGTCTGTTAAAGCACCAGGACCTAAAGCTTTTGTTTTGTCTAGCGCCTGCATGGGGATATGCAAGAGAAGTTCTTTGTTGGTTTTGCTCGCTCTCTCGGCAAAAATTTGTGAGTAAGGTGTATGGGGCAAGATTGAAAAGGTCACTTGCCCTGGTAAATTCAAGATATCAAGATCGCGTTGGTGGTTGCCTATGTCATCTATAACGATGGCTATTTGCTTTGCTTGGCAAAATAGTGGTAAGCAACACAGCGTCAGTAGTAAGCCTTTGCGTAAATTCACTTTTTGTAATTATTATATCCATTGTGTGTGCTTACTTACTGCATAATAATTAACTGCTTTGCAGTAAGTTGCTTTTTATCTTGTTTATCAAGGAGTGAGCTAAAAAGCGACAACCCTTGTATATTTTTTATTATAACGTCTTGGTCAATTTCTGAAAGCATTGTTTGATTTATACTCACATCGGGTGCGATCCCTTTACCATCAATAGATTGCCCAGCAGGTGTATAATAACGTGCTGTGGTAAGTTTGAGAGCTGTATTTCCATTTCCTAGTGGAATCAAAGACTGTACTGAGCCTTTACCAAACGAGGTCTCTCCAACCAAGGTCGCTCTTTGGTTATCCCTCAACGCTGCGGCTAATATTTCTGCTGCAGATGCTGAGTTTTCATTAATTAATACGGCGATTGGCGCGCCAGAAAGAATATCACCGCTATGTGCTTTATAGTATTGATTTGCCTCATTGAAGCGTCCTTTTGTAGAAACAATCGTACCACTATCTAAAAACAGATCTGCAACTTCAATTGCACCTTGTAGTGTTCCTCCAGGATTATCTCGTAAATCAATAATTAACCCTGATAACGGAAAACCATTATTAATTTGCATTTTAGCCACGGTTCGTGCGACATCATGCAATGTATGGTTATTGAAAGCATTAATACTCAATAGCGCAACGCCTGTATCAGCAAGGTAGCTTTGCACGCTTTCTAGGTTTATCTGTTGTCGCTTTATTGAAAAGTTGAGTTCGGTTACTTGCTCTCGTTTTACGGAAACATCAACGGCAGCTTGGCCACTTTCACGAATAAGCCTTGCAACTTCTTCTATGCTTTTATTGACAATCGGTTGTTGATTTATAGCGGTTAGCTCATCATTTACTTGCAGACCAGCTTGCTCAGCAGGGGAGTTTTTAATCGTATTAACAATATATACGCGACCATCGGTAACTTTAACCTCGATGCCAAGCCCCGTGTAACGCCCATTGGTACTACTAAATATGGCATCGAGCTCAGTTTCGTCTAAATATTTAGAATAGGGGTCTAAACGCTCAAATAATGCTTCTACTTGTTGATTCGTTGGCTGAGATTCAAAGCTATTATGAAGTTGAAGATCGTCAACATAGTAAGTATTTATATTAAACAAAATTTCATTGAGTTGCTGGTGATGTAGTGACTTTAAAGATGGTTTAGCAACCCCATTAAATGATTGCATTAATAAGCATAGTAAGGCTAAGAGTAAAATAAGATGTAGCCCAAAGAAACGCTTAGATGGGATGAAATGGATTTTGTCTATGTGATTGATATTTAGCATCAGCTGCTCCTCATAGGGCGCAGCTGATTTAATCAATTAAATACGTCTGCACCATTTTACAGGATTTACTGCGCGTCCTTTGTGGCGTATTTCAAAGTATAGACCAGGATCTGTTTGTCCGCCGCTTTGACCTACTAATGCAATCACTTCACCTTCTCTGACAAGGTCGCCAACATCACGAAGTAGGGTTTGTGCATGCCCATATAAGCTCATAAACCCATCGCCGTGGTCAATAGCAATAACCCAACCAAAGCCATTGAGCCAGTCAGCATAAACGACCTGACCATTTTGTACGCTTTTGACGTTACTCCCTTCCTTCGCGCCAATTAACACGCCTTTCCAATCGATATTTCCATGTTTGCGTTGGCCAAAACTGTGACGGAGTTTTCCTTTGGTCGGCCAGTCGAGTTTTCCTTTACTGCTTTGTAGTCCGAGAAGTTCAACTTTTTCGCTTCGTTCTTTTTCTAACTCTTCGATGGCGGTAACGAGAGTTTTCTCGTTCTCTTTTAAATAATCAATCGAGCTTTTTGTTTCTTTAAGTGCTGATTGTAATTTGTTGAGATTGCGTTTTCGTTGTTCTTGAGCGGCAATTAAAGCTTGCTGGCGTTTTTTCTGCTCGTTGTGTAATTCAACTAAACGAAGTTTTGTTTGTTCTAGTTCCGCCTGATTTTCAGCAATTTTTATTTGCAACGCTTTCAGCTCTTCGAGTTGCTCAATGCGTGCTTTGTTTAAATAGTTATAGTAACTGAGCGTACGTTCAATTTTGGCCGTGTCTTGTTGGTTCAGCAGCATTTTTGAGTAATCATGGCTACCTGCCATATACGCACTTTTTAATTGTGCTGCGAGGAGGGTTTGACGTTTTGTTTGCTCTGCTTGAAGTTGCTGAGCTTTGGCCTGTTGTTCGCGCTGTTGTTGTTCGTTTTCTTTGACCGATTGTGCTGCTAGGTTTAATGCCTTAGCATTTTTAGCAATATCGAGTTCGTGAGCACGAAGATCTTTGCGCATATCGGCTATCGACTTGCGTTGACCTTCAAGCTCGGCCTTGGTTTTTTGTAGGGCCGATTGAATATCAGATAAGTCTTTTTTGGTTTGAGCTTCATTAGCAACAACCGAAGTTGCTACTAATGAAGTCAGTATTAAACCAGTTTTGAGTAAGTGGTTAATACGTCTGCTCATCGTTTATTTCAGCGTCATAATTGGAGTGCCAGTCATTTCGCTTGGCTGTTCTAAACCCATTAAGTGCAGCATGGTTGGTGCTACGTCACTGAGTGTTTTTCCATCTTGTGGGGTTGCGTCACGGCCTACATAAATGAATGGCACTGGCTCGCTGGTATGTGCGGTGTGTGCTTGGCCTGTTGCTGGGTTAGCCATTTGCTCAGCATTACCATGATCCGCAGTGATGAGTGCTTCGCCACCGTGCTCTTCAAGTGCGTTTATAACACGGCCAATACAGTGGTCGACTGCTTCACACGCTTTTACAGCGGCTTCAAACACACCTGAGTGACCTACCATATCACCATTAGGGTAGTTACAAATGATTGCGTCGTACTTGCCGCTGGCAATAGCTTCAACGAGCTTATCTGTCAGCATTTCAGAGTTCATCTCAGGTTGTAAATCATAAGTGGCCACTTGCGGAGAAGGAATTAACTCGCGTGTTTCACCCACAAATTCGTCTTCTCTACCACCACTGAAGAAGAATGTGACATGCGCATATTTTTCTGTTTCAGAAATACGTAGTTGTGTTTTGCCTTGCTTTTCTAACCATTCCCCAAACACATTGGTTAGTGGCTCTGGTGCAAAGGCGACAGGGGCTTTAATATCAGCGGCGTATTCTGTCATCATTACAAAGCCGCTCAGTGCTGGAGATTTCTTTTTCTCAAAACCACTAAAATCAGCATCAACAAATGCGCGCGTCATTTCGCGTGCTCTATCGGCCCTGAAGTTAGCGAAAATAACGGTATCGCCATCATTAATTTCAGCTGCCGTTTGTCCCTCAGGTACGAGGGTTGTTGCCGCTACAAATTCATCATTTTCATCACGTTCGTACGCTGCTTCAAGTGCGGTTACGCCGTCTGTGTAAGTGTGCTGCGCGATACCACTTACCATTACATCGTAGGCAAGCTCAACACGGTTCCAGCGATTATCGCGGTCCATTGCATAGTAACGGCCAACAAGGCTGGCTAAGCGGCCACAACCTAATTTTTCAAATAAAGCTTCGATGCGCTCAATAGACGCTTTAGCGCTGCGAGGTGGGGTGTCACGACCGTCTAAGAAACCATGAAAGTAGACGTTTTTTGCGCCACGCTCTGCAGCCAATTCAATGGTCGCTACAATGTGGTCTTCGTGACTGTGTACACCACCTGGGCTTAATAAACCCATAATATGCACTGCTTTTTCTGCCTTAACGGCTTTGTCTATGTTATCAACTAATGCAGGGTTACTCGCGAACTCTCCATCTTCGATTGCTTTTGTGATGCGAGTGAAATCTTGATAAACAATGCGACCTGCGCCTAAGTTTACGTGACCTACTTCAGAGTTACCCATTTGTCCTGCAGGTAGACCTACATCAAGTCCCGAACCTGAAATTAAGGTATGCGGACGTGTTGCCCACAGGTTATCGAGTACGGGTGTATTAGCAGCGAGTATTGCGTTACTTTCTGTGTCTTCACGGTATCCCCAACCGTCTAAGATCATTAATACCAATGGTTTTTTATGCTCTGTCATTATAGCTCCTGAAGATTGGCACTTATATATCACTAGCATACCGTGTTTTAAGGTTTTGATCAGCTATCAATATGTCATATTAAAATATTTCACGCCCTAGCATTTTCGGTTCAAGCACGTATACTTGCGTGGCATATTTTAATAATCCCATGGCTATGCGCTGTGGTACCCAATTTCTTAGTGGAAAACGCATGGATCAATATATTGAATTTATCTCAAATCATCCGGTTTTAAGTATCATCTGGCTGGCATTGGTAGCGATGCTGATCAGCAGTTGGTTTAAAAGTAAATTTTCAGCGATTCGCCAAATTAACCCGCAGCAAGTTACGTTGTTAATTAACCGCGAAGATGGTCAGGTTGTTGATATTCGAGCGCAAAAAGAATTCAACTCAGGTCGTATTGCAGGTGCAACGCACTTAAATCCAGAAAAAGCCAAACAATCTGATTTCTCAAGCCTTGAAAAGTTTAAGAGTAAACCCATTATACTAGTATGTACCACGGGCATGACCGCCTCAGGTATCGCAACGGCTATGCATAAAGCAGGTTTTGAACGTGTTTATGTATTATCTGGTGGTATGGGAGCTTGGCAATCTGCAAGTTTGCCAACAACGACTGGCCGCTAACAACACGTAACAGCCCGATAGAGGAATTATTATGACGAATGTTGTTCTTTACACAAAAGCATACTGTCCATATTGTCAACGCGCTATGGCGTTATTAGATAGTAAAGGTGTAAGTTACACAAACATTGATATTGGTGTGCAGCCTGAGCGTCGTGAAGAAATGATCGATAAAGCTAACGGTGGATATACCGTGCCACAAATCTTTATTAATGATGAGCATATCGGCGGTTGTGACGACATGATGGCAATTGAAGCGCAAGGCCTTTTAGACGCAAAGCTTAACGCTTAATAAATTTAATTATAAAAACGAATACAAGTTAGGAATTACAATGAACGAAGAAAACCAAAACGCAGCAGCAGAACAACAAGCAGGCGCTCAATTCACTATTCAACGCATCTACACGAAAGATGTTTCATTTGAAACGCCAAACTCACCAGCTATCTTTCAAAAAGAGTGGACTCCAGAAGTTAAACTTGATTTAGACACACGTTCTAACAAGTTAGAAGAAGGTGTTTTTGAAGTTATTCTTGCGCTGACAGTGACAGCAACAATTGGTGAAGAAACGGCATTCCTTTGTGAAATTCAGCAAGCTGGTATTTTCACGATTGCGGAAGTAGAAGAAATTCAATTAGCTCATATGCTAGGTGCTTTCTGCCCGAATGTACTTTTCCCATATGCGCGTGAAGCGGTGTCTAACCTTGTTAACCGTGGTACTTTCCCACAGTTAAATTTAGCACCTGTGAATTTTGATGCACTGTTTGCTCAATACATGCAACAGCGTGCAGCGCAAGATCAACAGGTTACTGCAGACGCATAAGTTATGACTACAGCACAGTCAGCTGTTACAGTTTTAGGGGCGGGGTCTTATGGCACCGCCCTTGCTATTTGTTTCGCCAGAAATGGTCACCCCGTTACTTTGTGGGGGCGAAATAGCGATGACGTTGCCACGCTTGCAGCTGAGCGAAAGAACCAACGTTATCTTCCGGATGTCAGCTTTCCTGAAACGCTTCAATTAGAAGCCGATTTAGAAACCGCTGTAAAAGCAAGCCAAATAGTGCTGGTTGTCGTGCCTAGCCATGCTTTTGGAGCAACGCTTCAACAAATTAAGCCTTGGCTGAATGATGATGCGGAAGTGGCGTGGGCAACGAAAGGTTTAGAGCCTAATACAGGGCGTTTATTACAAGAAGTGGCGGTGCAAGAGCTTGGGGATGATATTCCTCTTGCTGTGTTGTCTGGCCCGACGTTTGCGAAAGAAATGGCGATGGGCTTACCAACCGCTATTTCGGTCTCTGCCACATCGACAGAGTTTGCCAAACAACTTGCTGAGTTATTGCATTGCGGACGCTCATTTAGGGTGTATAACAATAATGATTTTATTGGTATACAACTGGGTGGAGCCGTAAAAAATGTCATTGCTATTGGCGCGGGGATGTCGGATGGCTTTGGTTTTGGTGCGAATGCTCGTACAGCGCTTATTACCCGAGGCTTAGCTGAGCTTTGCCGTTTAGGTTGTGCACTTGGAGCGCGTTCTGACACCTTTATGGGAATGGCGGGATTAGGTGATTTGATCTTAACCTGTACAGATAACCAATCACGTAACCGTCGATTTGGTTTAGCATTAGGTAAAGGTGAAGGAGTCGAAGCTGCAATTGACTCTATTGGTCAGGTTGTTGAAGGTTATCGAAATACCAAAGAAGTGTATTTACTGGCACAACGAACCGGTATTGAAATGCCCATCACTGAGCAAATTTACAAAGTACTTTATGAAAATAAAGATGTAAAAGAAGCGGCGATGGCTTTACTAGGTCGTGAGCAAAAATCTGAATAGCCACTGCTTGCTGAGTAACTATTTTGAAAGCCTTGTTTGAAACAAGGCTTTTTACTTTACAGATTGTTTATCTACTTCATTTTTATTAATAAAATTGGCTACTTGCTCTGCTTTAAGTGGCTTACAGTAATAATAACCTTGTTGATAATGACACCCCATAATATGGAGCATATACGCTTGCTCTTCGGTTTCAACGCCTTCTGCAACAACATTAATGTCTAGGTATTTAGCCAACCGGACAATGGTGGCGGTGATATTTCTATCTTGCTCATTTTTATCAATATCTTTTACAAACGATTTGTCTATTTTTAATGTGTCGATAGGAAAACGCTTAAGGTAGCTCAGCGAAGAGTGCCCCGTACCAAAGTCATCCAGCGTAATATTGACTCCTAAGGCTTTTATGCGTTTCATTTGCTGCTCTGCAAATTCGGGGTTATTCATCATTGCACTTTCTGTGATTTCTAACTCTAAACAACGAGCAGGTACATTATACTTTGTTAAATAATCAACGAGCATTTCGATTAAGCTATTTTGCTGAAAATGCAACGCAGAGATATTAATGGCAACATTGCCAAAAGGCACATCTTGTTTTTGCCAGCTTGCAAGTTGTTGAAGTAATTGCTTCATTAATAATTGGGTAAGGGGGATGATTGCACCATTCTGCTCTGCAAGCGGAATAAATTCATCTGGGTAAATTAGACTGCCATCATCTTGTGGCCAGCGAACGAGTGCTTCAAAGCCATGTAAGCGATTGTGTTGTACATCGTATTTTGGTTGAAAATACAGTACAAATTCGTTGTTGGTGATTGCTTTAAAGAGGGCACTTTCTTTTGTTAGCTCGGTGGGGTCTAACGTGTGGCGTTCTTTATCAAAAAATTGATAGGTGTTTCGGCCCATTTTTTTGGCGTGATTAAGTGCGCTGTTAGCGCTGCGCATTAAGTTTTCACCGTTGTAAGCATTGTCTGGATAGATGGCAATTCCGCAACACGCTGACAGTGAGGTTTCAATACCATCGAGCATGAATGGAGTCTTAAATTGTTGTAGCACTGTATCTGCGGTCTTTTTAGCAAAGAAAATGGTTTTGCCAGCATAGAGGTAAGGCGGCACTAAAATAGCAAATTCATCAGCTCCAAGCCGCGCAATAGTAAAGCCTGAATTAAGTGATGAAGTTAAACGACATGCCACTTCTTTTAATAATACATCGCCTAAAGTATGGCCGAGGGAATCATTTATCTTCTTAAAATTGTCGATGTCGATAAACATAATAAGCAGGCTGGGGTATTCGTCATTACAGGCTTTAATCGCTTTATCGAGCGATTCAATAAAAATGGCTCTATTTGAGAGCCCAGTTACAGAGTCGCGAGTTGTTAGCGTGAGCATGGTACGTTCGTTATTCTTACGAGCGGTGACATCACTAAAAAGCCCTACATAGTTAACAGCTCGTTTAGTAAATCGCGGTGTTGAGACTTTTGTGATTGATAAATCAAGTGCATAAGGCTGACCATCCTTGCGCAAGTTCCAGATTTCACCAGACCAATATCCATCTTGTGCGAGCTCTTGTTGGATCAATGTTTCGAGTTGTCGATCGCGGCCATCTTGTGTGAGTGCTTTAAATTTTTTCCCTATAACATCCCCTCTTTTGTAGCCTGTTATTTCGCTGAAGGCATTGTTGATGTCTAGTATTCTAAATTGTTCATCGCAAACCCATATCGCATCTTTCGATTGTGATAAAAGAGCATCAATTAACATCATTTTTTGATTCTTCTGGTAATAAATAACCGCAATGAACAGTGCAATAATGACAAGTAAAATGAGAAAGAACAGCGGGGTTGAGTTGTGTGGTTGCGCTAAATTAAGGTCAGCTGTTGTTGCAGCGCCCACAGAGTGCTGCAAAAGTAAAATGAGACTGTATACAAGGGTTAAAAAGCGCATTAATAATCATCATTTAGAACAAAAAGCCATCTATTTAGATTAGTTCATAAAAAAAGGCCGTGCTAAATAATTATAAATTATTTATTTAATGCGCATTTTCAATGAGTTATTGACCGTTTACAAAACCAAGCTGACGCCATGATTCATAGACAAAAACGGCGACAGAATTTGATAAATTCATGCTTCTGCTGTCTTTTTGCATCGGAATACGCACACGCTGCTCTTTCGGTAATGACTGAATAAGCTCATCGGGTAGGCCGCGTGTTTCAGGGCCAAATACTAAACAATCGCCAGGTTGATATTGTGCTTGATGATGAAACTGGCTGCCTTTGGTCGTACAGGCATAGACTTTTTTTGGCTTACACTTGGCAAGGTAATCTTCGAATGATGCATGACGTTGTACGTGGCTAAATTCATGATAATCAAGCCCTGCACGCTTTACGCGTTTATCATCCCACTCAAATCCTAATGGTTCAATTAGGTGTAAGGCATAGCCTGTATTGGCACATAAGCGAATGATATTACCTGTATTGGGCGGAATCTCTGGTTGGTATAAAACGATATCAAGCATGTTTGTCTCATTGTTAGCATTATGATCTGCGGCAGATTATACACAACTGCAGCGTGAGGATCTTGCAGGATTTAAGTTTGTTTAGCGCCGATAGCTGTGCTTTATTTATTCTAAATAGCGCTATGTAACATGGGGTAAAACCCTCTAATATGATGATATACTAAAACCTTGTAATGTCTGAAGGTAAAATGTTGTGCAACATCGCAGTTATGAGTTTTGGGTAAAAACCGCCAGCATAGTCACCATTGCTATGGTGAGTTTAATGATTGCAGCAAAAAGTTGGGCATGGCTTGCTTCAGGCTCTGCATCGATGTTGGGATCGCTCACCGATTCTTTAATGGATATTACCGCATCTTTAATGAGCTTTTTAGTGTTAGGTTATGCGCTACGCCCTGCTGATGATGACCACCGGTTTGGTCATGGCAAAGCGGAAGCTCTTGCCGGGCTTGCTCAAGCTGCTTTTATCGCTGGTTCTGGCTGTTTTTTAGCGTTTCATGGTATTGAACGACTTTTTAATCCTGTGGTACTTAAGCATTCCGACTTAGGTATTTGGGTGAGTTTATTTGCTATTGTTTGTACTTTGGTGGTGGTGTTTGTGCAAACCAAGGTTATTAATCATACCGAATCAATTGCAATAAAAGCGGATTCAGTTCACTACAAAGGCGACCTTATTTTAAATTTAGCTGTTTTGCTTGCCATCCTATTGGCAAAGTACGGCATGACGTATGCGGATCCTATTTTTGCTATTGGGGTGGCTGTTTACTTATTGTATAACAGTTGGGATATTGCCCGTGATAGTGCCGACCATCTGATGGACAAAGAGCTGCCAGAGGATGAAAAAACAGAAATTTTAACCATCGTTAATAGTCACCAAGATGTCTTTGGGGCCCACGATATCCGCACGCGACAAGGTGGTAAAATTAAGTTTATTCAAATGCACTTGGAACTTGAAGACAGTCTCTCGTTAATTCGTGCCCATCAGGTGGCCGATGAAGTTGAAACAATGATACAAACTCACTTTGCCTGCGAACTGGATATACTGGTCCACTTAGATCCACTTTCGGTGGTTAAAAAGTCTCGTCAGAGTGCCTCAAAAAACTGATATAAGTCACTCAATACTGCCTGCCTGATTTCATCTCGCTCGAAAAATAATTCGTGGCGAGCATCAGGGTAACTTTTTAATTTAGCCTGTGTTTGTTTATGCGCAAGCGCATGTTGCGCCGCATTATCGACAACGGTATCGCGCCCGGCACTGGCGATAAAAAGTGGAATATCTACTTTTCTATCGACCAATGAGGCGATAAATTCAAACGATGCATTGAGCCAGCCATACGTCACACCACCAAGTTGTAAGTCGGGCTCTGCAAGATAAAGCGCTCTAAATTGCTGGTACCTTATCTCACTGCTGGTTAATTCATTAACCGAAAAATCAACGGGCAAGTAGTCTGTTTGACCAAATGCATAACGATGACTTAAGCCTAATTGTGAGGCTATTTTCGCGGCTAGTTTTGCAATTGGTTTTGGTGTGCCTTTGGTATAAATATCAAACATGGGGGCAGATAAAAACGCGCCCGAAAAAGAATGTGTGTAGCGAGACAAGTAATCATAGGCAATTGCACTGCCCATTGAGTGTCCGAGTAATACTCGTTGGCCCTGCCAATGAGTATTGACTACCTGCTCGTTAAAAACGGCAAAGTCATCTGCATAATCAGTGAAACGTGTGACATGGCCTTTATGAGCGTTTTTTAAATGGCGATATGAACGGCCTTGACCTTGGTGATCAACAATAAAAACGGCATAACCATTTTGGTAAAACTCCCACAGTAACTCTTTGTATTTGAATAACGACTCAATTCTGCCACTACTAATAACAATGGCTTTTTTAGCTTGCTCTGGAATGGCAAAGCCATAATACAAGGTACCATGTTCAGTGCTTAAGAAATCTTGTTTTAATTGCTCATTAAAAAATGCATTTATCTGTTTAGCATTTATAGTAAGGTGTGCTTCATCGCTGTAAAACATTTACTCACTCTTTATTGGTAAGCGGATTTTAACGCAGAGTCCGCCATGTTCTTGGTTTTCGAGTGTTAGTGTACCATCATGTGCTGAGATCGCATTCTTTGCAATAGCCAGTCCTAAGCCCGTGCCACCCGAGTTTCTATCACGAGCATGCTCTTGACGGAAAAATGGCTCACACAGTCTAGCTAAGTAGGCTTCTTTAACCCCATTTCCATCATCACAAATGGTGATATAGAGAGCATCAGACTCAGCTAAGCTCAAAGAGATATGATGGTGTGCATATTTAATCGCGTTGCGTAGTACATTTTCGAGTGCACTGGCGATTAAACTCTCGTCGCATGGTATATCTGTGTGTAATTGGCCATTAATCGTCAGCTCTTTGTGACATTGTTTGGCCTCAAAGCGAGCATCATTTAATACATGATCAACAATAACTTGAACCGATTGCTTGCTTAAGGATAAAGCTTGGCTTCGGGCTTCAAGCCTTGATAGTTGCAATACATCGGCAATCATTTTATCAAGCTGGTTTGCTTCTTTTTCTATTCGTTCGAGGTATGTCTGCTGACTATCATCAGCTTGCATTTGTGCCAGGCCTGTTGCCATTTTTAAGCGTGTAAGTGGTGAGCGTAGTTCATGGGAAATATCTGCAAGTAAGCGTTTTTGTGCTGTTATAAGCTGCTCAAGTTGGCTCGCCATAGTATTAAAGTCACGTCCTAACACCCCCAGTTCATCTTCGCGAGCCGTTGAGAAAACTGCTCGTGCGGTTAAGTCACCGTGGGAAAGTTTTTTTGCAGTTTCTTTTAAGCTATTGATAGGGGCAATTAAGTTTCGGCTAAAGAAAAAGCTCAGCATAAGCGAGGCAATTACGGCAATCAATAACTTGAGCCAAGTAGGCATTAACCACAACCCGACAAAAAAAGGCTTTTTACGTTTTTCGTCAATTTCATATAAGTAAAACTTACCTTCGGGTACGTTAATTTCTACAGGACCATATGCTTGGTATTCATCAGTAAAAATAACTTGTGGGCGCATGTGCTTTGTAAAATTTAACAAGCTCAAATCAATCTCTTTCGAGATGGGTTCACTGAGCATTTCGACGCCATGAACTTCGCCATTTAAATACAGTAACTTATGTTTAGATAAGCGAGGGTGCGATACAATTTCTTGAGTCGGTTTACCATGCTTTGCCACAATACGTTCTATACTTTTCGCGGTGTATTCTAGGTTTTTAAGCATGGGGCCGCGTAATTCATCATTCCCTACATTGCTGGTTAATTGGCTTAAAAAGACTAGCAGAGTAATGGTTGCTATGACTGTAACCCAAAACCATGCAAAGATTTTTAAGAACAAATAATGATGTGGCTTTTTTATCCAACTCGGAAAGGTCATATTATTCACCTTGAATAAGTACGTAACCGCTACCACGCATGGTTTTGATACGCTCGCTATTTATAAACTCAGCAATTTTCTTTCGAATATTACTCACATGCATGTCAATGGAGCGGTCGAAAGGGGCTAGTCGTCTGCCAAGAACTTGCTCACTAATTTGCTCTTTACTGATCACTTCACCGGCATGGCGGACTAGCATGGCCAATATTTCATACTCAGTTCCCGTTAAACTTAATACATTGCCACTGACAGACGCTTCACGAGTCGCAAAGTTAATGTGAATACTATTGACACTGAGTGAATTTGTTTGCTGGCTCGATAGACTATTGATATGTTCGATACGACGGGTTATTGCTTTAACTCGTGCTAGCAGTTCTCTGTGATTAAATGGCTTTGGTATGTAGTCATCGGCACCAAGCTCTAAACCAAAAATACGGTCAAAGTCTTCCCCTTTGGCTGTGAGCATAATGACAGGCGTGAGTTTATGTTGTCGAAGTTGCTTGAGTACTTCAAAGCCATCCATCGACGGTAGCATGACATCAAGCAAAATTAATTCGTAGTTGTATTTTAAGGCCTGATTTAGGCCTTGTGCGCCATCATGATAACAATCAACTGTAAAGCCTTGTGCTGTTAAATACTCGCTTAACAGCTCGCACAGCCCTGTATCATCGTCGATCATAAGTAATTTCATTGTGGCACCTATTGCACTGTTTCTTTAAGGCTATTCTACTCAGTAAATTGTGTAAAAGTGAATCTTTACACAACCTTTACACTGGTTTGCGTTCCTTTGCATTGAAGTGAGTATAGTGAATCCATCAGTTAAAAATAACGACAGAACACAACACCCAACAAAAGGTAATGACTATGACTATTTCAAATAAGCTTTCTAAATTCGTACTTGTTTGTGGTTTAGCTGCAGCAAGTGTTGGCGCAACATCAGTAATGGCAAAAGGGGATATGCACCGAGGCATGAATCCGCAAGCCGGTTTTTTATTGTCTGAGCGTGGAATTAATAAATTACAATTAACAGAAGCACAGCAAGTCCAGCTTAAAGCGATTTTTGCTGAGCAAACAACACAAATGAAGGCTCTTCGTGGTGATAAAGCCAGCATGAAAGACAATAGAATAGCCTACAAAGAGAAAATGGATGCACTCTTAGCGACCCACGCATTTGATGAAAATGCAGCACGTGAACTAATTAAAGCCCGCCAAGAAAAAGGTGAGCAATTTGCGTTAATTAAAATGAAATCAGAGCATGCAATTTGGCAAGTTCTTAACGCAGAACAGCGTGAAAGCTATCAAGAAATTAAAAAACAGCTGCGTAAAAAAGGTCACAAAAAGGGGCTACACAGAGTTGATGGTGAGCGTAATAAGGCTGAAAGAACACATAGCTAATATGTTCCGGCGCATTCGTTAAACTAGAAAACGCGGCTAATGAAGCCGCGTTTCTTAATACTTATTCTTTGAAAAATGAATCATCATTCTTAGCGAGCATAGCCTCGATATCTTCAATCATATCTTGGTTAAGTTCGTTTGCGCTGGTGATGGGGGAAGAAATCTTGTTATTTTCAAATGACCACTCACCTAGATCGATCAGCTGACAGCGTTTTGAACAAAAAGGGCGATACGGGCTTTGTTCTGACCATTCTACTTTTTCTTTGCAGGTCGGGCAGTTTACAACGGTTGGCATGGTGTGATCTCTATTAAGCAATTTTAGCTGATCTTACTAAAGCTCAGCCTAAGAATCGAGTCGCGAGTTAAAAACTCGTGACCCGATTTATTTCAGCTAGCGAGGTGACACCATCCGCCGCTTTTTTTAATCCCGATAGACGTAAGTTATTAAATCCTGATTTTAAAGAAACCTCAGCAATTTCGAGTGAATTACCTCCACGCATAATAATTTGCGCAATTTCAGGGGTAATTTGCATGACTTCGTAAATACCTACTCGTCCCTTATAGCCATCGGTACAGCTATCACAGCCTTTTGGAGAAAACAGCGTGAGTTTACTCAATGTTGCGGGGTCAAAGCCTTGGCGAATAAGTTCTTCATCGGGCAGTTTTTCTGGGGTTTTACATTTCGGACATAAACGCCTAGCAAGACGCTGTGCAATGATAAGACTAATTGAACTTGCAACGTTGTATGCCGGAACGCCCATGTTTAACAATCGAGTCAGTGTTTCTGGCGCTGAATTTGTGTGCAGTGTCGATAAGACTAGGTGGCCTGTTTGCGCTGCTTTAATGGAAATTTCAGCTGTTTCTAGATCTCGTATCTCACCGACCATGACGACATCGGGATCTTGACGTAAGAACGCTTTTAACGCGTTGGCGAACGTCATATCTGCTTTTGTGTTAATTTGTACTTGGTTAATGCCTTCAAGGTTGATCTCAACCGGATCTTCCGCAGTACTAATATTGCGCTCAGGTTGGTTCAAAATATTCAAGCCGGTGTAAAGAGATACTGTTTTACCAGAGCCTGTAGGACCTGTCACTAGTATCATCCCTTGCGGCTGTTCGAGCGCATCCATGTAGAGCTTTTTCTGTTCAGGCTCATAACCCAAGACATCGATGCCGAGCATAGCACTTGATGAATCAAGAATACGCATTACAATTTTTTCGCCCCACAGCGTTGGCAGGGTACTGACACGAAAGTCGATACTTTTACGTTCAGTAATTTTTAATTTAATGCGGCCATCTTGTGGTTTACGTTTTTCGGCGATATCTAAGCGTGACATAACTTTTATGCGCGCAGATAATCGACTTGCTAGGCTATTCGGTGGGCTTGCCATTTCGTGTAAAATGCCATCAATCCGAAAGCGCACTCGATAACGATGCTCGTATGGCTCGAAGTGTAAATCTGATGCCCCTTTTTTGATTGCATCCATCAAAATCTTATTGATGTAGACAATAATGGGCGCATCGTCTTTGTCTTCATCATTACTTGGCATATCGCGTGGTTTATCGATGTCGAGATCGCCAAGCTCTTTAAATTCGTCATCCGTTAAATGTAAGCTACCGGCCGCATCAAGCAGCTGCTCTATTTTATTTTCTAGCTGGTTGTAATCAACCACAACAACTTCACAAGACAGACCTGTACTAAATTCAAAGTTTTCAAACGCTCCGTAATCAGTAGGGTCCGATGCCGCTATATAGAGCTTACGGCCTTTCTTTATCAGCGGGAGGATATGATGCTCGCGAATGAGCTTTTCTTTTACTAACTCATCAGAAATAAGTGATACATCGAAGTCTTTGATATCAAAATAGGGAACACGGAACAAGTCAGTGCATTGCTCTGCTAATTCATGCGCGTCTATACCGCAGCTCTTAGAAATGAGCTCAGCTGTGGAGTTATATTCTCGTTGCTTTAATTTGACGGTCTCTGCATCAATGCGACCTAATGTGATAAATTTTCTCAGTAACGGTGAGTTAATATTCATTGCGCACCTTAATTTGATCCTTTCTATGCCAAATCTATCAGAAAAAAGCAGGGTATAACATCAGTCTTGTCGATTTAGGCAAAATTGCAAAATAAATTCACCCTTTAACTCAGGTATTTATAATCTGTATTAATGTTTTTGTATTAGATGGATATGTATTTTTTAGCATATAGTTTCAGCATGAGTTAAATATTTTTGATGCAGCTTTTTCACATCAATCGCAACTTCAGATAGAGCGCGATCATTGTCTAAAATATCATCGGCTTTTAGCTGTTTATCGGCACGAGACATTTGTGATGCAATAATTTTTTTCGCTTGAGCATCAGAGACATTGTCGCGTACGCTGGTCCTAGTAATTTGAGTTGTGACGGGGACATCGATGAGCAACGTATGGTTGCACAATTTTTCTAAACCGTTTTCAAATAATAAGGGCGCAACTAAAATTACATAGTCGCTGGTGGCTTGTTGCAGTTGCTTAAGCATGGATTCCCTTATTAACGGGTGTAGTAAAGCATTGAGCCATGCTTTTTCTGTTTCATTATCAAAAATAATGTCTCTAAGCTTCGCGCGGTCAAGCACTCCCTCGCTGGTGAGAATAGTTTTGCCAAAATGCTCAACAATTTTTTTAAGACCTACACTGCCTGGCTCGACGACTTCTCTTGCGACGATGTCGGCATCAACAACCGTGGTCCCTAACTGTTCAAACATCGCACTCACAGCACTTTTGCCAGAGCCAATACCACCCGTTAAGCCTAAAATCCAGTTTGCCATATTTAATGACCTAAATAGCTAAAATAGGTTGTTTGAATTTGCTCACCCCACAATAAGGTTACCCAACCGGCTATCGCAAGGTAGGGGCCAAAGGGAATAGGCGTGGTTTTATCTTTGCCTTGAATAATAATTTGCAGCATACCAATAAGAGCGCCAACGACACTCGAAAGCAGCACGATAGTTAAAATAGCCTGCCAACCAAGTAACGCTCCAAATACGGCGAGTAATTTAAAATCGCCATACCCCATGCCTTCTTTTCCAGTAGCAAGTTTAAAGAGCCAATACACACTCCATAAACTTAAATAGCCAATTGCAGCGCCAATAATCGCATCAGAAGGGGCGATTGTGATGTTCATCACGGCTGCAATCAATGCAAGCCAAACAAGCGGTAAGGTAAGTTGGTCTGGCAAAAGCATATGATCAATATCAATGAACGTAAGCGCAATGAGCACCCATGTGATTACAATATAAAGTAACGCAAGTTCAGATGCGCCAAATACAACTGCAACCGCGAGGCTTAAGCTGGCTGTTAGCATTTCAACAATGGGGTAACGAACAGAGATTGGCGCCTCACAACTTGCACAGCGGCCTTTGAGTATTAACCAGCTGATGACAGGAATGTTCTGCCAAATTTTAATCGGTGCCTTACACTGTGGGCAGGTTGAATTAGGTGTGACTAAATTAAAAGGCGTAGGCTCTTCAGTATGGTTAATTGTTAGCTCATCGGCCAATAACAGACGGCACTCTGATTGCCATTCTCGTTTCATCATCAGTGGTAGCCTGTAAATAACGACATTTAAAAAGCTACCAATACACAGACTCACAAGTCCTACAGTTAACAAATAAAACCACTGTTGAGATTGCATCACGGTGGCTATATCAAGGAAAAAATTTTGCATTAAACTACCTAAAATACAACATTGAACTAAGAATCAAGAGCTTAAAGCTTGATTGCTTAAAATTACATGTTTGGGTTATACAACAGAGCCTAACTGGAAAATAGGTAAATACATGGCAATAATTAAACCACCGACCAGCACGCCAAGTACAGCCATGATCAGCGGCTCTAATAAGCTTGAAAGGCCATCGACCGCATCATCAACCTCTTGCTCGTAAATAGTAGCTACTTTGGCAAGCATGCCATCTAATGAACCTGACTCTTCACCAATTGCAACCATTTGGATCACCATATCAGGAAAAATTTTTGTATTTCGCATTGCCCAGTTCATCAAATTACCTGAGCTTACTTCTGCTTTAATTTCTAAAATAGCGTAACGGTACACCGCATTACCTGAGGCTCCAGCGGCTGAATCGAGCGCATCAACCAAGGGTACACCCGCAGCAAAGGTTGTTGAAAGAGTTCGTGCATAACGAGCCACCGCTGCTTTATTTAAAATCATACCAATAACAGGCAGCTTTAATATAGCTCTGTCGTTGGCATCTCTGAGCTTTTTGCTTTTAAGCAGGGCTTCTTTATAGGCATAACCAAAAGCAATAACAGCAATCAGCATTATCCACCAATATTCTTGCATAAATTCAGATATACCTATCACCATTAAAGTAAAGGCGGGAAGCTCAGCACCAAAACCGTTAAAAATATCTTGGAATTGAGGTACCACAAAAATAAGTAAGATTGAGGTAACAATTAAGGCCACAACTAATACCGCAATCGGGTAAAACATTGCTTTTTTGATTTTAGACTTTAATGCTTCGGCTTTTTCTTTATAAAGTGCGACACGATCGAAAATTTTATCAAGGGCACCCGATTGCTCACCCGATGCAACAAGGTCGCAATACAAATCATCAAAATAACGGGGGTGTTTGCGTAAAGCTTGCGAGAGTGGCACACCTGCTTTTACTTCGTCACCAACTTCTTCCATCAGCCTAGCAACACTTTTATTTTTAGCGCCTGAACCTATCATTTCAATAGATTGAATAAGCGGCACACCAGCCATCAGCATGGTCGCTATTTGGCGTGTAATTAAAGCAATGTCTTTAGGGGTAATTTTTTGTACACTTTGAATACCGAATAGCGGCTTAGGTTTACGTTTTACTTTAGACGGGGTAATGCCTTGCTTACGGAGTTGGGCTTTTACTAATGCTATACTCGAGCCAGATAGTTCACCTTCCATTTTTTTTCCACGAGCACTGACTCCAACCCATTGGAAGGTACTTAAGTTTTTATTATCATTTTTTTGAGTCATTATATAAACCATCCAGATTCTTTTCCCCTGCTGACCAAAAGCTAGGTCCTGCCATTTTGGGTGTATAACCATCCAACCTAAATGCAGATGTCATGCTTATTATAAAGTATATCAAAGAGAATGAAATAATTATAACTTTAAAATAATTGTTAAAAGGTATTTTTTTTCTTTTTGGTATTAGTTGGCTCAGTAACAAAAAAATAATCGTTTGAGAAACTGGCATTACAATTAAACCTGACGCAAGTGCATAAAATAGGGTGGTAATAAAAGTGATGAAAATTAATTTTTCATTTTCAGTATTTAAGGCTGCTTCTTTAGCTATTATCCATAATAAATAAAGAACTAGAAACAATGCGATAATTCCACTCTCATTTAAAATTTGTATCAGAAAATTATGAGGATGACTTAGAACCGTTCCTCCAATCTGAATGGAGTAGTTACCAGGCCCAACACCGAGGAATATGTTGGATAATTCAGGAACAGAACGAGACCACATTTCAATACGCCCAGAATCATTTAGTATATTCGTGGTTGAACTTGAAATTGAACTAGTGTCATAAAAGTTAATAGCTGAAAAAAAAACAATTGAAACTAAGAGTAGTATAATTGAATTTTTGAAAATTTCATTTAATTTAAATTTTAAAAGTAGTGCGAATATTAGAGCTAAACATAATAATGAAGCTAATGAATTGCTTAAGAATAAGAACACTAAGTTTAACGTAATGGAAAAGCCAATGAGTACTTTGTATTTAGTATGTTTGTATATGTATAAGCTTAGAGGTAAGAGCAGTATCTGTATATGATTAAAGTGTCTAATGTTATCAAACTTCATCATTATGTTATGAGCTTTAATTGGCTGTTGATCTATCAATGAAAAAACAATATTTAAGGAGCATACGAGTAACAATGAAGTATGGATATAAAATAATACTCTATAAAAGTTAATATTGTTTACTGCAGTGTTTATTAATGAAAAAGTTAATAAAGCTAGCATTGTGTAATGCAGCGAGTTCATTATACTTGAATGTGGGTAACTTGATAAACTTGATGAAAAAAAACTTAGCGCTAAAAAAGCTGTAATACAAAAAGTTATGTTATTTTTGGGTATGGATATTTCCTTACGGCTAATAAAATGTAAGGCACAAGCAAAAAGAAGAAATATTTGAGCTATTCGCTGACCATTGTGAAAGTCATATGAAACACTTGGCAATAAAGGGAATAAAGAATAAAAGAAAAAGAATAATAGAAAAGTTAAGTTTAAAGGCAACATTACGTTGCCTTTTAATTTCTTCATATAAGTTATACTAGCTACAGTTGCCAGGTTTGAACTTTGCTTCAAGTCCAGAATCTGCTGCACAAGACCAAACTCCATCAGCCGTTCTGTTTAGTGTTAATGTTTTACCATTGATTTTATCTGCATTACCATTTTTCATTGTGCATTCAATTGCAGTATTACCTGTTAAAGCGAAGTCACAGTATGTACCACCAGATGCAGTTTGACCGATATAACCCTTATCAGCATTTGAAAGAGAAGGAGTTTTGCCTTCGTTCACTGCAACTTCAAATTGCGTCTTAAGAGATGTTAATTCAGCGTACGCAGAACCCGCTTGTGATTTTGCTGTGTAGTCTTGGTACTGCGGTAACGCAATCGCAGCCAAAATACCGATGATTGCTACTACAATCATTAATTCAATTAGGGTGAAACCCTGTTGCTTTTGTTGTGTCATTTTGTTCCTCTCCTAAAGGATATGATGTTTTGTAAGTTTAGCTGTTAGATCAGCATTGTAAAATCGATGCTAAACATACAGGACTATTCTTACAGTTTTACTTAAAACTTCTGTTAAAAATCGTGATTGTTAACAAGTTGATTTTAAACTTTTGTTCATTAAGTGTTTGTTAATTTACTTTAGCATCAATTAATGTATTTGAAAGCAATTTTCCGGCTAGATAACTGGTTTTTCTGAAGTTTCCTACTTTAGTTTGAGACAGATCAAGCTTAAAAATCCATAATTGAACTATTTATACACTGCATCCTTGCTGGAACTTATTGAATTAATTGTAAACTTACGTAAGTCATTAGGACACAATGATACTAAAGAACTAAAAGCACTGAAAAGTTATTGATTTTTTGTTACCTATTCAGGCTTTTTACGTATTTAATGCTTTTTTCATTTCTTTGTCAACGAATTAGGTAAACATTAAATACGCAAAAATGAGGTGAGGTTACGCGTTAAAACGCATCGATAGGTCGATTGATTGTAAATTTTTTGTAAGTGCGCCGCTTGAGATAAAATCAACACCTGCTTGCGAATAAGCTTTTAGTGTTTCAAGGGTCATATTGCCAGACACTTCTAATTTTGCTCGCTTATCAGTAAGGATGACGGCTTGCTGTATTTGTTCCACAGTAAAGTTATCAAGCATGATGATATCAGCACCCGCATGAATGGCTTGCTCAAGCTCATTTAAAGATTCAACTTCGACTTCTACAGGTTTTGATGGATGATTAACTTTTGCTTGTGCCACGGCTTTATCAATGCCACCACATGCTGCAATGTGGTTTTCTTTAATTAAGAATGCATCGAATAAACCAATACGATGGTTCGCGCCGCCGCCGCATTTGACTGCGTACTTCTGCAATGCACGTAAGCCCGGAATCGTTTTACGGGTATCAAGTAACTGCGTGGTTGTTCCTGCAAGTTCTTTAACGTAGTGGGCTGTGGTTGTTGCTGTTCCCGAAAGCGTTTGCACAAAATTAAGCGCTGTACGCTCTGCGGTTAAAATGGCACGTGCAGAACCAGACGCTGTAAATAAGGTGGCATTTGCAGCGACCTTATCACCATCGTTTACTAATACATCAACTTTTACCGTTGCATCTACTTGCTTGAACACTTCTAAAATAATGTCTTTGCCACAAAATACACAGTCTTCACGAGTAATTACTTTGGCATTCGCTTGCTCGTTTTCAGGGATGAGTTGAGCGGTGATATCACCGTCGTTTGCATTTTGGTAATCCAAATCTTCATCAAGGGCGAGTTTAACCAGTTGGCTAATTAAAGAGTGAGGGACTGACATGTCGAAAGCTCATTGTTTATTAATAAATTGACTAAATTTTACTATGTTTGACCTTGTATTAGAAGTTAAAGATTTATCGCTAACGTGGATTAAAAGTCCTTGTGGGTGGCTTCACAAATGAATGCGGCTAGACCCTGAGTAGCGAACCATTTACACTGTTTAACTTTATTGTCATTGTTAGTTTTTAATATGCATATAAACGAATTAGGCCAGTTAAACAGTGTGTTACAGCGGCCATGCAGGCATTATGATGCGCGTCCTGATAATGAAGTGTCATTACTTGTGATTCACAATATTTCGCTACCCGCAGGGCAGTTTGGCACGCGATATGTGGATGATTTATTCATGGGTTGCATAGACTGTGAGGCACACGATAGTTTTGTTGACTTAAAGGGGCTTAGAGTGTCTGCGCATTGTTTTATTCGTCGCACGGGTGAAGTGATTCAATATGTGCCATTTGAAAAGCGTGCTTGGCATGCCGGTGTGTCTGAGTTTAATGGCCGCCAGCAATGCAATGACTTTAGTGTAGGTATTGAGCTTGAAGGTACTGATACTGAGCCGTATACCCAAGCACAATATAATGCATTACACTTAGTGACAAAGGCACTTATGGATAAATACCCAAAAATAACTCGCTCTCGTATTGTCGGCCACTGCGATATTGCACCCGGTAGAAAAACGGATCCGGGCGAGAGTTTTGATTGGCCATACTTTTTTGATTTAGTGTTTTAATTTAAAGGATATAGGTAACAAGCATGATCTTGATTTCAATTATAGTTGCGCTAGTCATTGAGCGTCTTGGGGCGCGGGCTGATTACTGGCAAATTGGTTTTTATGCCGATCACTACCTAAAGCACTCTAAAAAACACTTATCAGATAAAGGCTTATTTAATTCGCCCGTTGGTTTTCTGATCTGGTTAATGTTACCAGTGATTGCTATTGCCTTAGTTTATAAGTTATCAGATTTTATAGTATGGCAATTAGCGGTTAACACCGTGGTGTTATTAACGTGTTTTGGCTGTGCTAAGCAACGAGCACTGTATAAGTCTTATCTCAATGCCCTAACGCGAAACGATCAAGAAGCTGCGACATTATTTGCATTACAAATGGGCCAAAAGAAAACAGAAGCTGAGCCCCAAGGGGAAACATTCGGGCAAACACTCGCATGGCTTAATTTCCGCTTTTATTGTGCTGTTATTTTTTGGTTTGTGATATTGGGTGTACCGGGCGCAATACTCTATGGCTTAGTGCGTACTTACGCTGACAAGGTAAGAGAAAACCATAATATGGTGTATGCAAAACGCTTTAAACTAATTCATACCTTATTATTTTGGTTAGATTGGTTACCTGCGCGCATTGCAAGTTTTGGTTATCTTGTTATTGGCAACTTTAATAAAGGAACCAGTTGCTGGTTGAAATACGTGTTGGACTTTTCAGTAAGCAATCGCAAAGTGGTTACTCAAACAGCTTTGGCTGCAGAGCAAATTGAGCAGCAGTATGTTGGTTGCACTTATGAGGCAACCTGTATGATGAAACTCGTAAAACGTAATGTGTTGTTCTTTTTAGTCATTATTGCCGCACTCACTCTATTTGGTGGGTTGGCGTAGTAAAGTTAGCAAGTTGCAAGGGCTGGCTTTAGCCGGGAGTGGCTTTTAAAGTCAGCGAGCTGCAAGAGTAAAGCTTGTAGGAATGATTTCAGTCATGAATCATTCTGTTAATGTACGTCGTTTGAGTTTTGATTTTTCAGCACTGTAATGCTTTCTACTTTGCCTTTCTACAAAGCCACTCAAATCAGCTAACATCAAATAGCTGACTTCTAAGAGCGTGCTTGTCAATCTGGTCTGACCATTTATTTTTTATTGTTTTCTTCTTCCGAAATAGCGACTTTCTTCCATACTGTTTAATCTTTATGCAAAATGGAGTACCGTGTCAGTTGGCGCTGAGCGCAGTGAAATTGACAGAAATACCGGTTTTTGATAACGTATGCTACAAATTTGGTATGACCAATTTACCTTTTGGTTGAGTCTTATGGCTAAAAACCCTGTGTTTAGCGGGCTTGGCCGAAACAACGCGGACGTTGATAAATGTCTTTAAAGATAAAAGCAGCAAAATTATCTGATGTAATTTTACAACAACTTGAGAATATGATTCTTGAGGGGTCGTTAGCGCCAGGCGAAAAATTACCTCCTGAACGTGAGTTAGCGAAACAGTTTGAAGTATCGCGTCCATCACTTCGAGAGGCTATTCAAAAGCTGGAAGCTAAAGGCTTAGTCACGCGTCGTCAAGGGGGTGGCACGTTTGTAAAAAATCAGCTTGAAGAGGGGCTTACTGATCCACTCTTTGATTTGATAAGTAAACATCCTGAATCACAATTTGATTTACTTGAATTTCGTCATGCTCTTGAGGGAATCGCAGCTTATTATGCTGCAATGCGTGGTACGACGAATGATTTTAAAAAAGTAAAACAAAGCTTTGACAATATTGCGCTTGTAAATGATGACATTGTGCAAAAAGCAAAAGCAATTAATGCATTTCATTTCAGCGTAGCTGAAGCGTCTCATAATGTCGTGTTGCTGCACTTAGTGCGTGGTATGCAAGCATTGCTTGAGCAAAATGTATTACAAAATTTAACTGTACTGTTAAAAAAGCCGCAAATCAGCCAGCAGCTCGCGGAGCATAGACGACTGTTAATGGATGCGGTTATTGAAGGAAACCCAGAGCAAGCACGCCTTGCTAGTAATGCTCACTTGGCCTTTATCGAAGAAGCCTTACTTGAGGCTGGCAAAGAGCATTCGCGGATTGAACGTAGTTTAAGACGCACCAAACAACATTAAGCAAGTGATTAGCTAAGTTTAGTTAACTACTTAATTTAAGATTTATTAAAATAATTAGTATTTTAAACATAAGGAAACCTCCATATGTCTGAAGTCAATAAAATTGACGTAGACGCGCTAGAAACACAAGAGTGGTTACAAGCCCTTGAGTCTGTTGTGCGTGAAGAAGGTGTAGAACGTGCTCAATTCTTACTTGAGCAAGTGTTAGAGCAAGCCCGTTTAGACGGTGTTGATATGCCTACTGGCACAACTACTAACTACGTTAATACCATTCCAGTAGATCAAGAACCAGCCTACCCAGGTGATGTGAATGTTGAGCGTCGTATTCGTTCAATCATTCGTTGGAATGCGATTATGATCGTATTACGCGCGTCGAAAAAAGATCTCGACTTAGGCGGCCATATGGCGTCTTACCAGTCTTCAGCGGCTTTTTATGAAGTTTGTTTTAATCACTTCTTTAAAGCGCCAAACGATGTAGACGGCGGTGACTTAGTTTATTATCAAGGTCATATTTCTCCAGGTATCTATGCGCGTGCATTCGTTGAGGGTCGTTTAACAGCTGAGCAGCTTGATAACTTCCGTCAAGAAGTTGATGGTAAAGGTCTTCCTTCGTACCCACACCCGAAATTAATGCCTGAATTCTGGCAGTTCCCTACGGTATCGATGGGTCTGGGTCCAATTGCTTCAATTTACCAAGCGCGTTTCTTAAAGTACTTAGATGGTCGCGGCTTAAAAGACACTAAAAACCAACGCGTATATGCTTTCTTAGGCGATGGTGAGATGGATGAGCCAGAATCACGTGGTGCAATCTCATTCGCTGCACGTGAAAAATTAGATAACCTATGTTACCTAATCAACTGTAACTTACAGCGTTTAGATGGCCCAGTAATGGGTAATGGTAAAATCATTCAAGAGCTTGAAGGCCTATTTAAAGGTGCAGGCTGGAACGTGATTAAAGTTGTATGGGGCAGCGGTTGGGATATCTTACTTGCTAAAGATACAACCGGTAAGTTACTACAGTTAATGAACGAAACTATTGACGGTGACTACCAAACATATAAAGCAAAAGACGGTGCCTACGTGCGTGAGCACTTCTTTGGTCGTTATCCAGAAACAGCAGCACTTGTTGCTGATATGACAGACGAAGAAATCTTCGCACTTAAGCGTGGTGGTCATGAGCCATCAAAGCTTTACGCAGCATTCAAAAAAGCAGAAGAAACGAAAGACCGTCCAACTGTTATCCTAGCGAAAACGGTTAAAGGTTACGGCATGGGTGAAGCGGCTGAAGGTAAAAACATCGCACACCAAGTTAAGAAAATGGACATGACACACGTAGCACACTTACGTTCGCGTCTTGGTTTACAAGATCTTGTGTCAGATGATCAATTAGCTGATCTTCCATACTTAACACTTGAAGAAGGCTCAGAAGAGTACAAATACTTACACGCTCGCCGTGAAGCACTTCAAGGTTACACACCGAAGCGTATTGCTAAATTCTCTGAAAAGTTAGTCTTACCAGAAGTAGAGGCATTTAAACCATTACTTGAAGAGCAAAAGCGCGACATTTCTACAACAATGGGCTTTGTTCGTGCACTTAATGTGTTGCTTAAAGACAAAGGTATTGGCAAAAATATTGTGCCTATCATTGCTGACGAAGCACGTACATTTGGTATGGAAGGTTTATTCCGTCAAATCGGTATTTATAACCCACATGGCCAAAATTACACGCCTCAAGACCGTGACATCGTTTCTTACTACAAAGAAGCTACATCAGGTCAAGTATTACAAGAAGGTATCAATGAGTTAGGTGCAATGTCGTCATGGGTTGCTGCTGCAACATCATATAGCACCAACGATTTACCTATGATCCCATTCTATATCTACTATTCTATGTTTGGTTTCCAACGTGTTGGTGATATGGCATGGATGGCGGGTGACCAACAAGCACGTGGTTTCTTATTAGGTGCCACTGCAGGTCGTACAACGTTAAATGGTGAAGGTTTGCAGCACGAAGATGGTCACAGCCATATTCTTGCTAACACAGTGCCTAACTGTATTTCTTATGACCCAACTTACGCTTACGAAGTTGCAGTTATTATGCAAGACGGTATTCGTCGTATGTACGGTGAAGATCAAGAGAACGTGTTCTATTACCTAACACTGATGAACGAAAACTACCATCAACCAGCAATGCCTGAAGGCGCTGAAGAAGGTATTCGTAAAGGTATCTATAAGCTTGAAACCGTGGCTGGTGATAAAGCGAAAGTACAGTTGCTAAGCTCGGGTACTATCATGATTGAAGTACGTAAAGCTGCCCAAATCTTAAGTGAAGAGTACGGTATTGGTTCAGATGTATTCTCAGTAACTTCATTCAATGAATTAACACGTGATGGTCAAGATGTTGAGCGTTTCAATATGCTTAACCCAGATGCAGAGCAAAAGACTGCTTACATCACTGAAGCATTGTCAGACGCTGTAACAGTTGCCGCAACGGATTACATGAAGAACTACGCAGAGCAAGTTCGTTCATTTGTACCAAGCAGTAACTACAAAGTACTTGGTACAGACGGTTTCGGTCGTTCTGATAGCCGTGAAAATTTACGTCGTCACTTTGAAGTTAATGCAGGTTATGTTGTTGTTGCAACATTATCTGAACTTGCTAAACGTGGTGAAGTTGAGAAGTCTGTGGTTGCAGAAGCAATCAAGAAGTTCGACATCGACACTAACAAAGTTAACCCGCTATACGCATAAGAGGTTCCAATGAGTATTGAAATTAAAGTACCAGATATCGGTGGCGATGACGTTGAAGTAACCGAAATCCTTGTTAGCGTTGGTGATAAGGTTGAGGTTGATCAGTCGTTATTAACGGTTGAAGGCGATAAAGCATCAATGGAAGTTCCTGCTGCACAAGCAGGAACGGTTAAAGAAATTAAAGTAGCCGAAGGTGACACTGTTACGACGGGTTCACTTATTATGATCTTCGAAGGTGAAGAGCAAGCTTCTGCATCTTCTGAACTAAAAGAAGAATCAAAGCCAGAGCCTGCTAAGCAATCTTCAGGTTCAGCGACGCAAGACGTAACGGTACCAGATATCGGTGACGACGAAGTTGAAGTGACTGACATCATGGTTGCTGTTGGTGATACGGTTGAAGAAGAGCAATCTTTATTAAGCGTTGAAGGTGACAAAGCGTCAATGGAAGTACCAGCACCATTTGCGGGTACCGTTAAAGAGATCAAAATCGCGACAGGCGATAAAGTTAAAACAGGCTCTTTAATCTTTGTTTTCGAAACAGCATCTAGTGATTCTGACGCTCCGACAGCAGAGTCTGCACCTGCTGACGAAGCGCCCGCTGACACTGCATCAAGCACAAAAGAAGTTAACGTGCCTGATATCGGTGGTGATGAAGTTGAAGTAACCGAAGTCATGGTTGCTGTTGGCGATAGCGTGTCAGAAGATCAATCAATCTTAAACGTTGAAGGTGATAAGGCTTCAATGGAAGTACCAGCACCTTTTGCTGGTACGGTTAAAGAAATCAAAGTTGCTGCAGGCGATAAAGTTTCAACAGGTTCTCTTATCTTTGTATTTGAAGTTGCGGGCAGTGCTAAAGCGTCAGCGCCTAAAGCGAAAACAGAGTCAGCACCTGCGCCAGCAGCAAAAGCAGAGGCAGCCCCTGCGGCTAAGCCTGCTTCAGCACAAGCTAGCAAAGAAGAGTTTGCCGATAACAACGCGTATGCACATGCATCGCCAGTTGTTCGTCGTTTAGCGCGTGAGTTTGGTATTAACTTAGCAAACGTTAAAGGCACGGGTCGTAAAAACCGTGTTGTTAAAGAAGACGTGCAAAACTACGTTAAAGAACTTGTGAAGCAAGTTGAATCAGGTAATGCAGGCAAAGGCAATACAGGCGGTGGTGAGCTGGGTCTTATTCCATGGCCAAAAGTTGACTTTAGCAAGTTTGGTGAGATTGAAGAGAAGAAATTATCACGTATTCAAAAACTGTCAGGTGCTAACTTACACCGTAACTGGGTGCAAATCCCACACGTTACACAGTTTGATGAAGCTGATATCACCAGTCTTGAAGCATTCCGCAAAGAGCAAAATGCACTGGCTGAGAAGAAAAAGCTGGGTGTTAAAATCACGCCACTTGTGTTTGTCATGAAAGCAGCAGCGAAAGCTCTGGCTGAGTTCCCGACATTTAACTCTTCGTTGTCTGAAGACGGTGAAAGTTTAATCTTGAAGAAATACATCAACATTGGTGTTGCAGTCGATACACCTAATGGTTTGGTTGTGCCAGTATTCAAAGATGTTGATAAGAAAGGCATCATTGAGCTTTCTCGCGAGCTAATGGACGTGTCGGCTAAGGCGCGTGATGGCAAACTAACGTCATCTGACATGCAAGGTGGTTGTTTTACAATTTCAAGCCTTGGTGGTATCGGTGGTACCGCATTCACGCCTATCGTAAATGCACCAGAAGTGGCTATTTTAGGTGTCTCTAAATCGGAGATGAAACCTAAATGGAATGGCAAAGAGTTTGAACCTAAGTTAATGGTTCCATTATCAATGTCATACGACCATAGGGTTATTGACGGTGCACTAGCAGCACGCTTTACTGTGACGCTAGCAAGCTATATGAGCGATATTCGCCAATTGGTGATGTAATCGCGTCATAATTTATAAGAATCAAATCCCAGCAAGGTGTTTTTTGCTGGGATTTTTACCATTGGCAATGATACAATCTTTGCCATAGAACAATCTTTGTATAGATATCTGCTCTCACTTTCTGCCTTGCAGAAACATGGCAGTTTAACTTAGGGGCAGTGTTCCCGTTCAAACATTTAAGGTAATAGCATGAGCAACGAATTAAAAACTCAAGTTGTTGTACTAGGCGGTGGTCCTGGTGGTTATTCTGCAGCTTTCCGTGCTGCTGACTTGGGCTTAGAAGTCACATTGGTAGAGTCTCGCAACACATTAGGCGGTGTATGTCTAAACGTGGGTTGTATTCCTTCAAAAGCACTTTTACACGTAGCTAAAGTGATTGATGACGCAGCAGAAATGTCATCTCACGGCGTTACTTTTGGTAAGCCTGAAATTGACCTAGACAAAATCCGTGATTGGAAAGAGTCTGTAATCGGTCAGTTAACTGGCGGCCTAGACGGCATGGCTAAAATGCGTAAAGTGAAAGTGGTTTATGGTTACGGTAAATTCACTGGTAGCAACACCCTGGCTGTTGAAGGTGAAGAAGGTACTACAACAATCACATTCGACAATGCTATTATTGCTGCAGGTTCACAACCAGTAAATCTACCTTTCATCCCTGAAGATGACCGTGTAATTGATTCGACTGGTGCGCTTGAGCTTAAAGACGTTCCTGAGAAACTACTTGTACTAGGTGGTGGTATCATCGGTCTTGAAATGGGTACGGTGTACCGTGCACTGGGTTCTGAAATCGACGTTGTTGAGTTTGCTGATCAATTAGTACCCGCTGCAGATAAAGACGTTATCAAGATTTACCAAAAATACGTTAAGAACAAGTTTAACGTAATGCTATCTACTAAAGTAACTGGCGTTGAAGCAAAAGACGACGGTTTATATGTAACATTTGAAGGTAAAAACGCACCTGCTGAGCCTGTACGTTACGACAAAGTACTTGTTGCTGTTGGCCGTACTCCAAACGGTAAACTACTTGATGCAGATAAAGCGGGCGTTAACGTTGATGAGCGTGGCTTCATTAATGTTGATAAGCAACTTAAAACAAACGTTGATCACATCTTCGCTATCGGTGATATCGTTGGTCAACCAATGCTTGCGCACAAAGCGGTTCATGAAGCACACGTTGCGGCAGAAGTTATCTCTGGTCAGAAGCACTACTTCGATCCTAAGTGTATCCCTTCAATCGCTTACACAGATCCAGAAATTGCATGGGTTGGTGTAACTGAAAAAGAAGCGAAAGAGCAAGGTTTAAGCATCGAAACAGCTGTATTCCCATGGGCTGCGTCTGGTCGTGCAATCGCTTCAGCACGTACTGAAGGTCAAACTAAGCTTATCTTCGATAAAGACTCTGGTCGTGTTATCGGTGGTGCAATGGTGGGTATCAATGCTGGTGAGATGCTAGGCGAAATCGGCTTAGCAGTTGAAATGGGCGCAGACGGTGAAGACCTTGCGTTAACTATTCACGCTCACCCAACGCTAAACGAATCAATCGGTCTAGCTGCTGAAATCTTCGAAGGTTCAATTACTGACCTTCCAAACAAAAAAGCAGTTAAAAAGAAGTAAGTTCTTTTGACTAATCGTTTTAAAAACCCAGCTCCGGCTGGGTTTTTTGTTATTTATAGGGATTAAGTATTAGGAATTAGAATTTAGAGGTTAGAAATTAGAAGTTAGAGATTAGAAGTTAGAGATTAGAAGTTAGAGATTAGAAGTTAGAGATTAGAAGTTAGAGATTAGAAGTTAGAAGTTTGATCTGACCCCGATAAAGTAGAAGGTAGATTACACACATAAAAAATGTGGGGTTATTTTTTTCTAACCACTAACCACTAACCACTAACCACTCGCATTGATTTCTATTCCTGCTATTTTTAGCTACAATAGGCGCCGTTCAATTTTCTGGTAAACACAGTGGCTACTATCTCAAATAACTCCGTCTTGGTACTTCGTGCTAAACAATTGGGCGAATCTCGCCGAGAATTTAAAGCCCGAGGAGCAAAACTCACACGCTGCGAACGGTGCTTATTAGCAGAACACTACTGCATTTGTGAAGGTGTTCAACAGGCTGAATGTGAAGCCGCTGTATGCCTATTGATGTATCATAACGAGAGTTTTAAACCCTCTAATACAGGGCGCTTAATTGCCGAAATTATTCCCGATAACCACGCATTTAAATGGGATCGAACAAACCCTGATGCCGCGCTTCTAAGTTTATTGGCCGATCCTCAGTATCAGCCGATGGTTATTTTTCCTGCCAGTGATGTTGAGGACGAAAACCGTGTGATTACCGAGGTGATACCTGAACAAGGCAAGCGTCCGCTTTTTATCTTTTTAGATGGCACTTGGCGTGAAGCTAAAAAGATGATCCGTAAAAGTCCCTACTTAGATCACTTACCCGTGCTGTCTATCACGCCTGAAAAGTTGTCTGATTATCGTTTACGTGTCGCTCCCCATGAACACCAGCTAGGAACGGCTGAAGTCGCTATTATGGTTTTGGCACTTGCCGGTGAAGAAGAAGCAACCAGCAGGCTAGAAGAGCACTTTATTAACTTTAGAGATGCCTATTTGCTTGGTAAAAGAAACAAAGGTCGCCCAGAGTAATTCTTGTATCAATTTGATTTATTGAGCGCTCTATTTTGAGGCAATAAAAGTCAGAGGTAATAAAGCGCGTTGGTAACAAGGTATCAGTTTTGTGATTAGGTTTTATTAAATGAGAAACTTTTAACGTTGTTTACGTCAGCTTTTAATCCTTCAAAATGATTGAGTATTATTGCGGGTAGGTAGTATGCAAAAGAAAAGCGCGAACTATCTCTAGTCGCGCTTGCGGAATCTTCTTAATTTTCTGCATCCTGCAATTGAATCTAATCAACTCCATAAACTTTGCAAATCCATGCCATTACACTGTACTTAGTTGTTCTGTGTAATAAAGACTCTCCGGGTCTATATCCTGTCCATTCCTTTACATCCGTGCTGGTAAATACTTTACCTTTCCATTACGCATCATCGTGATGCTATCCCTTTATTAGCAATTCCCTTGCGTTGTCCTTACGACCTGTCCTTTATTCCACTTTTTGAACTCCTGTATAACAACACCCTGTTGTTATTCCATTTCACATCATCCTGATGCTGTCCATAAGCTGTCATTCCCTTGCGTTACTCTTCCTGAGCCTGTCCTAATATCCTTACTATCCTAATGAACCTTATCCGAGGTTTGATATGAGTAATGCTTCCCTATCCATCTACTCATAAAGCTTCATGCTTAGCTGATAAGTTAATTATAGAGAAATTGCCAAGCGCGAGTAGGTCAAAATCGTGCTTAAAATAGCGGTCATTTTATTGTCATTTTAATTAAATTGTTTATTTTCAGTTTGTTATGGGTTTTTATGTGGTTTTTGCTGTCTGCTTTTACTCAATAGCTGCCATGTAGGTAAGATATCTCTCACAAGTAACTTCCTAAATGGCAGCTAACATGATTGTTTTATGACTATTAACAGGTGCACTTTGCCTTAAGTGTAGGTAAAATATTTTGAGAATTGTTTTTATTTAGGTGTTAAATAATGAAAAAAACAGCGTTAGTCTTATTCACGGCTTTACTAAGCACACCTGCACTTTCAGCGGATGTCGTTAATATATATTCATTCCGACAACCTTTTTTAATTCAACCAATTTTAGATGATTTCACTCAGCAAACGGGCATAAAAACCAATGTTGTTTTTGCTAAAAAGGGCCTGATTGAACGCGTAAAGCGCGAAGGTAAGCATAGCAAGGCTGATCTCGTTTTGACGTCAAATTTTAGTGCGCTTGTACAGTTAGAAGAGCTTGGTTTAACGCAATCAATTAACAGTGATATTGTTAATGCAAATGTCCCCAGTACTTTTCGTGATGAACAAGGGCAGTGGATTGCACTTACTAAACGAGTGCGCAATGTCTACTCAGCAAAAGAGCGAGTTGGCGCGTTACCCACACTGAGTTATGAAGACTTAGCCGATCCAAAATACAAAGGTAAATTATGTACGCGCCCTGGTAAGCACCCTTATAACTTAGGCCTAGTAGCGTCTATGGTGGCGCATCACGGTGAAGTAAAAACAAAAGAATGGCTTGAAGGCGTAAAATCAAATTTAGCTCGTAAACCACAAGGCAACGACCGTGCACAAGTTAAAGCGGTAAAAGAAGGGCTGTGTGATATTGCCTTAGGTAATAGTTATTACTTTGGTAAAATGTTGCAGGATGAGCAGCAAAAGTCATGGGCTGAAGCGGTGCATATTAACTTCCCTAATCAAACAAACCGAGGCTCACATATTAATGTATCGGGGGTGGTGATGACGAAATATGCCAAAAACCCTGAAAATGCCTTGAAACTGATTGAGTATATGACCGACAATAAAGCGCAAAATATGTATGCCTCAGTCAATATGGAGTACCCAGTAAAACAAGGGGTTGCTTTATCTGATATGGTGGCATCATGGGGCAAATTTAAAGAAGATACTTTGTCGCTTGATGAAATTAGCAAATATCGCCCTGTGGCACTTAAGCTAATTGATGAAGTGAAGTTTGATTTATAACGCACAAAGCGTTATTCCAGCTTAAAAATTTGAAAAAGCTGTTTAAGCGGCATTGCTTAAACAGCTTTTGTTTTATATCGCCCTGTTATTAATGAAGGAATAACAGCCTCGTATGCATGTGAAGTTTTCGTTGTCTCGCTGGCAGTTAATAGCTTGGTTTATCGGGTTATTGCTTGTAACACCTCTTGGCTTTTTATTAGTGGAGTCTCTGCAAGGAGGCTCTGATGTGTTTCAGCACTTGTTTGATACTGTGTTGTGGGATTACACCCGCAATACTCTATTCTTGATTGCTGGAGTCGGGCTTTTAAGTTGCCTCATCGCGCTGCCATTAGCGTGGTTGACTGCGTATTGTGAGTTTCCGGGGCGAAAGCAATTTGAGTGGGCGCTCATGCTGCCACTTGCCATGCCGACCTACTTGATTGCTTATGTTTACACGGACTTACTCGATTATGCAGGTCCCGTACAAATTGCGCTACGTGATTGGTTTGGTTGGCAATCGCCTGATGACTATTGGTTTTTCGATATTCGTACCTTAACAGGAGCAATAGTGATGATTGCCCTTGTGTTGTATCCTTACTTGTATTTAATTTTCAAAACAGCACTGAGAGAGCAATCATTTAAACTTGTGCAAGCCAGCCAGTTAATGGGGCTGTCCCCTTTGCAAAGCTTCTTACGAGTAAGCTTGCCACTTGGCCGCGGCGCTATTGTGGCGGGTATTACCTTAATTAGCATGGAGGCGATGGCTGACTTTGCAACAGTGAACTATTTTGCTGTGAGTACATTGACGACCGCCGTTTACGATACCTGGTTGGGGTATTACTCTCTCACTGCGGCTGCAAAAATTTCTGGTATTATGCTGCTCATTTTATTCTTAACCCTGATGCTTGAGCGCTACAGCCGAAGAAACCAAGCCGTGTATGAGCGCCAATCAAGTGTTAATAGTGCGACGTTATACAGCTTAAAAGGCAGCGCAGCCTGGGGGGCAACAATAGCCTGTAGCCTTACTTTGGTGCTGGCGTTTTTATTACCCGTGGCAGTGCTTGTGAAGTACGCTATTGTGTATGCGGAAGATGCGTGGAATGGTGCATTTTTTAATTATGCATGGCAAAGCCTCAAGGTTGCTGTCGTCGTGAGTCTGGCGACTATTATACTGAGCTTATGTGTGCTGTTTTATCAACGCATAAGTAAAGACCGTTACCCCCTTATTCCTGGACGTCTAGCGAGTACAGGGTACGCACTACCAGGCACGGTGCTTGCTATCGCCGTTTTACTGCCTTTAACGCAGCTTGATGACTTACTGAATGCATGGTTAGAGCCGCACGGTTTTTCGTTAGGCCTAGTATTAAGTGGTACTCTATTTGCGATGGTTTTTGCTTATATAGTGCGTTTCTATGCAATTGCGCATGGGGCGCTTGAAAGTAGTTTCTTACGTATCAGCCCCTCACTCGATATGGCGAGTCAATCAATGGGCAAAGGGCCTTTTACAACCCTGTATAAAGTTCATTTACCCTTGCTAAAACGCGGTATATTAACCGCAGGATTATTAGTATTTATTGAATGTATGAAAGAGCTACCCGCCGCATTGCTCTTGCGTCCATTTAACTTTGAAACTTTGGCCACGCATGTTTTTCAGTATGTCAGTGATGAACAATTAGAGTTAGCGTCTATTTCGGCCTTGTTTATTGTTTTAGTAGGACTAATTCCTTTGTATTTCGTTAATCGTTCGATGGAGCACAATCACTCATGAGTCATTTGATAATTAAAGACTTAGCCTACCAATATAATGGCACTAAGGTATTGAGTGAGCTTACTCTAAATGTGAAGCAAGACGAAATAGTCTGTTTATTAGGCGCCAGTGGGTGTGGTAAAACCACCACGTTAAAAGCAATTGCAGGTATTTTACAGCCATCGCAAGGATACATGAGTATCGACTCACAAGTGGTCAATGACAATCATCACTTTATTGCGCCAGAAAAACGAAATATCGGCATGATGTTTCAAGATTACGCTTTGTTTCCGCATCTAACAGTAAGCGATAACATTGCCTTTGGTTTGAGCAATATGAGTAAAGCACAAAAACGTGAGCGCGTGAGTGAAATGCTCAGGTTGGTTAAACTAGATGGCTGTGCAAAACGATACCCACATCAACTCTCCGGTGGGCAGCAACAACGTGTCGCAATAGCGAGAGCTTTGGCATATAAACCCAGTTTATTACTACTTGATGAGCCATTTTCGAACATTGATACCCAAGTGCGTTTTGAACTAATTGCTGATATTCGTCGGATTATAAAAGACCAACAAGTTTCCGCTGTTTTTGTGACGCACTCAAAAGAAGAAGCGTTTGCCTTTGCTGATACGCTTGCGGTGATGCACGGTGGAAAAATAGCGCAACAAGGCACTCCTGAGCAGTTATTTAGCCAACCTAACTCAAAGGAGGTTGCAGAGTTTCTTGGTACGGGCATATACTTAACGGCAAAAGTCTTAACGCCAACTGAATATGAAACGACGTATGGTGTCATACATTCGCTAACCGAAAGCAAGCATCAAGGTCAACACGGTGTGGTGTATGTACGACCTCATCATATTAAGTTATGTGAGGCAGAGCACGGCGATGTAAGTAGTCAAGCCATACTAAACAGACGTTTTATCGGTACGCGTTATGTGTATAAGGTACGTATTGCTGGGCAGGAGCTAGAAGTTGCTGCCGAAAATGATCGTGTACTAGCGGTCGAGCAACCAGTAAAAATAAAAATAATGCCACATACGGTCAATTTTTTCGAAGATTAAACAGAACGTTATAATCCTGAATTCCTTGTCTGTATGTTTGATAACGAGTAGCTAAGGATTCATTATGGCGCAAGCGCAATCTGGGATTTGTGCTGAAGCAAACTTACACGGTTTGCACCTGTTTTTTAATGTTTATGATGGTCACGATGAGTCATTACGCAAAAAACTTAAACGCGTAAGCGTCATTCAAGACGAGTTTGCAGACCAATTCTCTGAAGCCATGTTGTCATGTGTGGTTGCGCTTGGTGCGCAGTACTGGCCGCATATACTGCCAGAGTTTATTCCAAGCCAATTACAAAGCTTTCCAAATGTGACGCACAGTGAGCACGTCATGAGTGCGCAGCCATTCGATTTGTTTGTGCAAATTCGCTCTGATCGTGAAGATGTAAATCACCTTTTTGCTCTACAAATCATTAAATTATTTACACCTGATGTTGAGCTGGTGGAACAAGTTCGTAACTTTCGCTTTTTAGATGGCCGCGATTTTAATGGTTTTATTTATGCGGGAGACACTCCGCATGGGCGACAAAAGCGAAGCACCGCACTGATTGATAAGCCGGGTCATTTTGAAGATCAGGGAAGTTATATTCATGTGCAGCGTTTTGTGCATGACCTAAGCGTGTGGCAACATTTGTCGTTATCTGAGCAAGAGCAAATCATGGGGCGTACACGTCTTGATAACACGTTAATAATGCCAGCTGTTGAAACGAGTCATGCAGTACGAAGTGAATTAAAAGATGAAAAGGGTCAGCCTCTCATACTCAATCAAAGCATGCCGTTTGGTGACGTTCATAAACAGGGCATTTTAATGGTGTCGTGTGCAGCGCAAGGTGATGCGTTTGAACAGGTACTCAAAAGCCGATTAGGGCAGGGCGAATGTTATGACCATTGGCTCGATTTTACACAAGCCGACATGGGGTCTGCATTTTTCGCCCCGTCAGTAAACTTTTTGAAGCAGCTTTAACGTTAAACTGTATCGAATAATGTTCTAACGCGGTCTAGCGTGACATCGATTTCAGAAATTTTTGCAGGGGCGATAAAAATAGTGTCGTCGCCTGCAATTGTACCCAGTACACCGTCTGCCTTACCTAATGAATCAAGTAATCGGGCAATCAGCTGTGCAGCCCCTGGGCTGGTACGAATAATAATCATCATTTCGTTGTGCATGATGTCGATAACAAGCTGACGAAGAGGGCTCTTTGCGGTTGGCACACCCATTTCGGCAGGTAAACAATACACCATTTCTTGTTTTGCATTGCGTGTGCGTACAGCGCCAAATTTACTCAACATGCGTGAGACTTTACTTTGGCTAATATTATCAAAGCCTTGGTCTTTTAATGCTTCGACAATCTCACCTTGTGAGCCAAAGTTTTCTTCTTTTAATAACGATTTAAACGCTTTGATCAGTGCTTCTTGTTTGTCTTGTGGTTGCATGTTGTCGTTTCTTTTATTCATCAAATATGAAGTAATTCTACACAATTCTGCATAGTTATGCAGTATTTGTTTGCATTTGTCGTCCAAATACCGTCACGTTACAGCTAAGTTTACAACTATGGTCGAAATTATACGCGAAATAAGCAGGATAAATTTGTTTTTAGTCGCTAATTTCATTATCTTTAGGGCCACAAATATTTCCTACCTCAAATTACGGAGAATTCCAATGAAAGTTGCTGTTTTAGGCGCAGCTGGCGGTATCGGCCAAGCATTGTCTTTATTATTAAAAACAAGTTTACCTGCAGGTTCTGAATTATCGTTATACGATGTTGCCCCTGTTGTTCCTGGTGTAGCGGTTGATCTTTCTCACATCCCAACTGACGTTAAAGTTGAAGGCTTTGGTGCAGACAGCTTGGACGCTGCATTAGTAGGTTGTGATATCGTTCTTATTCCAGCGGGTATGCCACGTAAGCCGGGCATGGACCGTGCGGACCTTTTCAACGTAAACGCAGGTATCATCAAAACATTAGCTGAAGGCATCGTTAAAAACTGCCCTAAAGCGTTAGTAGGTATCATCACTAACCCAGTAAATGGCACTGTGCCAATCGTTGCTGAAGTATTCAAAAAAGCGGGTACTTACGATGCTAACCGTGTATTCGGTATTACGACTCTTGACGTGATCCGTTCTGAAGCGTTTGTAGCTGAGCTTAAAGGCTTAAGCGCAACTGACGTTAAAGTCCCTGTTATTGGTGGTCACTCTGGTACAACCATTCTGCCACTTCTTTCACAAGTTGAAGGCGTTACTTTCACTGATGAAGAAGTTGCAGCACTTACTCCACGTATCCAAAATGCAGGTACTGAAGTTGTTAATGCTAAAGCTGGTGGCGGTTCAGCAACACTTTCAATGGGTGCAGCAGCGGCTCGTTTTTGTATGTCTTTAGTGAAAGGCTTACAAGGTGAAGACGTGGTAGATTACGCATACGTTGCTGTTGAAAATGGTGATGCTGCTTACTTCGCACACCCAGTACGTTTAGGTAAGAACGGTGTTGAAGAAATTCTTTCTTACGGTGAGTTAAGTGCATTCGAAGAGCAAGCTAAGAACGACATGCTAGCGACACTTAACAAAGACATCCAAGAAGGTGTTGATTTCATCAACGGTTAATCTCGATTGATGCTAAGCGCTTCACATGCATGTTGAAGCGCTTAAAACAAAAAAGCCTGCAATTGCAGGCTTTTTTAATGGCTCGAATAAAGTTTCGCTTAGTGATCGCGGGCGACCGCAATCCGCGCTAAGCTTTCTAATGCTTGTTTGTATGGCGTGTCGGGTAAAAAAGCAATGCATGCAATGGCTTTATCAGCTTCTTGCTCTGCTTTTTGCATTGTAAACTCAAGGGCTTTGGTATCAGCGAGCGTCGCTAGAATGCTGTCTAAGTGATCCATACCATTGCCTAGTTCAATGGCTTCACGAACTAGTTTTACTTGCGCTGGTGTGCCTTTTTGTATCGCGTAAATAAGCGGTAAAGTAGGTTTACCTTCAGCTAAGTCATCACCAATGTTTTTGCCAAGTTGCTGTGCATCAGCATTGTAATCAAGTACATCATCTACTAGTTGAAAAGCAGTCCCTAAATGCATGCCGTATAGGTTTAATGCGTCGAGGACTTTTTCGTCTTGCTCGGTAATGATAGCGGCAAGACCCGTTGCGGCTTCGAAAAGCTTGGCGGTTTTGCTGTAAATAACCTGCATATAGCTTTGTTCGGTGGTGTTAGGGTCATTACAGTTCATAAGCTGCAACACTTCACCTTCAGCAATGACATTGGTCGCATCAGCTAAAATTTGCATGATCGGCATTTTGCCAAGCCCAACCATAAGCTGGAATGAGCGAGTGTAAATAAAATCACCCACGAGCACACTGGCTGCATTGCCAAACTCTGCGTTTGCGGTAGGTGTACCTCGACGCAAATTAGACTCATCAACCACGTCATCATGCAGCAAAGTTGCTGTGTGAATAAACTCAATGATGGTTGCTAGGGTAATGTGATCTTTACCCTCATAGCCTAAAGCTTTAGCTGCTAAAATAGCCAACATGGGGCGAACACGCTTGCCACCACTGTTAACTATGTATAAACCAAGTTGATTAACCAACGCGACATCTGAGCGCATTTGGGCATGTATAAGTTGATTGACGTCATCCATTTCATTTTCGATTAACGCCTGGATAGCTTTTATATCCATTGATCTCCGAGCCAATTTTTATGGGTATACGAGGCTGATTGTACATCAAAAATTGCGCTTGCTCGATATTTTGTGATGATTCAATAAAAAAACACGTTAAAGTTTCTGTTTTCGGCTCAATTATAGCGACTTAATTTTATCTGCTTGTTTAATAAGTGAACATTCTAGACTGATTTATTAGCTATATTTGCCTCGGTCATTTAATTGTCACAAGATCGCAAAAACCGCTTGGCAAGCGGTGTTTTTAGGATAAAATAAGGGAAAATATTGAATTGCCCTTAATGCAGCTATTTTTTATTCATTTTATCTAAAAAGAGGCTTGCTAGTTTTTGCGCATTAGCGTAAACTTCGCGCCCTATTGAAGAATATTTTAGTTGCGTCGATTTGAGGGCGCACAGACGGAGTTAATTATGTACGCGGTTTTCCAAAGTGGTGGTAAACAGCACCGTGTGACTGAAGGTCAAACAATTCGTCTTGAGAAATTAGACGTTGAAACTGGTGCAGCAGTTGAATTTGATTCAGTACTTTTAGTTGCTGATGGTGAGAAAATCGAGATCGGTGTACCGTTCGTAAACGGTGGTAAAGTGACAGCTGAGGTTGTTTCACACGGTCGCGGTGAGAAAGTGAAGATTGTTAAATTTAGACGTCGTAAGCATTCTCGTAAGCAAATGGGCCATCGTCAATGGTTCACTGAAGTTAAAATCACTGGCATTAGCGCTTAATTAGAGGTACTTAGAAATGGCACATAAAAAAGCAGCTGGTAGTACTCGTAACGGTCGCGATTCAGAAAGCAAACGCCTAGGTGTTAAGCGTTTTGGTGGCGAATCAGTTCTAGCGGGTAGCATCATTGTTCGTCAACGTGGTACTAAGTTCCACGCTGGTGCAAACGTAGGTATCGGTAAAGACCACACTATCTTCGCAAAAGCAGATGGTAAAGTTCAATTCGAACAGAAAGGTCCTTTAAACCGTAAATACGTAAATATCGTAGCTGAGTAATCATCTCGATATTTGAAAAACCCCGCCTTTGCGGGGTTTTTTGTTTTAAGGCACTCGATTATATAGCTAAGCATCTTCGGCACTGTACGAAGATGCTTAGCTATATAATTAGGTGTATAATACAGTTATTAACAAGCCAATCTTAAAGTGAGTAATCATGAAGTTTGTAGATGAAGTGGAAATTCGTTGTGACGCGGGTGATGGCGGCAGCGGTGTCGTATCTTTCCGACGTGAAAAATATGTGCCGGATGGCGGTCCTGATGGCGGCGATGGCGGCGATGGTGGCAGTGTCTATCTACAGGCCGATGAAAACTTAAATACCTTAATTGATTATCAGTTTGAGCGTTTTCATAAAGCAGAGCGTGGCACCAATGGTCACGGTCGCAATATGACCGGTAAGAAGGGCAATGATTTAGTCCTTAAAGTGCCTGTTGGAACCCGTATTACAGATGTTGACACTGAAGAGTCATTAGGTGATTTAACGATGCATGGCCAGAAACTGGTTGTTGCAAAAGGGGGCTTCCATGGCTTGGGGAATGCACGCTTTAAATCAAGTACGAACCGTGCTCCGCGCCAAAAAACATTAGGTACGCCTGGCGAAGTAAGAAATTTACGTTTAGAACTGATGTTACTTGCTGATGTAGGCTTACTGGGGTTACCTAATGCTGGTAAATCAACATTTATTCGCAGCGTATCTGCGGCTAAACCTAAAGTTGCTGACTACCCATTTACAACGCTTATTCCTAATTTAGGGGTTGTGCGTCCTGATGCTAATAAGTCATTTGTCATAGCCGATATTCCAGGATTAATCGAAGGTGCCTCTGATGGAGCGGGTCTTGGTATTCGCTTCTTAAAACACTTAGAGCGTTGTCGTGTGCTGTTACATATCATCGATATTATGCCTGTCGATGGCACTAACCCAGTGGACAATGCGTTTGCGATTGTTAATGAGCTTCATCAGTACAGCCCTAAACTTGCTGATAAGCCGCGTTGGTTAGTGTTTAATAAAATAGATTTGCTGCCAGAAGACGAAGCTGAAGCACTTTGCCAACAAATAGCTGAAGAGCTGGGTGAAGAAACCAATGTTTACCGAATTTCTGCCGCAAACAAGCAAAATACCCAAGCACTTTGCCACGATATCATGGCGTTGCTTGATAGTATGCCGAAAGAAAAATTCGCTGAAGAAGAGAAAGAAGAAGTTGAATTTAAATGGGATACATACCATCAAAAAGCAACGTCGAAAGATGACGACGACGATTGGGATGATTGGGACGATCACCCTAACGTTATTTACACTAAAGAGTAACTATACACTTTTTAAGTTGTGAAACTTAATTCGGGTTTAGTGATGTTAGTGTGGGGGCTTTTGCTTACTCATTATCTAATTATCATTCTGTTACAGGGAGCTTTGGCTCCCTGATTACATAATTACACAATACATTAATTGTTAAAGAGACAACCGATATAAGTAGTAGTTATATAAATCTGCATATACTGTATGTAAAACAAAGAGTGCTGAGAAATTAACATGGAAGTTAATAAGAAGTTTGAAATTCAAGTTCAAAAGGATCATCTGTCAAAGGTCGCATCAGGGAAGCCAAAAGCTGGCTTAATTGAATTAATTCGGAATGCTCTTGATGCAGATGCCAGATAAGTCAAAGTTTTGTCTTCAATAGCTGTAATGAAAAGTTTTGTTGATAAATAAAATTAATCGTCATATTATTAACACGTGTATATAGAGATACACTTACAACCTTCCGAATCGAGACTTATGTTTAACCAAGTATTAACCTTGGCGGCATGAGTTTTGTCCGCCAGTATGAAAGGCGGATTCAATGTTTACACCCAAATCACAAAAAAATTGCACTATCAGGCTGTGTGGCTCGAAGAATTGTTTGCCTTTTTACATTTTGGGGACTCGTCTCAGCCAAATTTTGTTGCTTTCTATTCATTCACTCGACTTTTAACGATTTCAGAGTGATTGTATATGAAAGTTTACTATGAAATAAAAACAACAGAAATTAAACCTTACACGTATCGAATCCCCTTAGTTTCAGTTGATGTACACGGGGAGCTTTCTGTTGAGTATTCCAAACAATCACCTACCTATATAAAAAGAGTTACTTTATTAAACCTTGTTGGTCGCGACGAGTCAGGCAAAGTCATTTCTTACGAGCCGATGGATTATGTAAATAGGTTCCTCTTAGCTCACCACATAGACGAAGATAAACAAGAATCAGATCAGTACAGTAAAGGCTTAGTTCACTTTTTTTCTTTTTTAATTGCTTCACAAGAACTTTGGGATGAAGGATATGACGAAGACTTTTACGACGAGTTAGTCGATCTACCTAGACCTAGGTGGGATTGGTTTCCACCGACAAAAAGTAAAAAAATCACTTATCAGTACCGTGCAGCATTAAAAAAAGCGGTGTTAGATGAAAGTGACCCAAGTCGTCGTATAGCTAGAACGACTGCAACAGCCTATATGAACGCCGTTACGAAATTTTACTCATTTCACCTGCGTAGTGGTTACGAGTTTAATAACAAACCGTTCGAGCATGAAGTTATCCCACTCCACTTTACAGCAGGTGGCACAAGCATGCAGGCTTATATGGCTATTGATATCCACACGACAGATTTACGTTTGAATTTTGGTAAATCTAAGAAAAACGACGGCGGCGCCTTACCTTCTGCACGCCGAGACTTGCGACCTTTAGCAAATAGCGAATGGAAGCAAGTTGAAAAAATTCTGACGGATACACAAAAAGTTGTTAAGAACGTCGGCGGTGAAATGAAGTTAGTGTCGCTGCCCATTGAGTATTGTTTATTTTTCCTAGTATCACGCTATACAGGTATACGTAAAGAAGAGGTAGCAAGCCTTCACCTTGGTCAGATTGTTCGCCCCGATCTTACGAAACCCCTAATGCGCATCGGTGTTGGTGGTGAGTACGGTTCACTGACAAAGACTAAAGGCAGTGGAAATAAGTCACGTAAAACCATTATCCCAACGCGCACTATGCGCCTGCTATACAACTACAGCCGAAGTGACCGTTATCAGAAGCGTTTAGCCAAATTTAAAGCACTCTGTGAGGCTAAACGAGCTGAGTGTGGTGAGGCTATCTTTAAGGCAGAAGATGGTATCGACGAGAACAAAGAATATCTGTTTATCAGTCAAACGGGTGTACCCCTTTTTACAAAGTCCACAGAAGCGAACATTCGTTGGAATGAAGTACGCGCAACCGTAGAAAAGAAAACAGGTCACAAAATTGAAGGAACCATACATAACTTACGCTCTACCTTCGCTGTTGCCCTGTTTAGAACTTTACTACGCAAGACAACGCCAGATATAGCGCTTGCGCAGGTTTCAGAGTGTTTAGGCCACGAAGATTTCACTACGACACAGAAGTACCTACAAATCGCGCAGGATGAGCCTACAGGCGATGAAATCTACGAGGACGTCTTAGACTACATAGGCGTGTTTGATGATATAGATGTAGACGACAGTGACCTGACACACGGTGAGGTGAACGATGAGCAATAAACGTAAAGCATTGCGCCCTTCAAGAGAGCAGGTCGCGCCAAAGGCGGTAGTTGAGCTGCTTCGTGTCGAGGATATGGTAATTAAAGTTAAAGGCCGTGGAAACTCGCACTTTAAACGATTGCTATATAAGGGCTGTCCTACGCTCAGCAATCAAACAGGTGGCTTCAAAAAAGGGGAATCGTTGATCGACATGAAACGGAGCCGCTTTGTACGTGAGGTGTACTCATTAATGTCTGTTGAACCTACCCTAACAACCGACACACGCTTTTCTCACTTAATTCAATATATCAGATGGTTAGATTCGGAAAGCCTTCACCCCATTGAGAGTGACTGGTTGCATATAGATTTAATAACCGCACATTTGGACTGGTGTTCTAAGCAGAACGATTTAGGTCTAATGAAAAAGGCAATATGGTCTAAAAGACGTGGGTTACTAGTTTGGTTATTAAAACAAAAGGGGCGCGAAGCAGAAGCAGTAAACCTTCCTTTAGTTCGCGGGTTAAAGCGAGAGACTGTAGGCCATACGGCTCTTAATGTAGAGAACGAATTTAAACCAGTAGTTAAAGCTTTATTTAGGGCGTACAAGGTACTGGTTAAGCATTTCAACGAGGGTACTTTGCCTGAGCGTCATCCGTTATGGGATGAAGACTTAATCAACGCCGAAGCTGTGAGGAAAGGACTATCATTAGTTGAGAGGGGTCATACACACGCATCTTTCAAAAAAATACTATATCGGTCACATGAACATAGCCACCTAGTCAATATTGCGATGCTTATTTGTTATATGTTTACGGGCATCAATTCAAAACCCTTAGCCGACTTGAGAATTTCAGATGTTTCATTCAAAGAGGTGCAGGGAGGCACGTATATTCTAACTTCCGTAAAAGGACGTGCAGGCTATCAATTACAGGATAATGCAATCGGGTTTAGTAAATACGCTAAAGAGTTTATAGAGGGGTGGCTAGTTATTGCTAAAAAACTTTCGCAGGGCGACATTAACGCATTTCTGTTTCCATACTACACAAATGAAGGGACTGTTATATCTTACGCTGAGACAGCTAGAACTCCACAATCAGGCGTTAACCTCTTACTCTCGCGCCTAGGCTTACCAAAGGTTACGCCCTCAAAATTCCGTAAAACGAAGATGGACGCTATTTTTCGAGTTACGGAATCAGTTTACCTAGTGTCCTTGTCAGCAAACAACAGCATAGACGTCGTAAAGCGGTCATACATAAACGGGACAGAGGCTGACCATCAGAGTAACTTAGGAGCCGCTATTTCTGCCAAGTTCTCAATGGCAAAAGGTACACCTGTCGATGAAGCTGTGAATGACGCCAAGTTTGAATTTGCTGATATTTTGTCAGAGTACGATTATCAGCGGCTGCGGAAGGGCGAGGATAGCCGTAATGAATCATTCACGCCTACAGGCGTTCGTTGTAAGGATAATACAAAGGGCGCGAGTGCCGTAATAAGTAAAGTGCTTAAAAAGGTAGGTGTTGACGCCGACGAAAAAGAAACACTTTGCACTAACTTTTTAGGTTGTTTTGAGTGTGAGCAACACGCCTTAGTTGCAGGGGTGGATGATATATGGCTCATGCTATCTTTTAAAGAGACTTTGCAACAGTTGCAGCAGACACCCGCTGTGAACTCAATGCCCCAATCCCAGTACGCAAAATTGTTCAATACAGTAGCTGAGATATTAGACCGATTTAAGGCTAAATCCAGTGAAAACTTCAAGGTGGCTACAGAGAAATTAAAGGAAGCCACGCACCCGCTTTACAGCAATGTTTACAGCATCAACGACTTAATGGAGCTATCACTATGACCCATAGCCTTACTGTTAATCTCACTGAAATACCCGCATTAGATAGTACGTATGCTGTGACATTCGATTCAGAGGGGAATGCGCTCAGTTACGTTTATGATGACTACTGGGACTTTTCTGGTATGCAAAAAATGGCGGTAGGTAAACATCATAAAATTAACTTTTTAATGATAGAGCCTGAGTTTCAGCGAGATATAAAAACAACACTAGCTTGCTTATGTGGGTTTTATAAAAAACGAGAAAGTAAATATCCTAGCAAGGCACAAGTTAATAATTGGTCTAAGGGTCTTCAAAAAGTTGCGCAAGCATTAGGGTCTTGTAATTGGCATCAATTGACCGATAAAGCAGTCTTCCGCAAATTTGAAAAGAACCTAGCAAGGGATACAGGTGGGCAGGGAGTTTCTGAGAGCTATGTTTATACTATCACAACAGCGCTTAACAAGCTAAATGAATGCCATTTCTGCGTAGTCGAGGTTGATGGCGTGAAGCTTTCTAAACTGCTCAATGTGTTAGAAGGTAGTCAAAGCATTGCTATTCCAATAAATATATACAGTGAAGTAGTCGCAAATGCAGTCGGCGTGGTAGAGCGCTATTTCCCTTATAGACATGAGATTAACAGCTTAATGGAAGAGGCGCTAAGCATTAGAGAGCAGGATAGTGGTGAACTTACAAGTCGTGCACAACGCATAAACCGTAAGCTCAAAAAAATCGAACATAACGTGCCTGACTTCAAAGTAAGAATGAATGGCACTGAAATCGCAAGAGTAATGAGTAACTGTGCCATTGTAGTTTTAGCCTTTACTGGTATGCGCGTCGGTGAGTTAGTGTCTCTTACTGCCGACAGCTATAGCGAAATTGGCGGTAAGGATGGGAAAGGTATACCCGTTGTAAAAGGTGAGACAACCAAAGCCAATGAAGGGAAACCACTTATTGTCACTTGGCAGACACATCCAATCACCAAGGATGCACTTGAATTAGTTCATACCATAACTAATTATTTAAGAGTTCGTTATAAAAGTATTGTTGAAACCGAGTTCAAGCAGGGATCTATATCAGCTGATAACTATAAACATCAGCTAAGAGAGATTGAAAGCGTTTTTCTAAATCTAGGGTTTCAACTGAAACAAACAACTTACGTAAACAAACATTTAAGCAGAAAGATATTTAAACAGTTTGAAGAGCTGTCATTACAGGCATCTGATGCGGACGTAGAAGAGTTCGACCGTTTGAATCCGACTAGAGCAGGTCAATTAGATTGTGGTTGCAGCCTGCCAAGGCTTTCAGCACATGACTTTAGAAGAACCTTTGCTGTGTTTTTTAAACGTTATGGGTTTGGTACGGCGGCCAGTATCAAGTTTCAATATAAACACGCGAATATTAATATGTCTAACTACTACGCGAACAACGCAAGACTACAGGCAATGGAAGATGTCTTAATGGATCACGACCTACTTAAAGTTATGAACGACGAGGGCATCGAAATGGGTGTCGACATCTTCGACGATATATTCAACAAGTCGGAAACCTTGAGTGGTGCGGGCGGTGAGCGTATAGCAAAGGATAAGTTCGAGCAGTTACAAGATGGCCATAAGGTTTACATGAGCCGTGATGAGATTAAATCTTTGGTAAGTGACGGCACGCTTTCAGTTGTAAAGCTACCTACAGGCGGCTACTGCATGAATGCTACGTGTAGCCGTGTGTGTGGCATAGGTCAGTTTGCAGGTGAGATAAAGCCATGTGAGCACCAAGTAGTAACAGACAAAGAGGCGAAGGTAATCCTTCGCCAGAATAAGCGTCTTATTCAAAGCTTTAGAGACATGAATACAGGTGACCCTATGATGAACAGCATATTGGTAGGCATGAAGCAAAGGATCTTACGTAATGAATTGACTATCAAAAAACATAACTTGAGATATGAAGAATTTTACGACGCTGTTAAAGGTGTTATGGATGTAAAAGAGGCATAAGATGGTTTCACGAAATACCACGCAGGCTCGTTTAGAAGCTGCGTTAAAGCGTCTATTAGATGGTAAACCTGAACGTGTGAAAAAAGCAGGTAAATTAAGCTTAAATCGAATCAATAATGAGGCTGGTTTAGGGCATAGCTACATTCATAAATTTGAAGATTTCGTTAAGCGTGCTAAGCCTTTAATCAAAGAGTTCAATCAGAACTATGATTCATTACTTGATGTATCGGGTAACGATAAAAATAACTTAACGGAAGTTGAAGTTTTAAAGTGTAAGCTAAAAAAAGAACGTGAATTAAAGGAAAAGTACCGAATGGAACGTGATGACGCGATTGTTGCTTTAAAAGAAATTGAAAAGCTTAATAGTACCCTTATGTTTCGAGTTTATGAGCTGCAAGATATTGCACGAATTAATGATTTGGCATATCTCTCTAGGTGATACATTCTTGAATGAAAAGACTTGAACTATTATCAGGCTCTCTTTTGTTAGCCGCAACATACCATTCAAATCAGCGAAGAAAGTCTGATGGTATGCCTTATATTAATCACATACTTGAAGTCGTTGATTTATTGATAAATGTTGGGGAAGTTAGTGATGTTCATGAGTTATGTGCTGCGGCACTTCATGACAGCATTGAAGATACTGAGATTACACGAAAGATGATTGCTAGAAAGTTTGGTAGCGAAGTTATCGATTTAGTAAACACTTTAACTGATGACAAGAAGTTAACACTAATAGAACGAAGAGCTGCTACCCTTAATAAGCTTTCAGTTGCCCCTAACTCTGTTAAGCGTATAAAGCTAGCAGATATCTGTTCGAATGCTACAGCTATACCTGATGGATGGACAGCTGAGCGACTGAATGAATATTATAATTGGCTAGATGATATTGCTAAAAAATGTCGTCCAGCAAGTGAAGCCCTTTATCTCGAATATTTATCAAGGAGAAGGAGCACCTACAATTAAGTGTATTAACCTTTAGGAGGCGAATATGCCCAAAAAGACTAATTTAAGTTTTATAAAAGTGGTACAGAGCAAACCATTAGCTATGCTCAAGTATAAGAAGCGTCCTGATATAGGTTTCAGGAAACACCCTTCAAATTTTTTCAAGCGAAACTGCTTAAAGCAAATGGATGGCATGACGAACGAAGAAATAGCCCTTCGTTTAGGTATCTCGTCAAGACTATTATCAAACTTCCTTAATGAAAAGGTTGATATAAAGCCTTATTTAGCAGCTAAGTTAGCCAAAGCAACAGCTGTAGGTCTGGGAACTTGGTTGGAGCTTCAACGGCAGTATGATTTGTACATCAATAACCGCATTGAGACTGAAAATTTAAAAAATAGTTGTTTATTATTATATATAAAAAGTTAATTATACTAGTTAGCCCAATTGAACTGACAGATTCGAGTAATGGGTTCTAATCTGACAGTCGTAATTGTGCCAGAAGCTGATCTTCAGCCATAACTTGTTTTTGCCCCATTTCGCGTTAGTATAAAAACTCTATATTGTCTCAAATGAGCGAATAAGAGACAGTCAGAGTTATCTGGATATCTGGACTTAATTCTACAAAGCGGACGCTTAGCGAACCCGTTCATGCCCTAAAATTGAGGTTAGGCAGTTAATTGCACCTTAAGAACGTTTAGCCAACCCGCATTAATTGTATAATGATGTCTCTTCTTCGAAAGAGTGTGTTTATGAGAACCATTGGAAAACTGGCAAAAGATTTAGATATCAATGTTGAAACGATCCGCTTTTATGAGCGCCAAGGTCTGATTGAACAGCCACCAAAACCAGAATCAGGTTATCGAAAGTATGACGAGACACTTGCCAGTCAACTCAGATTCATTCTCAAAGCTAAAGCATTAGGATTTACGCTAAAAGAGATAGAATCACTGATGTCTCTGAGCAGTAATTGTGCTGAAGTTGAATCGCTGAGCTTACTAAAGCTACAACTGATACGGGATAAGATCAATGACTTGCAGCGGTTAGAGAGAGTGATTCAAGATATGACCGACTCATGCAAAGACAATCAAGATCCAAAAACTTGCCCAATTATCAATTCACTTAAATAGCCATTGACTCCGTACTTATGTACGGAGTTTATACTACCTTAAAAATTAAGGTAGATAGTTATGATCAATAAAATTCTAGATAAAGTAGGTTCTGGTGGCGTTTGGCTAGCCGCGCTTAGCTGCACAGCATGTTTTCCTGCGCTCGGCTCACTGGCATCAGCTCTTGGGTTGGGTTTTCTTTCCCATTTTGAAGGAATAGCAGTTAACACCCTTTTACCTATGTTTGCCGCGCTCGCTCTTTTGGTCAATTTATACAACTGGCATCAACATAAGCATTTGTTAAGAGGTATTTTAAGTGTCATTGGCCCAATCGCAGTGTTGCTGACGCTTTATCCGCTGTGGCAATACGACTGGAGCACTTACTTATTCTACTTTGGGATCATTTGGATGGTTGTCATGTCAGTTTTGGATATGGTTAAGCCCGTTAAGGAGCCAGTATGCAAGGTATAGAGTTAGAATCAAAAATCACTTGTCCAGAGTGCGGGTTTAGTAAGGTTGAGACTATGCCTACAAATGCTTGCCAGTGGTACTACGAATGCGAAAGTTGTAAAACGTTGCTTAAGCCGTTAAAAGGCGATTGTTGCGTTTATTGCTCCTATGGAACAGTTAAATGCCCACCAATTCAAGAGGGTAGTGATTGTTGCTCTGGTAAATAAAGGGATATAAGCCCGCATTTCCTAATGTAGGTTTATATCCCCAAGTCCCTTAACGTAAAATAATAAGAGGGATATTGACACTTTCCAGCATTTTCAGGGTATTACTACCAACAAAAAATTGCCGTAATTTAGAATGCCCAAATGCCCCCATCACTATCAGGTCAATGTTATTTTCTGTCTGATAATTAGTTAAGCTTTCGCCAATATTGCCCTCAAGCAATACTGTGGTGACATTTAAGCCCCGCTCGGTTAATTGGGCGACTGCGTTATCAAACTTAATTTTGAGATCAGCTTCATTATTTTTAATTGCAACTAAGTGGCAATCAAGATCATGTAAAAGGCCACCATCCAAAACTTTTTGCAACGCTCTGTCTGCTGACTCCCGCCCATCATAAGCAATCATAAATGATTTAGGTTGCGTGAATGTCTCTGGAACGATAAGCACAGGCTGCGATGCTTTTCGTAGTAAGGTTTCAATGTGAGACCCAATCGCTTTAAACTCTTTTTGATGATCTGAGCCTTTACGTCCAATGACAGTCAGACGAGTTTTGCTTTCCAATTCCATTAATACGTCAACTATATCGCCATGACGTTGCATTGTCTCCACAGACGTAATACCGTTTTCACGCGCTTTGGAAGCAAGTGATTCAAGTAGCTCATTTCCTAGTTGTAGGGCAAGCTTGCCTTTTTTTTCATCAAGTTTGGTCATCTCTTCTAACAAAGAAGAGTTAGCTCCCAAGCCTATAGCTCCAGTATAATCATCAGCACCGTGCTGCGGTGTCTTCTCAATGGTATGAAGCAACAATAATGGCAAACTTAGCTTGTTTGCTGCCCAGTTGCCTGCATCGCTTACTGCCATTGAAATCTCAGAACCATCTAAACAAGTAATTATTTTTTTCATAGAATTATCCCCTAGTGTCCACCCAATAGTTTATCAACTTCATTTGGGTTGTTATGAACACCAAATTTATCAACAACAGTCTCTGTCGCCTCATTCATACCAACCACTTTAACAGTTGCACCTTCTCGGCGGAATTTAATAACCACTTTGTCTAATGCGTTGACCCCTGTGATATCCCAAAAATGAGCATGACTTAAGTCAATGACTACATTTGAAACCGCCTCCTTAAAATCAAATGAAGTAATAAATTGTTCTGAAGAAGCAAAGAATACCTGACCGACAACCTCGTAAGTGCGTGTCTTTTCAGCTTCGCAATAATGTGATTTAACAGCCATGAATCGTCCGATTTTGTTTGCGAAAAACAGGGTTGCAAGCAGAACACCAACCAGCACTCCGATGGCAAGATTATGTGTCGCAACAACAACTACAACAGTGCTGATCATTACAATGTTCGAAGATAACGGATGCTTGCCTAAATCCTTTATTGAAGACCACGAAAATGTACCAATAGAGACCATAATCATGACAGCAACTAAAGCCGCCATTGGAATTTGACGCAGCCAGTCATCTAAAACAAGTACCATGAACAACAAAAACGCCCCAGCAACAAAGCTAGATAAACGCCCCCTACCACCAGACTTAACGTTGATAATTGACTGTCCTATCATGGCGCAACCTGCCATTCCGCCAAATAAGCCTGCACCAATATTAGCAATACCTTGACCTTTACATTCTTTATTCCGATCACTACTGGTATCGGTTAAATCATCAACAATAGTTGCAGTCATCATGGATTCCAACAAACCAACTACAGCAAGACCAATAGAATAAGGTAAAATGATATAAAGCGTTTCATAAGTAAGTGGTACTTCAGGCCATAAGAAAATAGGCAATGTATCTGGCAATTCCCCCATGTCGCCAACGGTTCGAATATCTAACCCTAAAAATATTGCAGCGATTGTCAACGTTACAATACAAACCAGAGGTGAAGGTATTGTTTTACCAATAACAGGTAAATACGGAAATAGGTAAATAATACCTAGTCCTGCGGCTGTCATAATGTAGACATGATAGGTCACGTTTGTCAGCTCTGGCAGTTGTGCCATGAATATTAGAATAGCTAGCGCATTAACAAATCCAGTAACCACTGACCGTGATACAAAGCGCATTAACTCGCCCAAACGCATAGCCCCTGCAATGATTTGTAACACGCCTGTTAATAGTGTTGCTGCAAGAAGGTATTCAAGGCCGTGCTCTTTGACCAAAGTCACCATCAATAGCGCCATAGCGCCTGTAGCCGCAGATATCATTCCGGGTCTACCACCAACAAAGGAGATAATGACCGCTATACAAAACGATGCATATAAGCCGACCTTAGGGTCAACACCAGCAATGATAGAAAAAGCAATGGCTTCAGGAATGAGGGCTAACGCCACAACAATACCTGCAAGCACATCACCACGAATGTTAGAGAGCCAATCTCTCTTTACGTGATCAAACATGTAATTTGCCTGTAAAAATTTAGTCCTCAGCGAAGGAGGAATTTAAAAAGTGTACGAATATACCTCGCGAAGTACGCGATGAAGTGGCTCAGAGTATTGAGCTAAATGAATTGGGAAAGGGAGCCTAGGGCGGCGTAAGTAACAATTTTAACCTCCATGAATATAAATATTTAACCATGATAGCGAAGTGCTTTTTAATTTGAAATACAAATTTAAGTGTTAATTGAAGATTTTGAGATTGTAGCTCTAACAAATAACTTCCCCCTGACGGCAAAAAATATCAGGGGTAAGTCCTACAACCAAATATTTACTCGATACTCCCATCGGTTGGTAACTTGGCAGAAATAAGTGCCGCTAAACTAATAAATACAAAAGAAATTGCCAAACAAGCTGCCAATCCGTATAGCTGGAAGACCCAGCCTGACAGCACTGTGCCAATTAAACGCCCCATTGCATTTGCCATGTAGTAAAAGCCAACATCTAACGAAACGCCATCGGCATCAGCCATGCTAACAATCAAATAGCTGTGCAGTGATGAGTTAATGGCAAACAGTACGCCAAATACCATTAAGCCAGCAATAAGTACCGTTTTCACTTCCCAGTTAAAATATAATGATAAGGCAATGCCTAATGTCACTAATGCCAACAAGCTAGCCCATTTTACGGTTTCAGTGGCAGGAGAAACGCTATCTTTGAAGTTTATTAACTTAGGAGCCATTGATTGCACAATACCGTACCCAATCACCCAAAGGGCTAGGAAGCCGCCTACCGTCCAATGATCCCATTCAAAGGCTTGTGATAAGAATACAGGTAGTGCAACCACAAACCACACATCACGAGCACCAAACAGGAAGAGTCGTGCAGCCGATAAGATATTAATAGAACGACTTTTTGAGAAGATATCAGTGAACTTAGGCTTATTCTTGGCTTTCCCTAAGTCGTTTTTCAAAGCATAAAGGCTGTAACACCAAACAAGAGCCAAAACACCTGCCATTAACAACATTGCGCCGTTGAAGGAAAGCAAAGTTAATAGTAAGCCTCCTAAGAAAAAGCCAACGCCTTTCAGGGCATTCTTAGAGCCTGTTAATACCGCAACCCATTTAAACAATGTGCCTTCTTGTCCAGCAGCAACTAACATCTTAATTGAGCTTTTAGCGCTCATTTTGTTTAAGTCTTTGGCAATGCCTGAAAGCGCTTGTGCAATCATCACATACACGACTGTTAACCATTCAGCAGGAACAGCTAACATCAGTAAAGCGATAATTTGGATAGCCAAGCCAATGTTCATGGTTTTATTTAGCCCTAAACGGGCACCTAAGAAGCCGCCAACTAAATTAGTGACAACACCAAAGATTTCATAAAACAAGAACAACATCGCAATGCTCAGCGGACTATAGCCTAACGCGTGGAAATGAAGCACGACTAACATGCGTAGTGCGCCATCGGTTAAGGTAAATGCCCAATAATTGCCTGTTACAACAAGGTATTGCTTAATATCGTCTGATAATGATGTCAAGCGCTTCATAGTGTTACATTACCCTTTAATTGATGATCCGACTTTACGAGCAAGTTCAGCCGTTCTATTAGCGTAACCCCACTCGT
>Ga0209644_1000069_pt1 | contig 57872 bp, 57 predicted proteins | sample ETNvirome_2_1000_FD_184069 | JGI IMG/M metagenome (GOLD analysis project Ga0209644, IMG submission 184069) | Marine viral communities from the Pacific Ocean - ETNP_2_1000 (SPAdes) (version 2) | ecosystem: Environmental > Aquatic > Marine > Oceanic | place: Pacific Ocean | collected 2013-06-22 | reverse complement strand
GTTTATCGGTCCAAAAGATCGTAAGCAAAACAAGGTGGTTGGTACGCTGTCATGGCCTTGATGGTACAGTAAACGATTCACAACCTATGCCAGTGTGCCATGGGAGATGTTATGCGTTCACGCTCGCTGTCCCTTACCATTCTACCTGCGATTGATGCCGTTGCGGCAAGCCAGTGGGATGCGCTGGTGAGTGAAGAGCAGCCCTTTTTATGTCATGCCTTTTTGGCTGCACTTGAAGCGAGCGGTTCGGTGGGTGCAGCTACTGGCTGGGTGCCTTGCCATTTATGCGTTTGGCAAGATTCCCGATTGGTCGGGGCGCTGCCCATGTACCGCAAGGACCACTCCTATGGCGAATATGTGTTTGATTGGGGGTGGGCGGAGGCGCTGGAGCGGGCAGGTGGCGATTACTACCCCAAAGGGCTAAGCGCTATTCCTTTTACGCCCGTGCCTGGCCCCCGAGCACTGATCGCCGCGAATACCGATACTGCCGCTGTCCGTGAGCAGTTAGCCATCGGTTGGAAACAGCAGTGCGATGAGGTGGGGCTTTCCAGTTGGCACTTGCTGTTTGCCGAGGAGCCAGAGGTCGAGGCGTGGCAGCGCCAGTGTCCTGAGCTAATTGCGCGAGAAGGGGTACAGTTTCAGTGGCGAGACCGAGGTGTCGGCGATTTTGACGGCTTTTTAGCTAGTCTGACCTCAAAGCGTCGCAAAATGATAAAGCGTGAGCGGCGGTTAGTCGCTGATCAGGGCCTTACGCTGCATCGTCTGGAAGGTGCTGCGATTAGTGATGTCGATATGGCGCACTTCTATCGCTGCTACACCATTACATATCATGAGCGTGGCCGACCACCCTATCTTAATCACGTCTTCTTTGAACGCTTACGCCAAGTAATGCCCGAGGCGCTGATGTTGGTGCAGGTGCGTTTGGAGGGCAGGCCCGTGGCCGCTGCGCTCTATTTTCGCGGTGCACACACTCTTTATGGACGCTACTGGGGCAGTGAAATCATCGCGGACTGCCTGCATTTCGAAGCCTGCTACTACCAAGGTATCGACTACTGCCTAGCCAAGGGGCTAACCCTATTTGACCCTGGCACCCAGGGCGAGCATAAACTGGTAAGGGGCTTTGCACCGCAGCGGGTTCGCTCGCTGCACTATGTGGCCCATCCAGGGCTTGCCGCAGGGGTCGCGCAGTTTTGCCAAGAAGAGGCTGCCCATATCATGGCCTATCGCCGTGCCGCCGAAGATGCCTTACCGTTTAAATAATTCCCACAGCGCTGCGGCTCGCTGCCTATCGCCCTTAATGGCATAATGCGCGCCGTTCTCGCTTTCACAAAGGATCTCTGTGATGCACAAATGGCTTGTGGTGATACTGCTTGCCGCTCTGGGATTGCTGCAGTACCAGCTGTGGCTGGGAAACGGCGGCTGGCAAGACCTCCAGGAGGTAGAGCAACGCGTTGCCGTGCAGGAAGCCGATAACGTGCCAATGCGTGAGCGCAATGCAAGGCTCGCAGCGGAAGTCACTGACTTAAAAACGGGACTCGATGCCATTGAAGAGCGCGCCCGTAGCGATATGGGAATGGTGCGCACCGATGAACAATTTTATTGGGTGCCCGGTGTTGCCATCAAAAACGAGCTAGTGGGAATCAATGCGGGGCTGGTTTCCCTGCCTGGAGCTATACCACCGAGCAGTGAAGGCGCCGCAGAATGAGTAACACACTATGGCTCGTCGTTCCTGCAGCGGGGCAGGGCAGACGTATGGGGGCCGATAAGCCTAAACAGTATTTGACGTTGAACAATCAGCCCATTCTGGCCCACACCTTGGCAAGGCTTCACGCCGCTTTTCCGCAGGCGCGGTTGGTACTTTGCCTAGACAGCGACGACCGCTGGTTCGACCCCACCTGGGTGCCTTTTGCGCAGTGGCAGCGTGTGTCAGGCGGTGCCGAGCGTATGCATAGCGTATTAAACGCTTTGCAAGCGATGACCGCCGAGGGCTCAGACCTCGTGATGGTGCACGATGTCGCGCGTCCGTGCATTACTCGTGATGATCTCCACGCGCTCTATCAAGCAGCGCAGACACACTCAGGCGGTGCGCTTCTGGCAATGCCGGTGGCGGATACCATGAAGCGCGATAACGGTGACCAGCTCAGCCAAATTACCGAACCGCGGGATGGTCTATGGCACGCGCTAACGCCACAGAGTTTCCGTTACTCGCTGCTGCGCCATGCGCTTGAGCAGGCTCAGCAAACCGGCACGGTGGTCACTGATGAAGCCTCGGCGGTAGAAGCGCTGGGCGAGGCACCACGGCTAGTGAGCGGACGCCGAGATAATCTAAAAGTGACCCACCCTGACGACTTAGCCCTGGCGGCTGCCATTCTGGCCGCCCAGTCGGCAACCGCCAGCAACAGGAGTACCTAATGAGAATTGGCCACGGTTTTGACGTGCACCGCTTTGGGCCAGGTGACCATTTAATGATTGGCGGCGTTAAGCTGCCGTTTGACCACGGTTTTGTGGCCCACTCTGATGGCGACGTACTGCTCCACGCGATCAGCGATGCGCTACTGGGTGCCTGTGCGCTGGGGGATATCGGCCGTCACTTTCCGGATACCGACCCCGCCTGGGCCGGTGCTGACAGCCGTGGCCTGCTGCGCCATGTGGTAACCCTGGTGCGTAGCGAGGGGTATCGCGTGGTGAATCTGGATGCAACGTTAATGGCCCAGGCGCCCAAAATGGCTCCCCATATTGACGCTATGCGCGCCGTCATCGCTGAAGATTTAGGAATTAGTCTTGGCCAGGTAAACGTCAAAGCCACCACTACTGAGCGCCTTGGCTTCACCGGGCGCGGTGAAGGCATTGCCGCAGAGGCGGTGGTACTGCTGACGGCCCCAGAGGCGCTGAATGCTTAACCTACCCCCATGGCAGCGTAGCCTAACGCCCGCTTTCGGCGTGCCCGCGCCAGGGCAGTACCGTGCTCAGCCGGAAGACTTTATCGTCGATGAGCAGCTTGATTTTACCCCGGAAGCTCATGGTGAACACCTGTGGCTGCGGCTTGAAAAGCGTAACCAAACCACGTTAGATATGGTGAAACAGCTAAGCCGACTGTGTGGCGTCACGCCTAGAGATATTGGCTATTCCGGCATGAAAGATCGGGTCGCGGTGGCTCGCCAATGGTTAAGCGTCCATTTGCCAGGGCGCGATGCCCCGGCGGATTTGTCGGCTTCTTTGGCAGCGCTGGGGGTTACGGTACTTGAGCAGGCGCGCCACCCACGTAAGCTAAAGCGGGGCGTGCATCGCACTAACCACTTTACGCTACGCCTGAGCGGTGAGGCGGTTCAGTCGGCCGATTTTTTGCCACGCTGGGAAACGCTCTGCGCCCAGGGCGTGCCCAACTATTTCGGCCATCAGCGCTTTGGCGCAGGGGCGCGCAACTTACAGCGTGCCGCCGCCGTGCTGGCGAAAGGCTGGCGCAAGCGCGACGACCGGCAGGGCATGATGCTCTCCACTGCGCGCAGCTTTCTGTTCAACGAGCTGCTTAGCGTGCGGCTGAAGGATGGTAACTGGTGCCAGCCCATCGCTGGCGATGCTCTCATGCTTGATGGCACCCAAAGTGTGTTTGGCATTGAGGCGGTGGAGGAGAGTTTGGTGGAGCGCGCCGCTGCGCTAGACGTTCACCCAACCGGCGTGCTGTGGGGCGTTGGCCGCTCGGCTGAAGGAGATGCTGGGGCTTATGAAGCGCAGCTCGCCGCTCAGCACCCTGCACTGTGTGAAGGGCTTGAAAAAAGCGGCGTCAGGCGCGGGCAGCGTGCGCTACGTGCCCGGCTTATTGCGCCGCAAATAACCTTCGATGCAGACGCCGTGCTACTCTCGTTTGCCCTGCCGCGAGGCAGCTTTGCCACGGCGGTCATTGGCGAGTTAATTCATCATCCCGACACGGCTTAACGCTGAGGTGAGGAGATTCTGATGCGGCGACTGCTGCTTTCCAACGATGACGGTGTTCACGCCCCCGGCCTTAGAGCGCTTTACGAGGCACTAACACCCCACGCTAACCTACGCGTGGTTGCCCCTGACCGTGACCGCAGCGGGGCCAGTAATTCGCTGACGCTATCGCGTCCGCTTGCGCTGACGGCGTTAGACAACGGCTTTTATAGTGTGGACGGCACTCCGGCCGACTGCGTCTATTTAGGCGTGAATGGGGTGTGGGATGAGCGTCCTGATTTGGTCATTTCAGGGATTAACCACGGCAGTAACCTCGGTGATGACGTGCTTTATTCAGGCACGGTCGCCGCCGCGATGGAGGGGCGTAATCTAGGTATGACGGCGATTGCCATGTCGCTGTGCGGCGCCCACCATTTTGCGACGGCAGCCCAGTTTGCCGCGAGCCTCATCGGTGCCGCTGATCAACTCTCACTGCCGCCTCGTACGCTGCTGAATGTGAACGTCCCTGACCTGCCCTGGGAAAAAATCAAAGGTGTTAAAGTTACCCGCTTGGGCTACCGCGGCCCAGCCGAAAAGCCTGTGCCGGTGCAAGACCCCCGGGGCCGTACCCGCTACTGGATTGCCCCGGTGGCGGCTAACGCTGACGACGGTGAAGATACCGACTTTGCGGCCATCGAAGCAGGTTATGTATCGATTACGCCACTGCAAACTGATTTAACGCGCCACTCCGCGCGTCGTGATGTGCAGGACTGGTTGGATGCCTTTGCCTGAGCTATCTCCTGGTGAGCGGCGCGGCCGTGGAATGACTTCCCAGCGCACCCGTGACCGTATGATCAAGCGCCTGATTCAACAAGGCGTGCGTAACCAGTGCGTGTTAGACGTGATGGCCAGCGAGCCGCGTCATCTGTTTGTCGATGAAGCGCTCGCTCATCGCGCCTATGAAGATACCGCTCTACCCATTGGTTTTGGTCAAACGCTTTCCCAGCCGCTAACCGTCGCGCGCATGACCGAGCTGGTACTTCGCGCGTCGCCCCAGCGCGTGCTGGAAGTGGGGACTGGTTCAGGTTATCAAACGCTGATTTTGTCGCGCCTAGTAGAAACGCTTTACTCCGTGGAGCGAATCTATACGCTGCACGAGCGAGCAGCAGAGCGGCTATGGCGGCTAGGTGCCCCAGCGACATTAGCTGTGGCCGACGGCAGCGAAGGCTGGCCGGAAGCTGCGCCCTTTGACGTTATTTTGCTCACGGCCTGCGCGCAAACGCTGCCGGAAGTATTACTTGAACAGCTGAGTTATGACGGTGTGCTTATTGCACCGCTAGAAGAGTCAGATGGCAGTCAGTGGCTTACCCAAATTAAGCGTATTGGCTCTGCCTTTGAAAAACGCAGGCTTGAACCCGTGCGTTTTGTACCCCTATTGCAAGGAGTGGTGGATTGAAGCGTCGACCCATAGGACTGTTTTTAAAAGGCGCCGGGATGGGCGCTGCCGATGCAGTACCTGGCGTATCGGGAGGCACGATTGCCTTTATTACCGGTATTTATGAAGAGTTAATTAACACTATTAAACAGTTTGGGCCTAGCGCCTTTGATGCTTGGCATCGCGAGGGCTGGGTGGGCTTAAGTCGGCACCTGAACTTGGCGTTTCTAATACCGCTACTGCTGGGTGTTGCGGTCAGTTTGGTGAGCGTGGCTCACTTAGCGCTGTGGCTAATGGAGGCGCAACCGCTGCTGTTGGAGGGGTTCTTTTTCGGGCTTGTAGCGGCCTCGGCACTGGTGGTTGGGCAGGCTGGAGAACGATGGAAAATTTGGTACTTGCTGCCGCTGCTCATTGGCTTGATGCTCGCCGAATGGTTGCCGAGCCTGATGCCGCTGGTGCTCATGGCGGGTAACGAGTCGCTGGTCGTCATCCTGGCGGGTGCCATTGCGATCAGTGCCATGTTGCTGCCCGGCGTATCCGGCAGCTTTTTATTGCTCACGATGGGGCTCTACGGCACCATCATGGGGGCTATTCGCAGCTTCGATCTTGGCATTATCATGCTGTTTGGAATGGGGTGCATCATCGGGTTGGCGCTCTCTTCACGACTGCTTTCGTGGCTATTGCGGCGCTACCATGGCGCGACACTACAGCTATTGTTGGGCTTTATTGTTGGCTCGCTACCGGTTCTCTGGCCCTGGCGTGAGCTGTTACGCTACCAGCTAGGTCCCGATGGGCAAATGATTCCGCTGGATTATCGCTATCTATTACCCAGCGATTACGCCGTGCTGACAGGGGCGTCGGCACAGGTAACTGGCGTGATAACGTTGATGGTCGTCGGTGCGCTACTCGTCGTAGCGCTCAACCGTCGTGCGGCCACTCATGCCCAGCATCACTCGACAGATAATCGTTCCATTGATCGTTAGCACGGCGTTGAACAGGAGTAGGGTTTCCATGCGTAAGGTTTTTATGATGACGGTGCTTGCACTGGCGGTGAGTGGCTGTGCCAGTCAGCAGTCCAACACCCCCCAGGTGCGCGATTTGAGCGACGCACGCCGTGCGGTGGAAAACTCACCACAGTACACCGTTAAAGCAGGCGATACGCTCTATGGCATCGCGTGGCAGCACAATCTGGACTATCGCCAGCTCGCCGCCATCAACAATATCGATGCGCCTTACCAAATTTATCCTGGTCAAACCATCGCTTTGCGTGAAGGCACGGGAGGTATGTCGACTTCGTCTGGCGACAACGCGTCACCCGCTTCGACCAGCGGTGCCGTTGCTACGGGGCTGCAACCACAAGCCACTGCCGTGGCAAGCAATGACCAGGAGCTCGACTGGCTGCTGCCGGACGAGAGTGCCATCGAGCGCAACCAGCGCCTAACCGCCGAGCGGGCTGAGCGCACGGCGGTGGAAGCATCCCAGCAGGTAGCTGCCGCTGCTAATGCCCCGGTTGAATCCACTAATCAACAGCCGCCAGCCCAGCCCGCGCAGGAGCCAGCGCCCACGCCTGAACCGACCCCAGAACCGGAACCTGCCACTGAGCCGGAACCTGCCGCTGAGCCCACTCAAACCGTCCGCACCGATCGCTCGTCACGTACCTTTACGCCTGCCGAAAACATCGATTGGCAATGGCCAACCGATGGTCAGGTCATCGGTGAGTTTGGGCAGGGAGGCAGCATTACAGCAGGGATTGATATCGCTGGGCAAAAGGGGCAACCTATTCGTGCAGCAGGCCCTGGTATTGTGGTCTATGCCGGTAGCGGTGTACGTGGCTACGGTAACCTAATACTACTGAAACATAACGATCAGTTTCTCAGCGCGTATGCACATAATGATAGTTTAAGCGTCAAAGAGAATGATGTCGTCGAGGCAGGTGAAGTGATTGCCACGATGGGCAATAGCGATGCAGATGCCATCAAACTGCATTTTGAGGTGCGCCGCGATGGTCAGCCGCAAAATCCGTTGGACTATCTGCCATCGCGCTAGTCATTACCTAGCAGGTGTAACGTGTCAAGCCTGCTAGGGCAACCCGCATAGCTGAATTAGAGCGTCATATAACAATAAGGTGTATGCGCACAGGGAGTGCGACCACCCTTACTTTTCTAAATGGCGGTTAGGCGAGACAACGGGGGTATGAACATGAGTATGCTGGAGAAGGACCTACAGGAGATTGACCTGGATGAGGTTGAAGAGGCGTTAGATGACGCCGACGACGACGCCACGGCAGAGGAGGAAGCGTTTGAAAAAGCGCTGGGCCGTGAAGACCGTCAATCGACTCAAAGCTTGGATGCGACACAGATCTACCTTAACGAAATTGGCTTTTCTCCGCTGCTGACGCCGGAAGAAGAAGTTTACTATGGCCGCCTAGCGCGTAAAGGCGATGCGCTTGGCCGCTCAAGGATGATTGAGTCTAACCTGCGTCTAGTGGTCAAGATTGCCAGACGCTACCTGAACCGAGGCTTAACGCTGCTCGATTTAATCGAGGAAGGTAATCTTGGTTTGATTCGGGCGGTGGAGAAGTTTGACCCCGAACGGGGCTTCCGCTTCTCTACTTACGCCACGTGGTGGATTCGCCAAACGATAGAGCGTGCGCTGATGAACCAGACGCGTACTATTCGTCTGCCGATTCACGTGGTGAAAGAGCTCAACATTTATCTGCGTGCTGCCCGTGAGCTGACTCAAAAGCTGGATCACGAAGCTACCGCCGAAGAGATCGCTGAGCATCTTGATAAACCGGTCGAGACAGTTAAGAAAATGCTGGGGCTTAACGAGCGGGTGTCGTCGGTGGATTCTCCCATGGGCGGCGACAGCGATAAGCCGCTGATTGATACGCTCACCGACGATGAGGTGCTGGGGCCGGAAGCGTGCTTGGTGGATGGCGACGTGCGCGAACACGTAGACCACTGGCTGGATGAGCTAAGCGAAAAACAGCGCGAAGTCGTGGTACGCCGTTTCGGTTTACGCGGTCACGAGGCAGCAACGCTGGAAGAAGTGGGTGCCGAGATTGGCCTAACGCGGGAGCGCGTTCGACAAATTCAGGTAGAAGCGTTAAAGAAGCTGCGCCGCTCCCTGGAAAAACAGGGGCTTTCCCTCGACGCGATTTTCGAGAGTTAATTCCGGGTCGAGAGTTAAACCAGCTGCTTCCGACAAGCCCAACGGAAGTATTAAATAGCGCACCGAGTTATCTGCTCGGTGCGCTGTTTTTAGGGCGAACCATTTTCATTCATACATTACTGAGTGACTCCGCTCAGTCCGGCAAGTACGCCGGTCAGTGACCTAGTAAGTGAGAGAGCCATGCGCCCGTTAGTGGCCCATATTGATTTGGACGCGCTGCGTCACAACTATCAACTGGCGTGCCGCTGCGCCCCGCAAAGTCGCTCAGTTGCCGTCATTAAAGCCGATGCCTACGGCCACGGTGCACTGGCTTGTGCCCGTGCCTTAGAAACTGACGTTCCGGCATTTGCAGTGGCCTGCATCGAAGAGGCGCTGAGCCTGCGCGAAGGAGGCATCAAAGCGCCCATTGTGCTGCTAGAGGGTATTTTCAGTGCCGATGAGCTGGCGCTGGTCGATCAGCACCGTTTATGGATCAGTGTGCACAGTGCGTGGCAGGTCGAAGCGCTGCTGGCGTATTCGCCACGGCAGCCTATTCCTGTTTGGTTAAAGGTGGATTCGGGGATGCACCGTTTGGGGTTCTCGCCGGAGGAAGCGACCAGTGTTTGGCAGCGTTTGGTGGATGCGCCGCAGGTAACGGCGCTGCATCTGATGAGCCACTTTGCCACCGCCGATGCGAAAGATCCTAGCTACTTCAACCGCCAGATGAATACGCTAAAAGCGCTGGCTGCCAAGCTGAAGGCACCGCTGTGTCTGGCCAACTCCCCGGCGACGCTGGCATGGCCTGCCGCACATGGCGACTGGAATCGCCCCGGCGTGATGCTCTATGGCAGCGACCCGCTGGAAGTGCCCAACGAGATCACCCAGCAGCTACGCCCGGTGATGACATTACGCTCAGAAATTATTGCGTTGCGCGAGTTGGCGGAGGGGGATCAGGTGGGCTATAGCGGCCGCTGGAAGGCCAAGCGACCCTCTAAAATTGCCGTAGTCGCCGCAGGTTATGGCGATGGCTATGATCGCCACGCGGTCGACGGCACGCCGGTGCTAGTCAATGGGCAGCGCTGCCCCATTGCCGGTAAGGTCTCGATGGATATGCTGACGGTGGACGTTACCGACGTGCCTGATGCCGCGATTGGCAGTGAAGTGGTGCTATGGGGAGCTGCTAGCAATGGCAGTGTGCTGCCGGTGGACGAGGTGGCCCGCTACTGCGATACCATCAGCTATACGCTGCTGACCGGTGTTCTGCCCAGGGCGCCGCGGCGTTATCATGGGGCTCACGTTTAAACGGTTATCTGTATGTCAAAAGCGTCTTATCCGCGCTCCTTTGCGCACCCTCGCTACTGGCCGACATGGCTGGCGATTGGCCTAATGTATGTGGCCGCGTGGCTCCCCTGGCGGTTGAAGCTATGGGTAGGTAAAGCCATTGGGCTCATGGCATGGCGCTTCGTGAAGCGTCGTCGGCACATCACCGCCACGAACATCGCGCTCTGCTTTCCAGAAAAAAGCGCCGACGAGCAGCGTCAACTGGTCAAAGAGACATTCATTGCCAACGGGATCGGTTTGGTTGAAACCGCAACTGGCTGGTGTCGTGATGCCGAAGGGCTGCGTCATCGAGTGGCCTATCACGGCCAAGAGCACCTTGCACGCGCTAAAGCCCAGGGCAAAGGCGTGCTGGTGGTCGGTATTCACTTCTCAACGCTGGACTTAGGTGGAGCGCTACACTCACTATTTATCCCAGCAGACGTGGTCTATCGCCCCCATAACAACCCGCTGTTCGAGCGATTTATGACCCGAGCACGTTCACGCATCTTTGGCCAAGCCATTGATCGCCATGACCTGCGCGGCGTGGTGCGCCGCATCAAAGCGGGGCACATCGTGTGGTACTCACCGGATCAGGATTTCGGCCGCGATGTGAGCGTCTTTGCGCCGCTATTTGGTCAGCAAGCGGCGACGATTCGTCTTACGGCCAAAATTGCCCGCATGACGGGCGCCCCTGTGGTGCCGCTTATGTTCCACCGTAATCCGGATAATCGCACCTACACCATTGAGTGTTTGCCGGCGTTCGAGGATTTCCCCTGCGGCGATGAACTGGCCGATGCTACGCGGGTAAATGCCTTCATCGAGCGAGCGATACGCAAACATCCCGAGCAGTATCTATGGCTGCATCGGCGCTTTAAAACCCGTCCTGAGGGCGAGGCAGGTTTTTACTAGCCGTATCAACAAAGCGCATAAAAAAAGCTGCCCGCGGGCAGCTTTTCGGTGGCTTCATAGCTTGCTTAAGGCAACGCCTTAATCGAGATTACGGGAGTAGAAGATCTCCAGCATCTCTTTACGTAGGCGGCTTTCGATATCCCGCGCTTCTTCGAAGGTGATGTCGCGGCGCGACGTGCCGAACAGGTAGTTATCCAGCTCGAAGTCCTTGAGCAGCATCTTGGTGTGGAACATGTTTTCCTGATACACGTTCACGTCGATCATCTGATAGGCCTGCTTGGTGTCTTCCGCCAAGTAGTCCTGGATCGAGGTGATGTCGTGGTCAATAAACAGCTTTTTGCCATCCACATCCCGCGTAAAGCCGCGCACGCGGTAATCCATGGTCACGATATCGGAATCAAAACTATGGATCAGGTAGTTCAGCGCTTTCAGCGGGCTGATATGCCCACAGGTCGAGACATCGATATCCAGACGGAAGGTGCTGATGCCGTTGTCAGGGTGCGACTCCGGGTAGCTGTGTACCGTCACATGGCTCTTATCCAGGTGGGCCACCACGGTTTCCGGTAGCGGGCCTGGGCCTGGTTCGATTTGCCCTGCGGTTGGCTCATCCAGCTCGTGTTCGGCGATCAGGATGGTCACACTCGCGCCATGCGGCTCATAATCCTGACGCGAGATGTTCAGTACATGAGCGCCAATGATGTTGGTGACGTCTTTCAGGATCTGCGTCAAACGTTCGGCGTTGTAAAGCTCATCGATATAGTCGATATAAGCCGCACGCTGCTCTTCGGTTTTGGCGTAACAGATGTCGTAAATATTGAAGCTCAAAGAGCTGGTCAGGTTGTTGAACCCGTGGAGTCGGAGATTATCTGACACTTCCGAACCTCCCTATGGCAGATGAGGACACCCCGACGAGCCAGCGCCGGAACCGATAAACACTTGTCACCGTGCTAACGCAGCCGCCGTGAAGACGACCCCGCACTACGCAGTAAAGGGAAAAACAAGCGGGCGTATTATGCCCGCCCAGGGCGTGGCTTGCATCCAGTCACGCCATTTTTTTGATGCTGCAGCGTCACCCGCGTGGCCAGCCGACCCATGACGGCTCAAGCTTCGCGGATCTCATAGGAGTGAGTGATCTCAACGCCGCCTTTGACCAGCATGATAGAAGCGCTGCAGTATTTCTCTGCCGATAGCTCCACAGCCCGCTGAACCTGCTTCTCTTTTAAGCCACGACCAGTGACCACAAAGTGGACGTGGATCTTGGTGAACACGGACGGCACTTCATCGGCGCGCTCGGCGTCCAGCTCGGCAACGCAGTCGGTGACCTCTGCGCGGGCCTTATCAAGAATGTTCAAGATATCAAAGGCGGTGCAACTGCCCATGCCCATCAACAGCATTTCCATCGGCCGAGGGCCGGTGTTGCGACCGCCGTGGTCGGGTGGGCCATCAATCACAACGCTGTGTCCGCTACCGGATTCCGCTACAAACTGGCGGCCATCGGTCCATTTTACCCGTGCTTTCACGTTGCTCTCCTCATCTTGGCGACGAAAGGTAAGTCGCGCAGCATAACATTTCTAGAAGGCAACGCACGGCTTCATCGTGCGCTGCCAGCTGGTATCAGGCTGATTGAAGGTGCCTATCAAGCTCGGCCAGTCGTTCAGGCGTGCCCACATCGACCCAGTGGCCCGCAAAGTGCTCGCCGCTAACGCGGTGCTCTGCCATGGCCCGTTTCAGTAGTGGGGCCAGGGCGAAGGCGCCGGCAGGTTCAAAGGCGACCAGTTCAGGGCGTATCAAACTGATGCCTGCAAAGGTGAAGCGAGCCTCCCCGTGTGGTGAAACGCGCCCCTGGCGAAGTGAAAAATCGCCTTCAGGGTGATGGGCAGGGTTATCCACCAATACCAGATGCGCCAAATCACCTGCTGCCAGCGTGGAAGCACTCGGTAGGTAGTCACACCACACATCACCATTGACCAGTAAGAACGGCGCATCGCCCAGCAGCGGTAGTGCCTGTTGAATACCACCGCCGGTCTCAAGCGGGCTAGCCTCCTGGCTCCAGTGAATGCGCATTTGGTAGGCCGAGCCATCGCCCAGTGCAGAGATAATTTGCTCGGCACGGTAGCTCACGTTAATGACCACTTCATTAATGCCTGCACGCTTTAAACGCTCCAAGTGGTGCACGATCAGCGGTTTGCCCGCCACGGGCAGCAATGGTTTAGGGCAGTGGTCGGTGAGCGGGCGCATCCGTTTGCCCAGGCCTGCCGCCAAAATCATCGCTTTCATGGCGCGCCCTCTTCCAGGCGCTGCATGATCGCCGGGCGCAGCACGCCCGTTACCCAGTCGGTAAACTCGCGGTGTTGGGGTAGGGCCGCTAGGCTATCTTCCAGGTGCGCCAAAAAGTGGGGCAGGCGGGCTAAATAGCCTTCTTTGCTGTCGCGCAGCGTCAACCGACAAAAGATGCCCAGCACTTTTAGCGAGCGCTGTGCGGCCATGGCGTGGCACTGCGCTAAAAAAGTTTCCTCGCTGACCGAGCGGGTCAGGCGACCCTCTTGCCGCGCCTGCTGATAGAAAGCGCCGACGAAGGAGGCAAACTGGTCAGCGCTAAAACGGCAGTAGCGGCCCCGCAGTAGCGAAATAACGTCGTAGCTGAGCGGGCCTGCCACGGCGTCCTGGAAGTCGATCATGTAAAGCGTTTGATCGTGCAGCATCAGGTTCATGGCATCGAAATCGCGGTGGACGCTCACCACCGGCTGCGCTAATGCATGCTCTATCAATTTATCGCGTACTGCCTCCCAGCTATCGGGAACTGATAGCGACAGCCAGCGCCCCAGGCACCACTCGGGAAATAGGTCCAGCTCCCGGCCAAGCAGGGCGGCATCGTAATCAGGCAGGGCGGCCGGGTTAGTGCGGTTTTGCAACTGGGCAATGAGAGCGAGTGCGTCTAGATGGCTCTGCTCCGTGCGGGCCGGGTCGGTAAAGGTAGCCTGCAGTGGTGTGTCACCCAAGTCATCAAGCAGCAAAAAACCAGCGTCTAAGTCGCTGGCGTGAATGTAAGGCACAGGCAGCCCGGCGGCGTGCCAGCGCTGGCCGATAGCCACAAACGGCGCCGAGTCCTCCTGTGCCGGAGGTGCATCCATTACGATTTGGGTGTTGCCATCCGGTAGCGTTAGTCGAAAATAGCGCCTAAAACTGGCGTCACCGCCCGCAGCAGAGAGGCGAATGGTGGCGCTATCAAGGCCGTGGTGTTGCGCCGCCCACTGAGTGAGGGCGTCAATCCGAGAAGAGGACATGCAAGCTCCTTGCTGGTCGGGCATCATGCGGGCTGTATAATACCGATTCTGGATGCCAAGGATAACGAACATGGGCAAGCGAATCTCGCGCACCGTACCGGTTGCGCATACGCTGCTGGGCAGTTTGCTCGCTGGCGCCTCGTTTTCAGCGGTGGCGCAGGACCAAACCCTGCCCGCAGAAGCGCTGGACTGGCAGGCCTGGAGCCAAGACGAAGCGCCGCAACAGCTATGTCGGGGGCGCTATGTGATGCCCGCCTACCGCTTGCCAGCGGAAGAGAACCCGGAAACGCTCTCGGTAGAAACCCGGGAAGTGGATTACGCCGCAGACGGTGAAGCCCTGCTGCGTGGCGACGTGGTACTACGCCGGGGCGATACCGAACTGCAGGCAGAGCGCGTCTTTCTACCCGCAGACCGTCAGCAGGTGGATGCTGAGGGCAACCTGGCTATCCGCGATGGACAAGCCCTGGTGCGTGGCGAGCAAGCCACCCTCATGCTGAACGAAGACCGCGCATCGCTGCGTAACAGCCACTATGTGCTCTACGACCAGCACCTGCGCGGCCAGGCCAGCCAGCTAGAGCAGACCGGCGAAAATCAGTACCGCCTTCAGGAGGCCACGTTTACCACCTGTGACCCCGGCGCCAATAGCTGGCAGTTGGTAGGTAGTGATATTCGCCTCGATCAAGCCTCGGGGTTTGGCACTGCCCGCCATGCGCGCCTGGAAGTTAAAGATGTGCCGGTATTTTACTGGCCGTGGCTGCGCTTCCCCATTGATGACCGCCGCCATACCGGGCTGCTCTCGCCGTCAGTGAGCTTCTCAAGCGATGGCTTTGGTTATACCCAGCCTTTCTACTGGAACATTGCACCGAACCAGGATGCCACCATTACCCCGCGCTGGATGTCTGACCGAGGACTGCTGCTCAACGGCGAGTACCGCTACCTGCTGGAAGAGAGCCAAGGCTTGGTCGAGGGCGGTTATCTCGATAGCGACGGCGGCACCAATAGAGGTGACAACCGCTTTGAAGGCGACGACCGCTGGTACATTGATGCCCAGCACGCGGGCACGTTAACGCCCCGCAGTGATTACCGGCTCCGTTACGGCGCCGCCAGCGATGGGCGCTATTTCGACGACTTTGGGGGTGCGTTCGGCAGCGGTGATCGGGTCAGTATGGAGCGCCTGGCGCAGGTGGACTACCGCGGCGAGCGCTGGCAGTTAGACGCCCGTGCCCAGGGCTTCCAACGTTTGGAAGACCCGCTCAGCGATACCGACCGTCCGTTCTACCGCCTGCCGAGTTTGACCGCCAATGCCAACTGGCAGCTAGACAACGGCCTGTATACCCAGTGGCGCTCGAACGCGACCTATTTCTGGCGCGACGTGGATGAGCGGCGAGTTCCGGAGCGCGAGGCGGCCATCGGTTCGCGCCTTCACCTGACGCCTGCGGTGGGCTGGCGCTATGAGCAGCCCTGGGGCTATATCGAGCCACGCACCGAGCTTTGGCACACTGCTTACGAGCTGGATTATGGCGACCGAGTGACCGATCGCACGACCTCACCGACGCGCAGCGTGGCGATCACTTCCATCGACAGCGGCCTGGTATTTGAGCGTGAGCTTGAGCTAGGCGGGCGCGGTTATCGCCAGACGCTTGAACCCCGCGTTAACTATGCCTACGTGCCGCGTACCGACCAGACCCAGCTGCCGGACTTCGATAGCCGTGAACGGGTATTCTCCTGGGATCAGCTCTGGTCCCCGCACCGCTTCTCGGGGGCTGACCGGGTCGGTGATCTGAATCGCGTCTCGTTGGGCGTACAGTCACGCTTGATCGAAGATAGCGCTGGTCGGGACCGACTCACCTTTGGCGTCGGTCAAAGCTACTACTTCTCCGAGCGGCGCATCGATAGCGAAGGCGACCCGGACACGCTGCCGCCGCGCCCCAGCGAAGACCCTTCCGTGAATCCGGAAAGCCGCTATCAGGCCACCCGTGACCGCTCTCCGCTGGTCACTCGCCTGGATTGGCAAATATCGGATCGCTGGAGTACCGGCTACGAATGGCTCTACGATGACGAGCGTGAACAGACCGAGCGCTCCAGTGTGGATGTACGCTATCGCCACCCGGAAGGGCACGTAGTGAACCTTGGCTACCGTTGGGAGATCGAAGGGTTCGATCCGAGCGTGATACCCGGCGACGATGGCTTCCGTAACTACAGTCGCGAAGAGTGGGATCTTTCGCTGGCGTGGAAAGCGAGTCCAAGGATTGATTTGATTGGCCGCTACCTGCACGATCAAACCAACAACCGTCCCCTGGAACAGCTCGCGGGCCTGCAGTGGAACGACTGCTGCTATGGCGTACAGCTGGTATGGCGTGAATGGATCGACGATAACGATACGGCGCGGGTTGGCGATGACTTCAACGACCGCGGGCTATTTTTGCGCTTTGTGTTTCGTGGTCTAGGTGGCGTGGGCCAAGAGGCCGACGGCTACTTTGAACAGGCGATTCCTGGCTACCGCCCCACGCCCTTATGAACGACCACTTTAAAATAGCGACTGAAAGAGACTTTTTATGATGATCAGAAAGACCTTGCTGAGCTGCGCGCTGAAAAAACGGGCAACTAAGCTGTCCGCAGGCAGCCTGATGGTGCTTTGCCTGGGCACGAGCGCGGCGCTGGTTCCGCTGACCGTGCATGCGCAAAATTTCGAGTCGGCCCAGCGCCAGCAGTTGGATAGCGTTGTCGCGGTCGTCAATGATGGCGTCATCATGCGCAGCGAGTTGGATGACCGCATTGCCCAGGTGGAGCAGCAAGCAGCGGCTCAGGGCGGCAATTTGCCGCCGCGTAACCAGCTGGCCCAGCAAGTGTTGGAGCGTATGGTCATGGATGAAATCCAGCTGCAAATGGCCCGCCGAGCCAATCTGAGTGTGGATGACACCGAACTCAACCGCCAGTTACGCAGCATTGCCGAATCCAACGGCATGACGCTGGACCAGTTTGCCGATGCGATAGAAGCCGACGGTATGACTCTGGCCGACGTGCGCGAAGACGTACGCCGTGAAATGTTGATGCGTCAAGTACAGCAGCGCCAGATCAGTCAGCGCGTCACGGTCTCCGATCGCGATGTGGAGCGTTTCTTGAGCCAGCAGCCAAGCCAGCAGCAGGGGCAAGCCTTTATCGAAGAGACCCGTGCCCGCCATATCCTGGTGGAACTGACGCCTACGCGTAACGAGAACCAAGCCCGCGCCCGCGCAGAAGAGGCTCGCCAGCGTTTACAGCAGGGCGCAGACTTCGCGTCGGTGGCCCGTGAGTACAGCGACGATCGTGGTAGCGCCATGAACGGCGGCGACCTGGGCTGGGTGCGCCCTGGCCAAACGGTCCCTGCGTTCGAAGAAGCCATGACGTCTCTCAGCCCGAACCAGCTCTCCGAGCCTGTGCGCTCGCAGTTCGGCTATCACGTCATCGAAGTGCTGGAGCGTCGCCGTCAGGACGTGACCGAAGAGAGCCGTCGTGAGCAGGTGCGCCAAGCGATTTTCCAGCGTCGTGCCAACGAAGAGCTGCAAACCTGGCAGCGTGAAATCCGTGAACAGGCCTTCGTGGATATTCGTCTCTAATGACGCGGCCGCTGCTGTTGACCACCGGTGAGCCTGCGGGCATCGGGCCAGAGCTTGCGCTGATGCTGGCCGCTCGTGGGCAATTAGCCAACACGGTGGCGGTGGGTGACCCGCAGATGCTGCGCCAGCGCGCCGCGCTGCTCGGGCTGGCCGTAGAGGTCGTCGAGGCCGCGCCGGGTGGCTTGGATATATCCTCTCCAGGGCGTTTGGTGGTGTGGCCCGCCACACTGCGAGCGCCTGCCACGCCTGGGGGGCTCGATCCCGCCAATGCCCGCTACGTGTTGGAGACACTGCAAATTGCCGTAGACGCCTGCCAAGCAGGGCAGGCTGCGGCAATGGTCACCGCGCCGCTGCATAAAGGGGTCATCATCGAAGGGGGCTTTCCCCACTTCACCGGCCATACCGAGTGGTTGCGCGACGCCTGTGGCGTCGATGAGGTGGTGATGCTGCTGGCGACCGATGCCGCGCTGCATGCCAAGAACCCGCTTTGGCAAGGCAGCGGCGATTTGCGCGTGGCGCTGGTGACGACTCATCTGCCGCTGCGTGACGTGGCCGATGCCATCACGTTCGAGCGGGTCACCCAGATTAGCCGCTTACTGGCCGCTGACCTGCGGCGCCAATTTGGCATCTTGAATCCGCGCATTGCGGTGTGCGGCCTCAACCCCCATGCCGGGGAAGAAGGGCATTTGGGGCGCGAAGAGCTGGACACGATCATTCCGGCCCTCGACGCGCTGCGTGCCGACGGGTTGGATATCCAAGGGCCGCTGCCCGCCGATACGCTGTTCACTCCACGCCACCTAGCCGGAGTCGATGCGGTGCTGGCGATGTATCACGACCAGGGCTTGGCAGTGCTAAAATACGCAGGCTTTGGGCAAGCTGCGAATATTACCCTCGGCCTACCGCTGGTACGTACTTCAGTGGACCACGGCACCGCGCTGGATTTGGCGGGCCGCGGCACTGCCGACCCCAACAGCCTGGGCGTCGCGCTATCGCTTGCACAGCGGCTTGCTGCCCAGCGTGCCAGCACCCTGGCCGCTCCATGAATCAACCCTCCAAGGAACACTGTTAGATGTCTCAAGTGCCTCAGCAGCACCGCGCTCGTAAACGTTTCGGTCAAAACTTTCTGCGGGATCTCGGTATTATTTCTCGTATCATCCGCGCCATTGGGCCACGTGAAGGTGACCGACTCGTTGAAATCGGCCCTGGGCAAGGGGCACTGACGGCGCCGCTGTTAGAGGCGACTGGCAAGCTGGAAGTAATCGAACTCGACCGCGACCTGATTCCTGGCCTACGGGTGCAGTTTTTCAACTACCCCGAGTTCGTGATTCACGAAGGCGACGCGCTGAAGTTCGATTTTGCCGAGCTGAAGGGCGATGGCCCGGCGCTGAGGGTAGTGGGTAACCTGCCTTACAACATCTCCACGCCTTTGATCGTGCATTTGCTGAGTATGGGCAGCGCCATCGCCGATATGCACTTCATGCTGCAAAAAGAGGTAGTGGAGCGCTTGGCCGCCGAGCCAGGCAGCACCGACTGGGGCCGTCTTTCCGTCATGGCGCAGTACTACTGCCAGGTAGACCATCTGTTCATCGTGCCGCCGGAAGCCTTTGTACCGCGTCCGAAGGTAGATTCCGCGATTGTGCGCTTAACGCCCCACGAACACCTGCCCCACACCGCCGATGACCCGACGCTGCTGTTCGAGCTGGTGAAGCTGGCCTTTGGCCAGCGGCGTAAAACCCTGCGGAATAACCTGAAAGGGCGGGTGAGTGCCGACACGTTGGAAGCGCTAGGCATTGACCCTGCACGGCGGCCGCAAACTCTAACCGTGGCGGAGTACGTGGCAATTGCCAACCAAGTAGCCGCCGATGAGGCGGCCAGCGCAGTGGCTAACGGTGATACTAAGGGGAGTGATGAGGCTTGAGCGGTTTAGACATTGAGGTGAGCGTCACGCCGGAGTTTCGTGACGCAGAGTCTAGTGACAGTGAATCCCGCTACGTGTTTAGCTACACGGTGACGGTTCATAACCAAAGCCCGCACAGCGTACAGCTAATGGCGCGTTACTGGAAAATCACCCAGGGCAGCGGCGACAGCCAAGAGGTGCGTGGCAAGGGCGTGGTGGGCCAGCAGCCGCTGATTGGCCCTGGCCAGCGTTTTCGTTATACCAGCCGGGCGATTTTGCAAACGCCGGTCGGTGTGATGGAGGGTGCCTACACCCTGCTTAATACGTATACCCAGCGGGCTTTTGATGTGCCCGTTTCGCCTTTTCGTCTAGCGGTGCCCCGTCAACTGCACTGAACTCTGTTAGCCGGGAATGCCCATGAGTATCTATGTCATTGGCGACCTGCACGGCTGCCATGTTGAATTTATTAGCCTGCTGGAAGCAATAGACTTTAACCCGACCCACGATACGCTCTGGCTGGTTGGGGATTTGATTAACCGTGGCCCAGGGTCGCTTGCCTGCCTGCAGGAAGCTAAAGCGCTGGGCAGTGCCGTGCGCTGTGTGCTCGGTAACCACGATTTTCACCTGCTGGTGGTCGCCCGCGGGGGCGGCAGGTTGAAGAAAAACGATACGCTGGACGATATTCTCGCCTCGCCCCAGCGGGAAGCGCTGCTGGATTGGCTGCAGAGCCAGCCTTTGGCGGTTCAAGAAGGCAATACGTTAATGACCCACGCCGGAGTGTTGCCGAGCTGGAGTGCTGAGCAGGCTCTGGCGCTGAGCGGTGAAGTTCAGGCGGCGCTACACAGTGAAAGCGCGGGTGCGTTTCTGACCCAGTTGTTTGGTAATCAGCCTGACCGTTTCCGGGAGGACTTGGAAGGCGTGGATCGCCTGCGCTGCATCGTTAACGTGTTTACCCGCATGCGCTTCATTGATGCGCAGGAGTGCCTCGATTTTGCCGCCAAAGAGGGGCTCGATAGCGCACCGACAGGCTTTGCCCCCTGGTTTCAATTTGCTCGTCAGGATGATCTGCAGGTCCTGTTTGGCCACTGGGCGGCGCTGGAAGGGCGCACGCCGCATGCGAAGATCAGCGTTCAAGGGCTGGATACCGGCTGCGTGTGGGGTGGCTCACTCACCGCGATGAACCTAGACACTGGTGAACGCACTAGCGTGCCGAGCCTGCAAGGAGGCCGTTAAGTGTTTCAACAGGATGCATTGACTCAAGGGCTTGACGTTTACCGGGTAGGCGGTGCAGTGCGGGATGCGCTGCTGGGCTGGCCAGTAGTGGACCACGACTGGGTGGTGGTGGGTGCCACACCGGAAGCGATGCGTCAGCGGGGCTTTAAACCCGTTGGCCGAGATTTTCCGGTGTTTTTGCACCCGCACACCGCGGAAGAGTATGCGCTGGCGCGCACGGAGCGTAAGTCCGGCCATGGCTACAGTGGTTTCGAGGTGTATGCCAGCCCCGATGTAACACTGGAAGAGGATCTCTCCCGGCGTGACCTAACGATCAATGCCATTGCCCAAGGGCCAGGCGGCCAACTGACAGACCCCTTTCACGGCCAGCAGGATATAGAGCAGCGCCTGCTGCGCCATGTATCGCCTGCGTTTAGCGAAGACCCGCTGCGGGTGCTGCGTACTGCGCGCTTTTTAGCCCGCTATGCTCACTTGGGTTTTACCATTGCCCCAGATACCCACACGCTGATGCGTGAAGTGAGCCAAAGCGGTGAGCTTGGCCACTTAGCCGCAGAGCGGGTGTGGATAGAAACCGAGAAAGCATTGGGTGAACCCAATCCTGAACAATATTTCACCACGCTAAACGAGTGCCAGGCGCTTGCCACTTGGTGGCCTGAGCTTGCCGAGGGCGAGACGTTGACTGCCGCGCTCGCTGAAATACCAAGCGCGCCTGAGACCTCGTCACCCGTGCTGGCCCACTGGCGCTATGCGCTATTGGTATCGGTGCTTAGTGATGAGCAGCGGGATGCGCTAGCGAGCAGGCTGCGGCTGCCCAACGCAGTAGCGCAGTTGGCTCGCCATACCGCGCTGACTAAAGCGTTGCTCAATGAACCGTTAAACGGCGAGCGAGTGTTGCACTGGCTGGAGCGGCTGGATGGCTGGCGTAAACCTGCCCAGGTAGCGGCGCAGCTGGCGCTTGTTAGTCGTCTGGCACCTGAGCGCCAAGCTGTGCTGCGCGCTGCGTGGCAGGCAGCGCAAGCGGTAAGCCCGCAAGCGCTGCTGAGCGAGGGGTATCGGGGAGCGGCATTAGGAGAAGCGCTGCGCCAGCATCGGCAGAGGGCGGTGGCAGGCGCGTTAGGCGAGGGGTAGTCGCGCTAGCGCGGCATCGCCGCACGAGGCTGCGGATCTGCTTGGGAAATCCAACGGCCCCGCCAGTGAAAATCAATCGCCCACAGGCGCTGGTCACCTAATGTGAAGCGCTTCCAGAGTGTAGCGTAGGATGTTTGGCAGGCGGGGTGGCGCTCGTTGGGTAACAGTTCAGCGAGTGGCTGGAGCACAAAGGCATTGCGGGTGATTTCCGCGCGGGGCAGGGCGACGCCATCAATCGTATCGCAGACACTGCCGACGGTCAGCAGGTCGATATCCAGAGCACGAGGGCTGTATTTAGCCATGTTGGGGGTGCGGCCATGATCAATCTCAAGCTGCTTAGACCACGCCTGGAGCTCACCCACCGACCAGTCGCTATCAAACGCCACCACTAAGTTGTAAAAGTTGCGGCTGTCCTTGAAACCTACGGGCTCGCTTTCAAAAATGCGCGATATCTGTACGCGGCCAAACGTAGCTTCTAGAGCATCCAGGCAGAGGCGAATATGCGTGTCGGGATCAATGTTGCTGCCTAGACTGAGAGTTACCAGGCTCATAAGTTCGGGTCCTTGGTAGCCTCCGGCAGCGTACCGCGAGTGATTTCAAGACCAACGCTTGCCGCTTGAGGCACCGCGCCCGGCTTTCGGACGGTCATGCGCAGCCAGCTAATCGGGAATTCATGTTGCAAGCAGGCGGCGAGACGTTCAGCGAAGGTTTCTACCAAGGCGAACTGATGCTCGTCGGCGAACTGCTGGATTCGTTGGCAGATAGCGGCATAATCAAGCGTTAAGCGTAAATCATCCGTGGCGGCCGCTGGCCGAATATCCGTTGCCAGCGATAGATCCAGGCTCAGCGATTGCGTTATCGTGCGTTCCCAGTCGTACACACCGATGACGGTGTCTACGGTGAGTGCTTCGATCAAAATGCGGTCCACAGGCCTTCCCCCAGGGTCAACAAGCGGGCGATTGTACTTGAGGATGACCAGAAACGACAGTAAGGCAGCGGCGTTGGCCGCCAATGCCAGGGTGGGCAGGCCATGATATGGATAGTGATCGGCTATTTAAGCGGCAGTTGGCTGGCGGCAGTGAGCGTGTGCCGCTGGGCAGGCGTTGCCGATCCTCGGTTTTGTGGCTCCTATAATCCAGGTTTTTCTAACGTGCTCCGCCTGTATGGTCCAAGGCTCGCCGCGGCCACGCTGCTGCTCGATGCGTTAAAAGGGGTGCCTGCCGTGCTGGCTGCCAAGCTGCTGGCGCTGCCGGTATGGCTGCAGGGGCTTGTCGGCTTGGCTGTGCTGCTGGGACACAGCTACCCGATTTGGTTTAGCTTCCGTGGTGGAAAGTCGGTCTCCAGTGCGTTTGGCGTGTTGCTGGTATTGGTGCCCAGCGTGGCGCTGATCACGGCGCTTTGCTGGGCGCTACTCGCGTGGCGTTTGCGCACGGCGGCGGCGGCATCGCTCGTTAGCGCGCTGTTGGCACCGCTGCTGTGTCTCTGGCTAGCCCCTGGCTACGTCAGCGTTGTAGGGGGCTTTAGCCTGCTCGTATTAGCCCGCCATGGCCTCAATATTCGCCGCTTACGCCGTGGGGAAGAGCCGCCCCTACGCGGATAGCCCTACGCGGATAGCCCTACGCGGATAGGCGCGAGAGCTACCGTGGTGCTGTAAGCGTATCGAGCGGCCAGCGAGGGGTCGCCTGCATTATGCCGTTGTCATCACGCTCGCCGGCTGCCAAGCGCTGCGCACCGACATAGGCAATCATGGCGCCGTTGTCGGTACAAAAGCGCCCGCGAGGGTAATAAGCACGGGCTTGGCGCTTTTGGGTCTCCAGCGCTAGCCGTTCACGCAGGCGAGTATTGGCGCTGACGCCGCCTGCCATCACGATGCGTTTTAGGCCGGTTTGGTCAAGGGCGCGGCGGCATTTGATCACCAGTGTATCGACGACGGCTTCTTCGAAGGCTCGCGCAACGTCGGCCTTCGCCTGATCATCCAGTTCGTCTGCCGCTTCTAGCTGTCGAATGGCCGTTAGGGTGTGGGTTTTAAGGCCTGAGAAACTGAAGTCCAGCCCCGGACGATCAGTCATTGGGCGCGGAAAACGAAAGCGCTTTGGGTCGCCCTGTTCGGCAAGCTTTGCGACCAGCGGGCCGCCTGGATAAGCAAGGCCGAGCATTTTGGCGGCCTTGTCGAAAGCCTCCCCGGCGGCGTCATCCACCGACTCCCCCAGCAGTTGGTAGTGCCCTAACCCCTGTACTTCGACTAGCTGAGTGTGGCCGCCCGAGACCAGAAGGGCCACGAACGGGAACTCCGGCGCGTCATCTTCCAGCATCGGGGCGAGCAGGTGGCCCTCCATGTGGTGAACGCCCAGCACCGGAATATTCAGAGCTTTGGCCATGCCGTGAGCGGTGCTAGCGCCCACCATCAAGGCACCAACTAAGCCTGGTCCGGCAGTGTAGGCGATACCGTCCAGGTCTTGACGGGTGAGGTTGGCATCCTTCAATACTTGCTCAATTAGCGGCAATAGCTTGCGGGTGTGATCCCGAGAGGCCAGCTCAGGCACGACGCCGCCATACTCCGCATGCATGGCGATTTGGCTATACAGCGCATCGGACAGCAGGCCCTGTCCACCGGTGAACGCGGTATCGTAAATAGCGACGCCAGTTTCATCGCAAGACGTTTCAATGCCCAGTACGCGCATGGCAAAAGAACTCGTGTAGGTGGTAAGGCAGAGGTTTAAAACCGGCTAGTCTAGCATTATGGCAGTAGAGGGGCGTAAGCATTTGCAAAGATCGCCAACCGCGACTAGACTACTGTGCGCTGTAAAACTGGGTCGTACACCGTTGTGTTCGGTGTGCGAACTATCCGAACTCAAGACTCCTTAAGGTAGGTGAGTGCTTAATGCCTTCTGTAAAAGTACGTGATAACGAGCCGTTTGACGTCGCCCTGCGTCGCTTCAAGCGTTCTTGCGAAAAAGCTGGCGTTCTGTCTGAAGTACGTCGTCGCGAGCACTACGAGAAGCCGACTGCTGAGCGTAAGCGCAAAGCGGCCGCTGCCGTAAAACGTCACGCCAAGAAGTTGCAGCGTGAGCGTAAGCGTTTCGAACGGCTCTATTGATCCGTACCTGGAGAGAGCCAGAGCAGTTGGCTGGTTGTCTCAAGAGGGATGCCAAGCGGCCGCCACTAGGTGGCCGTTTGTTTTTCGTTCTGTGATGTGTGTTTTGCGCGGTTTAAGGTGATCAGGCGCGCTGTCTGATGACGTTAGACTCGCCCATTAGCGCTTCGCGCGAGGATGCCCGCAGTTCATGGCAGGCCAAATTCCACAGCGTTTCATTGACGATCTGCTCGGCCGCGTTGACGTAGTGGAGGTTGTCGGCGAGCGCGTGCAGCTTAAAAAAGCGGGCCGCAACTTCTCCGGTTTGTGTCCTTTCCATCAAGAAAAAACGCCGTCGTTTACGGTGAGTGCCGATAAACAGTTCTACCACTGTTTTGGCTGTGGCGCTCATGGCAACGCGCTGCGCTTTTTGATGGAGTACGACAAGCTGCCGTTCCCCGAGGCGGTAGAGCAGTTGGCCGGGCGTTTAGGTCTCGATGTTCCCCGTGAGGGAGCGGATGACCCGCGTGCTCAGCAGCGCGAGAAAAAGCGTAAAGAGGGCGTCAACCTGCTGGAAGTGGCCGCCAGCTTCTACCGTGAGCGGCTGAAAATGCAGGAGGGTCAAAGTGCTCAGCGCTACCTGCAGGGCCGTGGACTGTCGCCAGAGGTCATCGACACCTATGGTATTGGTTATGCACCGGGTGGCTGGGAGGCGCTCAAGCAGCATCTGTCGGCAAAAGGGATCGGCGAGCCGGTACAGGTCGAGTACGGACTGCTGATCCACCGCGAAGACACTGGGCGCACCTACGATCGTTTTCGCGACCGAGTGATGTTTCCCATCCGCGACTTGCGTGGCCGTACCCTAGGCTTTGGCGGCCGGGTCATGGGGGATGAACAGCCCAAATATCTTAATTCACCAGAAACGCCTGTCTTTCATAAAGGGCGCGAGCTATATGGTTTGTACGAGGCGCGTCAAGCGTCTAGCAAACTTGAGCAGTTGGTGATGGTCGAAGGCTATATGGACGTGGTGGCGCTGGCTCAGTTCGGCATTCATAACGCCGTCGCCACCTTGGGAACTGCCACCACGGAAGACCACTTAAGCCGCCTGTTTCGTTTGGTGAGCCGAGTAGTGTTTTGCTTTGACGGTGACCGTGCTGGCCGTCAGGCGGCAAGCCGCGCCTTGGAAACGGCGCTGCCGCAAATGATTGATGGACGTGAGGCGCGTTTCCTATTTCTGCCCGATGGCGATGACCCTGATTCACTGGTGCGTCGCGAGGGTAGCGAAGCATTTCAGGATCGTGTGACCTGTGCGATGCCGCTCTCGGAGTTTCTCTTTGAGCAGGCCGCCCAGGGGCGTGACTTGAACACGGTGGAAGGGCGCGAGCGTTTTGCCACCCAGGTGCTAGAGGCATTGAACAAAGTGCCTGAAGGCATGCTCAAATCGCTACTGCTTGAATCACTGGCAAAGCGTAGCGGGCTGGCGCAGTCGCAGTTGCAGGCGCTGTTAGATAGGCGCACGGCAGATGCCGCTGCAAAAGCGTTGCCGCAGTGGGGGCCTGTTGAGGAGCCAGCCGCTGAAATGGTGCCAGAGCAGGCGCTGCCTCGCTCGGCGGCACGTGGCCGCCGCCAAGGGGCAAGGCTGCAAACGCTCTCTACGGTGAGTCGTATTGTGCAACTGCTGCTTCATGAGCCGCGTTTGGTGGCGTCGCTACCCGAATCGCTGGATTGGCTGCCAGAAAATAGTGAAGAGGCGCCGCTGTGCCGCGCTTTAATCGAGCTGCTGCGCGCCGGACGCTATCGCAGTCCGCAGGTGGTGTTAGCGCATTTTCAGGGTAGTCATGAGGGGCAGATCTTAGCAGAGCTGGCGCAGCGGGAACTGCTGATTCCTAAGAGTACAAGGGAAGCAGAGCTAAGCGGGCTGGTAGAGCATTTGGTCGAGAAGCAGCGTAAGCGTTCGCCCCAGGAAGAGTACGATGCGCTGTTGGCATTAGAGCGTTCTGGCCAGAAGCTGGATAAAGCTCAGCGGCAGCGGTTGGCGAGTCTGATGATGGAGCTAATTCAGCGCACATGAGGGCGTCAAACCAAAGCAATTCGCACAGTGGGGTTGAATTAACAAGCTTCAGCACCACATACAGGGTTAGTCGCCAGGCGCTGGCCTAACCGAACAACCTAACACACCTGAATGACCGCGCAAATACGTTTCGCTGGAAAAAATCCCGTTATTTACGCTATACTGTTCGGCTTGTTGAGTTTAATCGATTCAGCGCCCCAGGTGTTTCATTCTTCTTCGTCGAGATAGGGTTTCTATGGCTGGAAATGCGCAGCAGCAGTCACGTCTGAAGGAGTTGATCGCGCGCGGCAAGGAACAGGGCTACCTGACCTATGCCGAGGTCAACGACCATCTACCCGAGGATATCGCCGACCCGGATCAAGTGGAAGACATCATTGGCATGATCAACGACATGGGTATTAGTGTCGTTGAGGAAGCGCCAGATGAAGACACTTTGATGATGTCGGATCACTCCACGGACGAGTCCGCTGCGGAAGAGGCCGTTGCGGCACTCGCCGCCGTGGAAAGCGACGTAGGTCGCACCACCGACCCCGTGCGCATGTACATGCGTGAAATGGGAACGGTTGAGCTTTTGACCCGTGAAGGCGAAATCGAAATCGCCAAGCGGATCGAAGAAGGCACGCGGGAAGTGATGTCCGCACTGGCTTATTTGCCGGGTGCAGTTGCCTCTATTCTCGAAGCCTACGACGCTACCCAGGATGAAGAAGCACCTGGGCGCCTATCTGACCTGTTCTCTGGCTTTATCGACCCCGACGAAGGTATTCCGGGTGTTGCTGAAGCGGAAGTGCCGGAGCCTGTCGTTGAGACTGAGCTGAGCGATGATGACGATATCGACAGCGACGATGACGACGAAGAGGACGACACTACCGCCAGTGAAGGTGGCCCGGACCCCGAAGAGGCGAAGGCACGTTTTGAGCAGATTCGTGAGCAAAATGCTGCCGTTGAAGCAGTGCTGGCCAAGCATGGTCGGGGTAGCGCTGAGCTCAAGGCTGAACAAGCCCGCCTAGCGGAGCTGTTCTCGCCGATTAAGCTGGTGCCTAAACACTTTGAGCGTTTGGTCGGTCAGATACGTATCAGCGTTGAACAGGTGCGTGCCCAAGAAAAAGCGGTCATGCAGCTGTGCGTCAAGAAAGCCAAGGTGCCGCGCAAGACGTTCATCAAGTCGTTCCCGGGCCACGAGTCGGATCCGACGTGGCTGGACGCCTTCCAAGAAGCGCATCCCAAGTACGCTGACCGCTTAGAGCCACTGCGTGCCGATATCGCCCGCGCTCAGCGTAAGATTGCCTTCGAAGAGGACATGGTGCAGCTCTCGGTTGCCGACCTCAAAGAGGTGAATCGCAAGCTGTCGATTGGTGAAGCAAAAGCTCGTCGCGCCAAGAAAGAGATGGTTGAGGCGAACTTGCGCTTGGTAATCTCGATTGCCAAGAAGTACACCAACCGCGGCCTGCAATTCCTCGATCTGATTCAGGAAGGCAACATCGGCTTGATGAAGGCGGTGGACAAGTTCGAATACCGTCGTGGCTACAAGTTCTCGACCTACGCGACATGGTGGATTCGTCAGGCCATCACTCGCTCGATTGCCGATCAGGCGCGGACCATTCGTATTCCGGTCCACATGATCGAGACGATCAACAAGCTCAACCGCGTCTCCCGTCAAATGCTGCAAGAGATGGGTCGTGAGCCGACGCCGGAAGAGCTGGGCGAACGCCTGGAAATGCCGGAAGACAAGGTGCGCAAGGTGCTCAAAATCGCCAAAGAGCCGATCTCTATGGAGACGCCGATTGGTGATGACGACGATTCGCACCTGGGTGACTTTATCGAAGACGGCACCATGTTGCTGCCGATCGATATGGCCACCGGCGAAGGCTTGATCGAAGCAACCCGCAACGTGCTGGGTGGCTTGACTGCCCGCGAAGCGAAAGTCCTGCGTATGCGTTTCGGTATCGACATGAACACCGACCACACGTTGGAAGAGGTGGGCAAACAGTTTGACGTCACCCGTGAGCGGATTCGTCAGATCGAGGCCAAAGCGCTGCGCAAGCTGCGTCACCCCAGCCGCTCAGAACCGCTTCGTTCGTTCCTAGACGAGTAAAGCCGCGAGTAGTGAAGAGTGAGTGGTGAAATAGAGTCGCCACGAAGACCGAAAAGCCCGCCGTTCTCTGAACGGCGGGCTTTTCGGTTTATGTTATGCCGTTTAAAGCTTAGAGCGTGTAGTAAGTGGCAGAGCCTGGACCAACCGGCAAGCCAAGAATAAACACCCAGATAAAGAACAGCATGCTCCAACCGATCAGCATGAACAGCGTGTAAGGCAGCATGAGAGCGACCAGCGTGCCGATGCCCATGTCGTTACGATAACGGGTCGCCACTGCGAGAATCAGGCCAAAGTAGCTCATCATGGGCGTAATCAGGTTGGTGACGGAATCGCCGATCCTATACGCCGCCTGAATGACTTCGGGCGCGTAACCCATGAGCATCAGCATGGGGACGAAGATAGGGGCAGTGACCGCCCACTGCGCCGACGCGCTACCCAGCGACAGGTTCACGAAGGCGCACATGAGGATGAACAGCGCAAACAGGCCAGGGCCGCGCAAGCCAAGGGAGTCCAGCAGGTCAGCGCCCGCCACGGCAGTCACGGTGCCAAAATTACTCCAGTTGAACAGCGCCACGAACTGAGCGGCAAAGAACACCAGTACAATATAGAGCCCCAGGCTGCTCATGCTTTTGGCCATGGCATCGACGATATCGCGATCGTTTTGCATGGTGCCCGCGAGTCGGCCATAGACAAAGCCCAGTACGGTGAAGGCAATGGCGACGATAACCACAATACCGCGCAGGAAGGGCGAGCCGCTCACAAGGCCCGTCTCAGGGTTGCGCAGAATGCCACTCTCCGGCACTACCATGACGGCCACTAACGCTACCAGCGCCAGGGCAGCCAAGCCCGTACCTTTGAGTGCCCGTTTCTCTGTAGCGGTCAGACCCTCCATACGGTGCTGGTCGATATCGCTATCGGCATAGGCTGAATCGAATTTGCCAAGCTTGGGTTCCACGATGCGTTCGGTAACCAAACCGCCAATCAGGGTGACGAAGAACGTACTGGCAAACATGAAGAACCAGTTAGCCTCGGCGCCAACGATGTAGGCAGGGTCGAGTAGGCGTGCGGCTTCTTGGGTGATGCCGGAAAGCAGCGGGTCGACCGTGCCGATTAAAAGGTTGGCGCTATAGCCACCAGAAACGCCGCAGAAAGCTGCTGCTAAGCCAGCCAGTGGGTGGCGACCCAAAGAGTGGAAAATCATTGCGGCCAACGGAATGAGCACCACATAGCCAAGCTCGGAGGCCATGTTCGACATGATTCCGGCAAACACTACGGCATAAGTCACGATGCGCGGAGAGCGGTTGAGCACCAGCGCGCGCATACTCGCCGATAATAGGCCGGAGTGTTCGGCAACCCCGACTCCTAACATGGCCACCAGCACTGTGCCCAAAGGTGCAAAACCGGTGAAGTTGGTCACCATATTGGTGACGAGAAGGCGTAGCCCTTCCGCATTGAGCAGTGAATTCACCGCAATCCACTCGCCCTCGTTTGCTGGGCGCGGGTCGGCGACGGATATGCCCAGGGCGGCAGCGATACCGCTAGCCAGCACGACCAGTACACACAGAATGGCAAACAGTGTGACCGGGTGCGGTAATAGATTTCCCAGCCACTCGACGCTATCGAGAAAGCGGGTAAATGCTCCGCGTTTTAGGTTTTCTTCGCGATTTTGTGGGTTTGTCATAAGATTTATATCGTTGATAGGTTATTTTTCAGCAAAAATGCCCATGTAGGTTTGGTGGCTGACACTACGTTGATAATGCAAGCGGCGCAAATGGCTTTACGTATAGGGAGATGTAAAAAATGAAACACCGCTGACGCGGGGCGTCAGCGGTGTTTGGCTGGGGGGATAAGTGATTGGTTAAGGCGTTTGCCGTGCGCGATGGATGCGTCGTGCGAGAAAGAGAAGCTCGATGGTGGCAAACAGAATCAAGCTGTAGCCGAGTAGTTCGATGGCCTCTTCGGCGATATCTTTAAAGTCGCGAATGTAGCTCTCTTCAAGCACGGCGCGCCAAAAATCCTGACGTCCATATAGATGAGAAAAGATATAAGTGACCAGGACACCTGCCGCGAACAGCCCAAATGAAAACGTATTGCTGTAGTAGCGGAACTCATCCAGGAAACGCTGACGATGAATAATGACCCAGGCAAGGCTCGGTAGCACAATCAGCGCCACTACAAACTTCCAGGTGTTATCCGCTACGTAATAGTCCAGAAAGTAATCTTGCTCGCGTACGAGCGAAGCGGACACAAACGCCAAGAGCAGCAGTGTTACCGTTGGCCAGATCTTCAGCACTTGTCGAATATAAATAAGCAGCGCGCAGCAGCTAGCCAATATCAACGTTTGGGTAAACTCTGTGAACCCAAGCTCGGTATAGCGCACCTCAGGTAGATACAACACCTCTAGGAAGCCACCTTGAGCAATGCCGCCAATCGCTAGCGTGTAGAGCGTGGCACGAAGTAGCGCGGTGCGAAAGCTAATCGCCCAGGGGGGAGATGGTGACATACCAGTGTCCTTATCGGAGATAAAATGTTACGGGAGGCAAACAAACATGCAGGGGTGAATGTTCATTATATCGTCACCTTTCTATGCTCGCACGTCTAACTAACTGAGAATTGCTCGACGGCTAGCCGGTTAGGCTACAAAGTAACGCTACAAGCGTAATAATTACCTCTCGGGGCAGGCTCTTTTATGGCAATTAGTGTGTTTGATCTGTTTCGGATTGGCATTGGCCCATCCAGCTCACATACCGTTGGGCCCATGCGGGCAGCGCGGGATTTCGTCATGGCGCTGACAGCGCCCAATATCAGCCGTGTGGTGGTAAGGCTGCACGGCTCGCTGGCAGCGACTGGTGTCGGTCACGGCACTGATAATGCCGTGGTGATGGGGTTGATGGGCGAGACGCCAGAGGCGGTTGACCTTGATACTATTGCCGAGCGCTTAGCCGCATTGGATAACAGCGAGCCATTGAGGCTTCCCAACGGCCAAGCGCTAGCGTTTCAGCGCGCACGTGATATCGAATGGGATGAGGCCTGCCTGCCGTTTCATCCTAACGCCATGGTACTCACGGCGTATGAAGGCGATACGGTGATCAGTACGAACACCTATTACTCCCTGGGCGGTGGATTTTATGTGGACCAGGCCTGCGCTGACCGAGGCGGACTGGATGAAGACAAAACAGCGTTGCCTTATCCCTTTGAGTCAGCAAATGAGTTACTGACACTGTGCCAGCAGCACGGCCTAAGCATCAGCGAGCTGATGTTAGAAAACGAGAAAGCTTGGCGTAGCGAAGCCGCGATACGTGACGAATTACTCACCATCTGGCACGCCATGCGCCAGAGTATTGATAATGGCCTGGAGGCCACCGGGCGCCTACCGGGCGGCTTAAATGTCCGCCGCCGCGCCCATTCACTGCATCAGCAACTGCTCTCGCCGCCCGACAATCAGCGCCTGATTGTGACCAGTTTTACCGTGATGGACTGGGTCAACCTGTTTGCGCTAGCAGTGAACGAAGAGAATGCCGCTGGTAAGCGAATGGTGACCGCGCCTACCAACGGTGCCGCGGGTATCGTGCCCGCCGTGCTGGCGTACTATCTAAAGTTCGAGCCGGACGCCTGCGATGCCGATGTAGTGAATTTTTTGCTGACTGCCGGTGCCATGGGCATTCTATGCAAAAAGAACGCTTCAATTTCTGGTGCTGAGGTGGGTTGCCAAGGGGAGGTGGGGGCGGCCTGCGCCATGGCAGCCGCTGGGCTGGCCGAAGTGCTGGGCGGTACGCCGCGGCAGGTAGAAAACGCTGCGGAAATTGGCCTGGAGCATAACTTGGGGCTGACCTGCGACCCAGTGGCAGGACTCGTCCAGGTGCCCTGTATCGAGCGCAACGCGATTGCGTCTGTCAAGGCGATTAATGCCGCCCGCATGGCGTTACACGGTGACGGCGACCACTTCGTCTCGCTGGATAAAGTGATCCGCACCATGCGCGATACCGGTCGCGATATGCAGGATAAGTACAAAGAGACCTCGAAAGGTGGTCTCGCAGTCAATGCCATCGAATGCTAATGAGCGGGTAACAGAGTGTCGATATGGTCGACCAAATGGTCGACCAACTGACGAATCTTGGGCGATAAGTGGCGGTGGCGCGGGTAGACCGCCCACACCGCCGTGTCGTGGTGTTGGAACGGCTCCAGCACCGACACTAACTCTCCACTGGCCAGATAAGGCGCCACGTAGTAATCCGGCAGCTGGGCGAGCCCCAGCCCTTTGAGGGCGGCATCCAGCAGGGCAGGCCCCGAGTTGCTGCTCCAGCACCCCTCTACCTTGACCTCTCGCCGCTGACCGTGCACTTCGAACAGCCAGTTGGGGCGCGACCCCAGCAGGCAGCGGTGTTGGCTCAGCTCGCCCAGCGTGTGGGGACGGGGCGCCTGACGAAAATAGGCCTGTGAGCCCACCACGTATTCGCGGCGTCCGCACAGCCGCCGGGCAATCAGGCTGGAGTCTTTCAACACCCCCATGCGAATGGCGATGTCGAAACCCTCTTCGATCAACTCCACCGGGCGATTGGTGAAGTGCATGTGTACTTCGAGCTGAGGGTGCAGGCGCTGGAAGTCATTGACTAGCGGGGCAACGTAGCGCTCGCCGAAAGTCGTTGCCGAGGTCAGTTTTAGTAGCCCATGGGGTTTGGCCTGCAGCTCGCTGATCGCCTGCTCGGCATCACGCAGCCCATCGAACAAATGGCGGCAGTGCTCCGCGTACAAGGCCCCAGCATCGGTCAGCCGAATCTGCCGTGTGGTGCGGTAGAGTAGCTGCACGCCTAGCTGGTTCTCTAGCTGGCTGACCAAACGGCTGATATGCGAGGTAGAGACTTTGAGGTGTCGAGCGGCGGCGGAAAAGGTGCCCAGCCTGACCACCTCGACGAAGGCTTCGATACGATCCCAGCGCTGCATGGCGAACCCTTAATTAAAGAGATTGTTGCTCAGGAGCAATAATCTTGTGAGTGTATCCCGCTTTATCTTTCTCGCCTAGCTGACCTACACTTCAGGTCTATCTCGCGTTTTCATGGAGTGTTTGATGATGTCGATGATCTCTTCACGCTGGCCACGGCGTGCATTGGTCCCACTCTGGGCCAGGTCGAGCAGAACTTACGCGCGTCGGGCTATGCACCGGAACAGGTCGATACGATCTTGATGACCCACCTGCACCCGGACCATGTGTGCGGTTTGGTGGATGAGAACGGTGAGGCGGTCTATCCCAATGCCGAGCTGCGCGCCAGCGAAGGCGACGCTGACTTCTGGTTGGACGAAGAGCGCTCTCAAGCGCTTCCAGAGGAGGAGCGTGCCTTCTTTACCATGGCGCAAGAGGCCGTGGCGCCCTATCAAGAGGCTGGCCGATTCAGCCCCTTTGCGCCAGGCGATGAGCTGCTGATGGGCATCGTTGCGCGGGATGCTCACGGCCATACGCCGGGCCATGCGAGCTTTATGCTCAATAGTGGTGACGACGCCATGTTGGTATGGGGCGATGTCGTCCACAGCTACGGCGTGCAGTTTGCTGACCCAAGCGTTGCCATCGAATTCGATTCCGACCCCGAGCAAGCGGTACACACACGTGAAGCGGTGCTGGAGAGAGCGGTCGATGAGAAGCACTGGGTGGCCGGTGCTCACATGCCGTTCCCGGGCATCGGTCACATCGTCGAAGACGAAGAAGGCTACCGCTGGCTGCCCATTGAGTTTGCGCCTATCGCCCGCGATAGCGAGTAATCCACACCCTTGGTAAGTCGAGTGCGCCACGGCGTGCTCACTCACAGACATTTAAACGATAGTCAATAAACTTTAGCTAGGAGTGACCATGAAATCACGTGCTGCGGTTGCATTAGAAGCGGGTAAGCCGCTTGAGCTGGTTGAGATTGATGTTGAAGGCCCGAAGGCGGGAGAAGTGCTGGTGAAAATGGCCGCCACCAGCGTGTGTCACACAGACGCCTTTACGCTGTCCGGTGCCGACCCTGAGGGCAACTTCCCAGCCGTACTGGGCCACGAGGGCGCGGGCGTTGTTCAAGAAGTAGGCGAAGGTGTTACCAGCGTGAAACCTGGTGACCACGTTATTCCGCTCTACACCGCCGAGTGCGGCAAGTGTAAATTCTGCCTCTCAGGTAAAACCAACCTCTGTGGTAGCGTACGTGCGACCCAAGGTAAAGGTGTCATGCCAGACGGCACATCACGCTTCTCGCTAGACGGCAAAATGCTGCACCACTACATGGGCACCTCCACGTTTAGTGAGTACACCGTGTTGCCGGAAGTGTCGCTGGCGGTGGTCTCCAAAGAAGCGCCGATGGATAAAATCTGCCTGCTGGGCTGCGGTGTTACCACGGGTATTGGTGCCGTTATGAATACCGCGAAAGTAGAGCCCGGCTCTACCGTTGCCGTGTTCGGCTTGGGTGCCATTGGCTTGGCGGTGATTCAGGGGGCGGTGATGGCGAAAGCTTCTAAAATCATCGCGATTGATGTCAATCCAGACAAATTTGTGCTGGCCAAGCAGTTCGGCGCGACTGATTTCGTCAACCCCAAAGATTACAGTGACCCGATCCAGCAGGTCATCGTTGATATGACCGATGGCGGCGTCGACTACTCGTTTGAGTGTATCGGCAACGTCAACGTGATGCGTTCAGCGCTTGAGTGCTGCCACAAAGGCTGGGGTGAATCGATCATTGTCGGCGTGGCAGGCGCAGGCGAAGAGATCTCAACCCGTCCCTTCCAGCTGGTGACAGGCCGCGTTTGGAAAGGCTCGGCGTTCGGTGGTGTGAAAGGCCGTAGCGAGCTACCGGGCTACGTGGATCGCTATATGAATGGCGAGCTCAACATCGACGACTTTATCACCCACGATATGCCGTTTGAGAAGATCAACGAAGCTTTCGATCTGCTCCATGAAGGCAAGAGCATTCGTACCGTCCTGCATTACTGAGTATCATCTAGCGAAAGAAACCAGATAAACGAACGCGGTAGGGGAGACCCGCCGCGTTTTCATCTTCTGAAGGAGCCTGCCCCATGAGCATGAGTGAAACTTTAGAACTGGTGTCGGCCAACCGCAGCTGCGGCGGTTGGCACAAGCGCTACCGCCACTACTCCCGGGCGCTGGATTGCGACATGGTCTTCGCCGTGTACCTGCCACCCCAGGCAGAAAACGAGCGTGTTCCGCTGTTATGGTGGCTATCGGGCCTGACCTGCAACGACGAAAACTTTATGCAGAAGGCTGGCGCGCACCGCATTGCCGCCGAATTAGGCGTGGCGATTATCTGTCCGGATACCAGCCCGCGTGGCACCGATCTCCCCGGCGAGCACGATAGCTATGACCTTGGCTCCGGGGCGGGTTTCTACGTGAACGCCACCCAGGCGCCGTGGAAATCCAACTACCGTATGTACGATTACGTGATTGAAGAGTTACCGTCGGTGGTGCGCCAGCACTTCCCCGTTAATGGGCGCGAATCTATCAGCGGTCACTCCATGGGTGGCCATGGGGCGCTGATTCTTGCCCTGCGCCATCCTGGCCGGTTCCGTTCGGTCTCGGCCTTTGCGCCGATTGTGAACCCCATGAACTGCCCCTGGGGGCAAAAAGCGTTCACCAGCTATCTGGGTGATGACCAGTCCCGCTGGCGCCAGTACGACGCCTGCGAGCTAGTGGCCAACGGGGCGTCCCGCCAGCGGCTGTTTATCGACCAAGGCGAAGCGGACCAGTTCTTGGAAGAGCAGCTGATGCCCGAGCGTTTGGAAGCCGTGTGTGAAGAGCATGACCACCCGCTGACGCTGCGTCGCCAGCCAGGTTATGACCACAGCTACTTCTTTATCGCCTCGTTCATTGAGGACCATTTGCGCTATCATGCGGAACACCTCATGAAACGCTAAGGATTCCGAGATGCTCAATCGCGCGCTGCGCCGTTTTCTTCGTCTGTTATGGCGTCTTATCTGGCGTGGTGCGCTTGGCTTCGTGGTGCTCTCCGTTGCCCTGGTGCTGCTATTTCGCTTTGTTCCGCCACCGGGCTCCATGGTGATGGTTGAACGTAAGGTGCAAAGCTGGATAAACAGCGAACCGGTTGATATTCAGCGCCAGTGGCGTAGTTGGGAGAATCTCTCGAATAACGCCAAGCTGGCGGTGATTGCCGCCGAGGACCAACGCTTCCCGATTCATCGAGGTTTCGATGTGGTAGAGCTGCGTCGTGCCTGGGAGGCCAGCCGCGATGGCTCGAGGCTGCGGGGGGCCAGTACGCTCAGCCAGCAAACGGCCAAGAACGTTTTCCTATGGAGTGGGCGCAGCTGGCTGCGCAAAGGGCTGGAGGCCTGGTTCACCCTGCTGATCGAAACCTTCTGGAGCAAGCAGCGGATTCTGGAGGTGTACCTGAACGTGGCCGAGTGGGATACCGGGGTGTTTGGGCTGGAAGCTGCCGCCGACCACTACTTTGGTGCTTCCGGAAGTGCCTTGACCGAGAGGCAGGCAAGCCTGCTAGCCGCCATTTTACCCAATCCTCGGAATCGCAGTGCCTCTAGGCCCGACGCCCAGGTAGAGCGTCGCAGCCAATGGATTCGCCAGCAAATGCGTAATTTAGGCGGCACTTCCTATCTTGAACGGCTTTAATCGTTCACAACTAACGAACCATAGGTTTTTCTAGTCATACTTTTCCAGCGCCACGGTGGGCAGTTTGCCCACCTCTGGGCGGGCAAAGTAATAGCCTTGCTGCACGGCAATACCCAGCGCCAACAGGCAGCGCGACTCTTCCCGGGTCTCGACACCCTCCGCCACTAGCTGGGTACCCAGGGTGCGGGCCAGTGCCACCATGCTTTTCAGAATGGCTTGGCGGCGGCTATTGCTATCGCACTCCATCACCAGTTCGCGGTCGATTTTTAGCGTATCGGGGTGAAGGTCCGTCAGTAGGTCCAAGTTCGCGTAGCCGTTGCCGAAATCATCCAGCGACGTAGTAAAGCCCATACGGCGATAGCTGTCGATAATTGAGCGCATATGGGCACGATCCACTACGCGCTCGGTTTCAGTAATTTCAAAATTGAGCCGCTCAGTTGGCCAGCCGACCCGGCGTGATGTCTCTAGCGTCGATTGAATGCAGGCTTCCGGCTCGTACACAGCATTAGGCAGAAAGTTAATCGAAAGCCGTTCAGTCATGCCCAGCTCGCTGGCAAGTTCGATTGCCTTTACCCGGCAAGCTTGATCAAAGCGGTACATTAGCTCATCGGTCACTTGACTGAGGATCGAAAAGGCTGACTCTCCGTTTATGCCACGCACTAATGCTTCGTAATAAACCACCTGCCGCTGAGTCACATCTACTATCGGTTGAAAGGCCATCGTAAACGAAAAGGGAACTGGGGTATCGCATCGGTTGCAAACGCCGTTTACCCTGGCGCAGTGAGGTTGTGCAGTCATTTTTTCCAAGCCCTGGAATTTTCATCATTATCGTATGAGTTATGTTTTTGAAGGGCGCACCACCATGACCACACCGGCAATGGTGATTACCATACCTGCTAAGCCAAGGAGCGGTAAGCGCTCATCAAAAAGCCACCACGCCTGTAGCGCGGTGACCGGAGGCACAAGATAAAAGAGACTCGCCACGCGGGAAGCCTCCCCCTTCTTTATCAAGGCCATCAATAGCAGGATAGCGGCAATTGATAGAATCAGCACGAGCCAGCCAAGCGTTAGAATAAACGTCATACTCCACTCAACTTCCCGGCTTTCAAACAGCAGTGCGCCAAACCCTAAGAGCACACCAGCTGCCATGTACTGAATCACCGCACCGGACAGCAAGGGCATACTGGTGCAGTAGCGCTTTTGGTATAGGGTGCCAAGCGAGATACCCACTAGGGCAGCCATCACGCTCACCAATGCGCCCATCCCAAAGCCGCTAAAGAGCGTGCTGCCGAGTTCCAGCTTACTGCCCAGAACCAAGCTGATGCCGACCAATCCCAACAACAGGCCTAACCACTGCCGTCTGGTCAACCGCTCGCCGAGCAGCGGTCCTGCGCAGGCGGCGGTGAGGAGTGGCTGCAGGCCAACCAAAAGCGCGGCCAGACCCGCAGGCATGCCCCAATAGATACCGTAAAATACACCGCCTAAGTAGGTGCCATGAACCAGCAAACCCGATACCGCGATATGTTTCCATAACGTAGGTGATGAAGGCCATGAAATTCGCATTATCCATATCAAGGGAGTCAGTAGCAGTAGGGTGAGTACGAAGCGGAGGAACAAAAAGGTGAAGGGTTCGGCGTAAGGGAGGCCAAATTTTGCGCCAATAAAGCCCGTGCTCCATAAAAGAACGAAGATACCAGGCATGGCGGCAAGCCCGAGAGAGACGGCGTCTTTTTCTTTTAAAGCATTGAAAATACTAGACATAATTCTCCTATAGCAGCATGAGTTGCTGCGTGAATAACTTACGCTTTGTTCTTTTTGTTACTGAGTTTTACATAAAAGATTGAACCAGCGCCCAAACGACGCGTCACACTGGGCACATTCATAACGCGTCAATGAGGTTTCTTACCATGCAACGTATGACTGCTCTGTTCTCTGCTGCACTTCTTGCGACGGGTCTGATGGCGGGCACCGCTCACGCCCAACAAGCCGACGGTCAAGCGCAAGACCCAATGGCTACTCAACAAGCCCCGACTCAGGATTTTTCTGATCAGCAGCTACAGCAGTTCGCCGATGCTTCTCAAGAAATCGCCGTGATCTCTCAGGAGTACACACAGCGTCTGCAGGAAGCAGAAGACGAAGCCACACAACAGGAAGTTCGCGCTGAAGCTAACGACCGCATGATCGAAGTCGTCGAAGATAGCGGCTTGGATGTCGATACGTTCAATGCAATCGGTCAGTCCATTCAGCAAGATCCAGAAATGATGCAGCGCGTTCAAGAGATGGCTAACCAGTCATAAGCGCCATTTCTTAAGTGATTCATCTAAGGCTATGCGGATAGTGACAGATTTTCCTTAACGTGCGAAGTATCCGACACGCCGCCAGCTGATCAAAGCCCAGCGCCACCGCGCTGGGCTTTTTTATTAGTCACCATTATTTATCACTACGCTTTCATTCCCCAAGGGTTGTCGATATTGGTTGTTCAAGACAAACTTAGCCCAGGATTGGCTGCCGGATAGCCAGCTAGAGAGACAAAGCGCCCAGCAGGAGAGCGTATGGACGTTGAGCTATTAGAAATACGCCAGCACATGGGGCAGTTTCCCCCGTTTGATGGTTTGTCGGATGAGCTGCTGGACGCGATTGCCGAGCAGGTAGAGGTAAGCTACTTCAAAACGGGCAGCGATATTCTGGAGCTCAACGATACCCTCGACGAGCTTTGCTACATTCGCAGCGGCGCAGTTGAAGTCTATCGCCGCCAAGGGGAGCTTTATAACCGCCTAGGCGAGGGGGATATTTTTGGCCACTTTAGCCTGCTGCGTAACCACAAGGTGCGTTTTCCCGCCAAAGCTATTGAAGATACCTTGATTTACTTTATTCCCAATGAGGTATTTCAACGGCTATGCGAAGAGGATGATGACTTCGCTGACTTCGTCGAGTTGGAGCGTCCTCGATTAGAGACCGCCGCCGAGCAGCAGAAGAAGTCTAACGACATGATGGTGACCCGTATTCGTAAGCTGGTCACCCGTTACCCGGTGATGGTCGAATCCACCACCAGCGTACAACAGGCGGCCAAGCAGATTAGCGATGCCCAGGCCTCTGCGGTGCTGGTGATTAATGAAGGTAGCGATAACCCCCGTTACAGCTTCCAGGACAGCGAAGGCAAAACCTGGCAGATGTGCGGTATTCTGACTGACAGCGATTTCCGTACCCGCGTGGTGGCTGAAGGGTTATCGTCCAGCACGCCTATTGGCGAGGTCGTGTCGGAACGGCTAATTACCGTGCAGTCTGATGCTTCAATATATGAAGCAATGCTGACTATGCTGCGTAACAACGTGCATCACCTGCCGGTGCTTTACCGCCAGCGCCCGGTGGGGGTCGTGCACCTTTCCGATATTATTCGCTATGAAACCCAGAGCGGTCTTTATCTGGTGAGCAATATCTTCAACCAGTCCAGCGCCCAGGGGCTTGCCAAGCTAGCGCCAGACGTACGCGCCGCCTTTGTGCGGATGGTACAGGAGGGGGCCAACTCACAAATGGTGGGCAGTGCGCTTTCCACTATTGGGCGTAGCTTTACTCGACGGTTGTTAGAACTGGCAGAAGATACCCTTGGGCCGCCGCCAGTGCCTTATTGCTATATGGTCAATGGCTCCATGGCGCGTAATGAGCAGAGCATTGTCACCGACCAGGATAATGCGCTGATTCTCTCTGATGACTTCGTCCCCGAAGAGCACGACGAGTACTTCCATGCCCTGGCGGCGTTCGTCAGCGATGGCTTGGCCGCCTGTGGCTACACCTATTGCAAGGGCGATGTGATGGCGACCAATCGCCAGTGGCGTCAGCCGCTGTCGGTATGGAAGCGCTACTTCCAGGACTGGATGGCGAACCCAACGCCCGAGAAGCTGCTGCACAGCTCGATATTTTTTGATCTGGATAGCGTCTATGGGGAAGACCTGTTCGTTGAAACGTTGCAGGATTTGATTGCCCAAACCGCTCCCAAGTCGCCGCTGTTCCTGGCGGCGATGGCGCGTAATGCGCTTAATCGCACGCCGCCTTTGGGGTTCTTCCGCACCTTCGTGATGGAAAAAGATGGCAAGCACAACAACTCCATCAACCTAAAGCGGCGCGGAACGGCACCGATGGTGGATTTGATTCGCGTGCATGCATTGGCCTGCGGTTCCAAAGCGCAAAACTCCTTCCAGCGCTTGGACGACATCAGCAAAACCCAGCTGCTAGCCACCGGGGTGAGTGACAAACTCAGCTATGCGCTCGAGTTCTTGTGCATGTCGCGGATCCGTCACCAAATGATCGACCTGCAGGAAGAGCGTGAGCCGGATAACAACATCGAGCCCGAAAACGTGGAAGATAGCGAACGCCATACCCTGAAAGACGCTTTTCAGGTGCTGAGCAATGCCCAGAAGTTTTTGAAGTTCCGCTATCCCGTTCCCACCCAACGGCAGGGGCGCTGATATGCACGGCATACGACCGCGCCAAAAAGTTACTCAGGCCGACTGGGCGAGTTATATGGAAGCCCGCGCTGAGCGAGCTCAAGATGAGATGTTGAAGCGCTTTTTCAACACGCCCATGCCTGATCCTGATACGCCCTTGTCAGAAGTGCCCATGGTGGCGCTGGATATGGAAACCACCGGACTCGATGAGCGACGCCATGCGATCGTCAGCATTGGCGTCGTGCCGTTTACGTTAGGGCGTATATCCATGGCTCAGCGCCGTTACTGGGTAGTGAAACCGCCCCGTCCGTTAGATGAGGAATCGATAGCGTATCACCACATCACGCACTCGGAGATTGCCGATGCGCCAGACTTGGATAGCGTGCTAGACGAGCTGTTGGCGGTGTTGGCCGGGCGGGTCGTGGTGGTTCACTTTCGTAATATCGAGCGACCTTTTCTCGATGCGGCGGTGAAGGCGCGCCGTGGTGAGGGGGTGTTGTTTCCCATGATCGATACCATGTCGTTGGAAGCGCGGTGGCATCGACAAACACTGTGGGCGCGCTTTCGCCGCTGGCTGGGGCGTCCGCCGGTATCGATTCGCCTCAACGCCAGCCGCGAGCGCTACGGCTTACCCGTTTACCAAGGCCACCATGCGCTCATTGATGCTCTTGCCACTGCCGAGCTTTTGCAGGCGCAAATCGCCAATCGCTATAGCCCTGAGACGCCTTTAAAAGCGCTGTGGTGTTAGCGCTCGCACCTTCTTTGCATAATAAAACGGGCAGCCCTTGGGCTGCCCGTTGACGTCTTGCCGAGTTGAAGCTGTTACTTACACTGCTTTGGGTTCGCTCATCAAGCCTTTGATGATGGCGTAGCAGGCCACCAGTAGAATGATGGTGAACGGGAACCCGGTCGACACGGCCATGGTTTGCAGGGCCGTCAAACCGCCCCCCAGCAGCAGTGCAATGGCAATCGCCCCTTCGATGATCGCCCAGAACACGCGCTGCGGCTTGGGAGCATCCACCTTGCCACCGGCCGTGATGGAGTCGATGACCAGCGAGCCCGAGTCAGACGAGGTCACGAAGAAGATGATGACCAGCAGAATCGCAATGAACGAGGTGATCTGCGACAGCGGCAACTGCTCCAGCATCATGAACAGCTGCAGGTCCACACCGGCGTCACGCACGGCTTCGATACCCTGGCTCACGTACTGGTCGATGGCAGTGCCACCGAACGTGGTCATCCACAGCACCGAGACGACCGAAGGCACCAGCAGCACCGAGATCAGGAATTCACGAACGGTACGGCCACGGGAAACCCGCGCGATGAACATGCCGACGTAGGGTGACCAGGAGATCCACCAGGCCCAGTAGAAGGCAGTCCAGCCTTGGCTGAAGTTGGCATCTTCACGGCCAAAGGGGTTGGAGAGGGCCGGTAGATGCACCACGTAGTTGATCAGGTTTTCGAAAAAGCCCGTGGCAATCAGCAGGGTGGGGCCTACCGCGATGACGAAGAACAGCAGCGCGGCAGCCATGGCGATGTTGATTTTCGACAGCAGCTGTACGCCCTTGTCGACACCAGCAACGATCGAGCCAGTCGCTATTATCGTGATACCGATGATGAGTAGAATCATCGTGATATCACTTTCCGGCGCGCCAAACAGATAGGTCAAGCCAGCAGCGGCCTGGGTAGCGCCCAGCCCCAGTGACGTGGCCAGACCAAACAGTGTGGCAAACACCGCCAGAATGTCGATCAAGTGGCCCGGCCAACCCCAAACGCGTTCACCCAGTAGCGGGTAGAACACCGAGCGCATGGAGAGCGGCAAGCCTTTGTTGAACGAGAATAGCGCCAATGACAGAGCCACCACGGCATAAATCGCCCACGGATGCAGACCCCAGTGGAAGATCGTTGCCGCCATGCCCAGCGCCGCTGCGCCTGCCGTATCGCCCTCAGCGCCAGCCAACGGTGCCCAGTCGCCACCCTCCAAAGAGGTGCCGAAGTGGGTCAGCGGCTCATTGACGCCAAAGAACATTAGCCCAATGCCCATACCGGCGGCGAACAGCATCGAAAACCAGCCGGCATAGGTAAAGTCCGGCTTGGCATCTGCCCCGCCAATGCGGATTTTACCCAACGGCGAGACAATCAAGCCCAGGCACAGAATGACGAAGATATTGGCGGCCAAAATGAAGAACCAAGCCAGATTGCCGGTCAGGAAGCCAAAAACGGCGTCGTAGATCGGCGAAATCGTATCTTGCAGTGCCAAGGTGAGTATGACGAACAGCAGTACCACGAGTGACGAAATGGTGAATACCTTGCCGTGTAGGTCAAGGTTGAAGCCCATTGCACTCGTCGTAATGTTGTCTTGGCCGATCACATAATCGGTATCGATCAGGTTAGCCGGACCATCAGGGGCGGGGATGCCTTCTGATACCGGCTCATCAGCGGGATGCTTAGAGTCAGGATTATCCACGGGAGCCTCTCCATGTCGGACAGAAACCGCCAAACGCACCTGGATGGGCCAGCAGTTACCTTCTGGCCAATCACCAATGCGTTAGCAGGCGTGTATTACATCAGTAACAGTAGCAAACGTTGCTTAATCTTTGTTCAACGCGCGGGCACATTAGCACGAAAAAACGTCACATTTACAACGACGACAGAGGGCCGAAGCCCTCTGTCATTTAACGCTCGGGCAGAGTATGACTAGCCGTTGAGCCACTGCTCGACCACGTCTTGGTTCTCTTCTACCCACTGCTTGGCATTTTCGTAGGGGTCGCTGCCATCTTCTTGGTTCATCAGCATCACCTCGCCCATCTGCTCGGGCGTCCACTCGAAGGCATCCAGAATGGCGTAGGCTTCTGGCATGTCTTCTTCCAGACCGCTACGTACGACGGTATGGATCTGCTCGGCACCGCCGTAGACGTTTTCTGGGTCTTCGAGGTACTTCAGATCGAACCGAGCAAACATCCAATGCGGCGTCCAGCCAGTGACGACCACATCCTCTTCGTTTTGGATGGCACTGGCCAAAGCAGCCGTCATGGTAGCACCGCTGCCGCTGCGCAGGTTCAGCCCGAGGTCATAGGTATCCACGACCTCTTCGGTGAGTGCCATCAGGCCGGCACCGGGGTCAATACCGATGATCTCGCCGTTGAAGCTGTCGGCGTTGTCGTTCAGATCGGCGATGGAGTCCACGTCGGTGTACTCAGGTACGACCAAGCCGAGCTTGGTGCCATCCAGATTGGGGCCTAAGTCTTCGGTATTGTCACCGACACGCTCCATGTACTCTGCGTGAGTGGTGGGCAGCCAAGCGGCGACGATGGCATCGGCATCACCCGTGGAGAGGGCTTGGAACATGGCCGCTGCGGACAGCGAGGTCAGTTCCACCTCGAACCCTGCCTGCTCGAGAACCGCAGCAATGACGTTAGTGGAAGCGACTTCAGAGGACCACTCGACATAGGCCAAGTTGACCGTGCCTTGATCTTGGGCGTGGGCCATGCTACCGGCAGCGAGACCTGTGCCAGCGACGAGGGCTAATGAGGCGAGACGGATGCGGTGATTCAACGTACGAGTTTTCATTCACTTGCTCCCTGTTGATGGGCAGTGGCGAGCGCCACTGCAGTATAAATAGTGTGTTGTGGTTTAACGTAAATTACCTTTTGGCGCTTTCAGCATGGTCAATCATCACGGAGGGATCAAATGCCATGGTCAACGCAGCGCCGAGAGCGGCTATGAGCGGCGCGATTTGCGCAGCGACTGCGTCAGACGATCCAGCAGCATGGCTAGAATGACCACGGCAATCCCGGCTTCGAAGCCATCCCCTGGACGCAAACGCTGAATGGCTCGCCAGACTTCGCTACCCAAACCATCGGCGCCGATCATGGCGGCAATGACCACCATCGACAGTGCCAGCATGATGGTTTGGTTGATGCCCGCCATCACCGTGGGCAGCGACAGCGGCAGCTGTACCTTGAACAGCTTTTGACCACGCGTGGCGCCATAGGCATCGGAGGCTTCAATGAGCTCCACCGGCACCTGACGAATACCTAGAGTGGTAAAGCGAATCGCGGGGGGCATGGAGAAAATGACCGTGGCAAAAATCGCCGACACCGAGCCAATACCGAAAAATGGAATGGCAGGGATCAGATACACAAACGCTGGCATGGTCTGCATAAAGTCCAGCACCGGCATGATCACCCGGTAGAGCCGCTCCGATAGTGCGGCGGCAATCCCCACAGGCAGGGCGATGACTACTGCGACCAGCGTGGCAATCACCACCAGCGTCAGCGTCTCGATCATCGGGTTCCAAAGCCCTAGGTTCCAGATCAAAGCCAGCCCGGCAACCGCACCAATGGCCAGGCGAGTGCTGGCGAGTTTCCAGCACAGCAGTGCAATAATCGCCAGTAGCGCCCACTCGGGTAGCCACATTAGGCCATCGTTGAGGCTGTTGATCCCTGTCTGTGTCACGCGGGAAATGCCGCGGGTAACCACCGAATATTCACTTGTCAGCCACGTCAGGCCGCTTTCGATCCAGCTACCTAAAGGAATGCGTGTTATCTCCATTACTGTTCTCCTGCTCGTGCCAGTTCATCCAGGACTGCGCCTTTCACTACAACGCCCAGCAGGCGCTGCTGCTCATCCACCACGGCAATCGGGTAACTCTTTTCGCTAAACATGGCGAAGAGGTTTTGCAGCGGCTCGTCTGGCGGCACTTTGCGGAAATCTTGAGTCAGATGGTCGGTAATGGTCTCGGCTTTTGCCTCAATGGCGCGGCTGGCAGCGTCCGCTTCCAGCAGGCCTAACAACTGACGGTCACGGTCAGTGACGTAGATGGAGTCAATGCTGTGATCGCGCATCCGATGCAGCGCTGTACGTGGGCCATCGCTGTCGCGTGCGGTGGTGCGTACCGGGCGCATGGCGCTCTCGGCGGTCAGAATGCGCGAGCGGTCCACCCCTTCAATAAAGCGGCGGACGTAGTCATCGGCGGGCTTGGTCAGAATCTCTTCTGGCGTGCCAATTTGTACGACTTCACCATCTTTCAGCAGCACGATGCGGTCGCCGATATTGAGCGCTTCATCGAGGTCGTGGGTGATGAAGACAGTGGTCTTCTGCATTTTGCTTTGCAGCTGCAGTAGCTCTTGCTGCATATCCTTACGGATCAGCGGGTCGAGGGCCGAGAACGCCTCGTCCATTAAGAGCACGCTGGCATCGTTCGCCAGGGCGCGAGCAAGCCCAACGCGTTGCTGCATACCACCTGATAGTTGATTGGGGTATGCGTCTTCCCAGCCCTCTAAGCCCACCTGCTTCAGCGCGTTATGAGCAATCGACTGGCGCTCCGATTTTTCGACGCCGCGAATTTCCAGGCCGAACTCGGCATTCTGTTGAACCGTGCGATGGGGGAAAAGCGCGAAGTTTTGAAAGACCATCGAGAAATGACGGCGGCGGCACTCCAGCAGCGCTTTTTCACCCAACGTGGGGATGTTCTCTCCGCCGATGATGATCTCGCCTTCGGTAGTATCGATCAGGCGATTCAAACAGCGAATCAGCGTGGATTTACCCGAGCCAGACAGGCCCATGATGACCAGTAGTTCACCTTCGTAGACGTCGAAGGAGATATCGGAAAGGCCGAGGGTTTGGCCGGTTTTTTCGAGAATCTCAGGGCGTTTGAGGCCCTGGTCGCGTAACTCGAGGGCTTTTTTGGGCTGTTTGCCAAAGACCTTACTCAAGCCGCGTACCTGAATTTTGACAGGGCGTGTCTCGTCCATCAGCGGTGCCTTTTGATTGAATGAGCAGCCTTGTGTCGTTACTCAATGCGCTTACCTGCGGCATTTACGTGCTCCCTGCAAGCAGCGACACAAAACGGTTCATAAGTAGAAGATGAGGTTATGTTTAATAAATTATTAAAAATTATTATACATAAATGGGTGGGATGTGTCACAACGCGCCCGCCAGCCAGGCCATATTACGCCACATGTGCCATTTTGAACCCACGCCCATGACCCTGTCGTGACAGCGAACGGTGGCTACGATTTTTTAATAAGCTATTGTTTTTTTAAATATAAATGTATTTTTTTCAATGTTGGCATGAAGTGTGAATGTGCCTTTTTAGAAAAGCTTGGCAAGTGACGCAAGCACGTTAGTCGAAAAAGGAGGCAATCTTTATGGATAAACAAGTGAGCCAATCGCGCAAGCGTCCACGTGTGCTGACACTGTGCATGTTAGCCGCAACCGTCAGCACCTTGGCCCTGGCGGGGTGTGGCAACGGCGAAGATGAAATGCCCCCGGCGCAGCAACCTGACACCATGGAGCAGGATGCGACGACCACGACGGCTCCGGCTACCGGGAACGAGCCTACCATGGCAGACGAGCCGATGAATGAAGACCCGGGCTTGGGCGAAGATCCCGCGGCGACGCAAGAGCCAATGCCGAGTGAGAATACCCAAGCGGGCGCTGTCAACGATCCTGAAGAGAATCCTGGTTTCGGTGAAGGCACCGATCCCATGCCCGGTGCTAGCGAGACCACTACCGACGACGTTAACACTACCGATGATGAAGACGACATGACTAACGGCCAATAGCCGTCAACGCTCCCTACGATGGTAAGCCAACCCAGCTGTCTGTTCCCTGCGGCTGCTCCACACGGTTTATCATCCTTTCGCCCCCGCGCCCGCGGGGGCTTTTTTTGCTTGTTTAAAGCGTATGACGGTGAGTTTGGGCGGTTACAAGTTACCAGTCAGCCGGTAAGGTTAGGGGGAGCAGACGCTGCTTTGGCGGCTGCTAGCCCATGAACAAGGAAGGAGAATGGACATGATGTCATGATGACGCAATGCGCGTGGGACGGCGCTACTGTTGAGCGCACTGCTCATGGCGGGCGTGCTGACAGGCTGCGGTGATTCCGAAGCACCGACCACCGATTCGAAAGTACCGACCGACGAACCTCAAGAGCCCATGGATACCGGCCCCATGGCGAATGATGGGCAAGCGACACGTGAGTCGACCGGCGATGGCGTGAGTGACCCGGAGTAAGCATGAAAAAGCCGGTCGGCGAGTGCGACCGGCTTGGACTTACTCCTCGCTATCTTCCAAACGCCGATAAAGAGTGCGGCGGGCGATGCCTAATACTTCGGCCGTCCGCCGTTTATTTCCCCCTGTCGCTTCCAACACTTTGCGAATATAGCGCTTTTCCACCTCTTCCAAACTTGGCCAACGGGCAGGCGCTGGGGCAGGAATCTGCGTGCCGGGTAGCACTTCGCCGCTTAGCGTTGGGGTACTGTCGGCACTGCTTTTTTGCTGGCTAGACTGTTCGCGCAGGCGCTCAGGTAAATCCTGATGCTGCAGTACGCCCGCTTCGCTGAGCGTTACCGCGCGCATAACTGCATTTTCCAGCTCACGCACATTACCAGGGTAGGTGTAGTTCAGCAGGCTATTGAGCGCCTCTGGCTCGATCTGTTCGATCTGTTTGCCTTGGGCTTCTGCGTGCTTATCAATCAGTGCGAACACCAAGTGTTCGATATCCGTGCCGCGCTCGCGTAGCGGTGGAATGCGCAGTGAGAATGTCTCTAAGCGGTAGAACAAGTCACTGCGAAAGTTCTCCTGCTCAATCTCTTTTTCCAAGTGGCGGTGCGTAGCGGCAATGATGCGCACATCTACTGGTTCCTCACGCTCGCCGCCCACGGGGCGAACGGTTTTCTCTTGCAGGGCGCGTAGTAGCTTGGCCTGCAGATTGATCGGCATTTCGCCAATCTCATCGAGAAACAGGCTGCCGCCCTGGGCGCTATGAAACAGTCCTTTTCTGGCCTCGTTAGCACCGGTAAAGGCACCTTTCACATGACCAAAAAACTCGCTCTCCATCAAGTCGGCGGGAATGCTGGCGCAGTTAACGGGAACGAAAGGTGCTTCGTGGCGGCTACTTTCTTGATGAATCGCTCGGGCCAGCAGCTCTTTACCCGTGCCGCTTTCACCCAGGATCAAAATAGGTGCATCGCTTTTGGCTAATCGAGACGCATCGTGGAACAGTGACTGCATGGCTTGGCTTTTACCCACAATACCGTGGAAGTGACTGAGTTCCGCATCGTGGGGAAGGGACAAACGCTGTCGCTCCAGTACGCGAAATACGGCTTCGCGGATAGCATCTAAATCAAGTGGCTTAGTTAAAAAATCATCTGCGCCAAGCTTTAAGGCTTCTACCGCCTGGTCAATCGTGCCAAACGCGGTGATCACAATAATGCCTAGCTCGCTGCCACTCTGGCGTAGCTGCTGCAGCAGTTGAATGCCCGTCATGCCGGGGAGCCGTACATCGGTAATCATCATGGCCACTGGCGTGTGGCTAAGCAGGGCAATGGCCTCTTCAGCGCTGGGGACACCCAGTGTGTCATAGCCAGCGTCGTTGAGCTCTTCCTCTAATAACTCACGGATAGCGGCGTCATCTTCCACCACCAATAACGGTAAAAGGTGTTCCTGATGGGTCACAAACGTCGTCCTCAAGCGGATGCGGTTTCACTAAGGGGAAGCGTAATTTCAAAGCCAGCACCGCCAAGCGCGCTGTCAAATACGCCAATCGTCCCGCCGTGGTCGTTAATAATGCGGTGCACCATCGATAGTCCTAAGCCGCTGCCCTGGCCCACCGGCTTGGTGGTGAAAAAGGGGTCGAACACTTGATGATGATGCGAAGTCGGTATGCCTGACCCGTTATCTTCGACCCATACCGTAAGCTCGTCGCTGTGCGACTGGGCGCGAACACGAATATGGCTAACGTCCGGGGCTTGGGCGGCGTTGCGTAATAAGTTGGTCAGCACCTGCACAATTTGTTGACCGTTAACTAATAAATGGGGGGGAGGGGACGGAAGATCAATATCCAGATAGATATTTCGTGGTTCCAGCTCCTCCTCGACTAGCTCGCTGGCACTAATGATAAGCTGGTTAAGGGCTTGGTGTCCTTTCTCCACGTTATGTTGTCGGCCTAATTCCATCAGTTGGCGAACAATTTCGACGATTCGCTCTACCTCGCCGCGAATCCGGCCAAGCCTAGCACGCTCGTCGTCGCCAATCGTATCCCTGCGGGCCAACCGCTGGGCCTGGCCGTTGATGACTGTCAGCGGTGCGCCAATTTCGTGGGCCACCCCGGCGGCCAACACGCCAAGCTCTGCCAGTTTTTTGGATTTGCGCAGGCGTTTTTCCAGCTCGATTTCTCTCCGTTGGCGAGCATCGATATCACGATCTTTTTCGGCCATAGCGTCCAGCATGCCGTTCAAGCCCGACGCTAAACGGCGATACTCCGTCGGGCCGTCTACTGTGGCCCGTTGGCTGCGGTCGCCATCTTCCACTAGCAGCATGACGCGCAACAGACGGTTGAGCGGCCGCTCGATGTAGTGACGAAACCCCCACCAAATGCTGAACACGATGCCCGCCGCGCCAATCACGAAGACCAGCACGGCCACAATGCTGATAAACCCGGTGTAATTCTCAATGCCGGTATTGAGTCGGTTGACCTGCAGCACCCCTTGCACAGTGCCATCTTGGGTGCGTAGTGGCGTGAGAGCAGAGTAGTAGGTCCAACCTTCCTGTTGTCGGTAGCTGCTGTGCAGGTCGTCGCGCTCGATGACCTGCTGAATCTCTTCCGGTGTGAACAGATCTTTACCCAGCCCAAGGCCGTATACCTCACGGCCTTGGGTATCGAATACGTAGGCCCCGTAGATGCGGTGAAACGAAAACGCCGACTGCAGCGCCTCTTCTAGCGGCGTGGCGCTGTCTCGAGCCACCGCATAGCTCAACGACGTGCTCAGCGCGCGAGTAATGATCTCGACTTCGGTTTGCAGCTTGGAGCGCACGTTGTCTTCCAGCGATTTGATCGCCACCAGGCTAAAGACCACTAGGATAACGAAAAGCGGCACGATGACCGTTAAGATGATGAGGTTACGTAATCGCATCGTGCTTCCTGATGGTGGCTTAACGTTAGCGCTCGCTGGGCGTTAGGCGGTAAAGGCTGCCTTGGCCGCCGTCGGTTAGCAAATAAATCGCTTCATCTGGCCCTTGGCGCACATCGCGAATACGGCCGATCTCACCTTCTAAAATCAGCTCTTCATCGGCCACTTTGCCCTCTTCAAGAGTAAGGCGCAGCAGCTTTTGGCTGCTCAGACCGCCCGCTAATAGGCTTCCTTGCCAGGGCTCAAAGGCATCGCTAGTCACCTCGGCAAGACCGGAAGGGGCAAAGCGCCCATCAAAGCGATACACCGGGTCAACCATGCCAGGCTTAGATTCAACGCCTATCGGCTCATTGGTACTATAGTCATTGCCTAAACTCACCTCCGGCCAGCCGTAGTTATTGCCAGGCACAATCTGATTCAGCTCATCACCCGTTCGCGGGCCGTGCTCGGTGGCCCAAGGTTCACCATTGCTGAGAACGGTCATGCCCTGAATATTGCGATTGCCCATGGTGTAAATTTCATCCAGCGTATCGTCGTCATCCACAAAGGGATTATCGCCAGGGGCCTCTCCGGTCTCGGTGAGCCGAAGGGTAGAGCCTGCGTGGTCATCGCTGGCCTGAGCGCGAGAAGGGTCTACGCCGCGGTCTCCGATGCTCATCAGCAGCGTGCCATCTTTGAGCCATGCCAAACGGGAGCCGTAGTGCCGGCCGGGAGAGGAGGCGCGATCCTGCTCGAAAAGGTGCTCAACGTCGCCTAACGAATCCCCTTTCCACTTAACGCGGGAGAGCGCTGAACGGCTGTTATTGCCCTCAGGCTTGCTCCAGGTGAAGTAGATCCAATCGTGCTCGCCATCGCCAAACTCAGGGTGCAGGGCCACATCGAGCAGGCCTCCCTGGCCGTTTTGGCTGACGCGGGGCATGCCTTCAAGCACTTGCGTTTGCCCGTCAGAGTCAACGAGATTTAACTCACCGCTGCGCTCGCTGACTAAGTAACGGCCATCGGGTAGAAACGCCACCGCCCACGGGTTCGCAAAACCATCGGCCACACGCTCAATGGTAATAACGAAGTGGTCGGTTTCCAGGGCATCATGAACCACCTCTGCCTGGGCAGTGCTGGCAAGCATCAGCCCCACCAGGGAAGGAGCCACCCAGCGTTTAGCCTGTAAACGTAGCGAGCGGTGTGGGGTCATCAACGGCGTAGCGTGTCGAGTTGGCATCGAGTGTCCTCTGTTAGCGCTGGATCAGAGTCTAAGTCTAGCAGTGACTGCCGTAAGCGGGCGGGTGTTCCCCGGCGCTACATCAACAGTGCCAACAGTACCGGTAAATAGATCAGCGCCATGAGCGTTGAGCAGAAGACTAAACTGGCCACATAAGCGGGTTCGCGCCGGGCGCGCTGGGCAAACAGATAGTTGAATACCGCCACCGGCATGCACATTTGCACCACCAAAATGCTCTGCGCCAGCGGCGGTAAGCCAAGCCAACCAGAAATAAACCAAGCGGCAGCGGCGGCCAGAGGGATACGGATCAAGCTAAAGCCAACCCCTGAGCGTAAGCTTTTCACCTGAATACTAGCGAGCGACACACCGAGGGTGATGAGCATCAGCGGTACTGTGAATCCAGACATTAAGTCAACGGTGTTGGCCATCCATAGCGGGAGCGACGTGTCGGTCAACAGCAGGGCCATGGAAATTAAGATGGCATAAACCGTGGGGGTTTTAATCAGCGTTTTAATCGGGCTTCCGCTACTGCTGAGCACGGCTCCTAAGGTGAACTGAAACAGCGATACCGTCACCATCACCGTAATACCGTAAGCAAAACCTGCGCTGCCGAAAGCGTAAAGCACGACAGGCAGCCCCATATTGCCCGTGTTGGGATACATCATCGGCGCGATCAGTACCCGCCAATCTCGACGCAGCAGTTTGGCCACGGCAAAGCTGGCTGCCCCCATGCTGATAATGACCAGCGCGGTGGTCAGCATCATCTGCCCAAAGGTGCCGGCATCAATGTTGGCACCAGAGAGCGACGCCAGTACCAGCGCAGGGGTACCAATGTTGAAGACCAAACGCGTAATAAAATCGACGGGGTAGGGTTGCCCTAAGCGTACCCATAAAAAACCCAGCCCGGCACCGGCCAGCACTGGCGCCATGACGGCGAAGAGTTCAGCGAGCATTAACGTTCCTTGACGATCATCGGCTACCTATTGTCGGTAATTAGGCGGCTAACTGGCAAGGCGAATTGCTAATGGGCGTAAACGGCGTTTGCGTGGGTTTGCCACTCGTTAGGCACCTGGTCACGCAGAAAGTCCAGCAGCGCGTTGACCCGGCGTGAGTGATGCCCATAGGCATACAGCAGCGTCACGGGTAAGGGGGCGGGCTCCCAGCCAGGCAGGCAGTTGACCAGATCGCCAGGGTGGTGGCGTTCGCGTTTCTCGACCACCCAGTGGGGCAGCAGGCCGATCCCTTGGCCATAGGCAATGGCATCGATGTGCAACGCCGTGAGATCTACCCGGAGCCGCGAGCGGGGCGCGTTGAACAGGTAGTCGGCGTGTTCGGGGTGATGTAGCAGCAGGCCGCTGGAGGCGGTATCCAACAGGTCAATCCACGCATGTGAAGCGAGTTCGCTGGGGTGGTGCGGCGTGCCCGCGCGGGCTAAATAGTTGGGGCTGGCATATAAGCCACGAGTGAGGTGCCCCAGGCGCTCTTGGTTCAAGCCACATTCATGGGTAGCGCCTAGCCAGATATGCACGCTATTGCTGTGCATTTTACTAGGCGGCGTTTCCCGGGTGTGTAAGGTTAGCTCGACCTTGGGGTAGCGGGTTAAAAACGCATCCATCACCCCCGCCATCCAGCCTCGGGCCAGCGCACCGTGTACCTCCAGCGTCACTTTACCGCTGATCTCCTCGCGCAGCTCCGCCAGCGCCTCTTGGCTATGGGCGGCCATGGCCAGCAGTTCGGTGCAGTACTGATGAAACAGCAGGCCCGCTTCGGTGGGAATCAAACGGTTCGCTTGGCGACGCAGCAGCGGCTGGTTCAGGCGCGCCTCTAGCTGACTAATGCGCCGGCTTAACGTGGATTTAGCAAGCCCGAGCTTCTGTGCGCTGCGCGTCAGGCTGCCGGTGGTCATCACATCGGCAAAAGCGGCGAGTTCATCAAAATCGTACATAGTCGGGGCCACTGGGGGAACGAGGTCACGCCATTGTGCCACTTAATTGTTTGAATGAAAATAATTGACATTTCTGTTCCGATTGGTTGAACGCACCGTCCCGCCTCTTTGTGCAAAGAGTATGCAAAAATACAAATGCTAATAATTCGTATTTAAGTATGAGTGCTCTTTCAATTCAAAGGAACCCGCTATGTCTTTACGTTTGCGCCGTACGCTGCTGGCCAGCGCTATCTCATCTCTCGCCTGCGGGGCAGTTGCGGCTCAAGAAACGCCTCAGCTCAACGATATCGTGGTCACCGCTTCTGGCTTTGAGCAGCAAATTAGCAGTGCGCCCGCCTCAATCAGCGTCATCTCCCGCGAAGAGCTGGAGCGTGGTCACTATCAAAACGTCACCGATGCGCTGCGGGATGTCCCCGGCGTGGTAGTGACTGGAGGCGGGGCAGGTGATAACGGCAATGACATCTCCATTCGCGGTATGCCTTCCCAATACACGCTGATTCTGGTGGATGGCCGCCCACAAAACTCCCGCGAATCACGCCCCAACGGCAGCGCAGGCTTCGAACAGGATTGGCTGCTGCCGCTGCAAGCCATCGAGCGTATCGAGGTGGTGCGCGGGCCGATGTCAACGCTATACGGCTCCGATGCCATCGGCGGGGTGATCAACGTGATTACCCGCAAGGTAGCGGATACCTGGCACGGCAATATCCAGCTCGATACCGTGCTGCAGGAAGACAGCGCCTCCGGCGACAGCCGCCAAGCCAACTTCTACCTAAGCGGGCCGCTGGTGGCGGATCGTTTAGGCCTGCAGCTGTATGGCCGCACCTCAGAACGCGACGAAGACGATATTGAAAACGGCTACGAAGAGAAGAGCTTGCAAAGCCTGACCGCACGGCTAAGCCTGGCCGCCAGCGATAACCACGACTTTACTGCAGAAGCGGGCATTACCGAACAGGATCGCCGCTCGCTGGTTGGGCGCTCGGCGCCTGCGGAAGGGTGTCGTGGCGGCTGCACCGACAGTATCGGTGAATACACCAATAGCCATGTAGCGCTGACCCATAGCGGCCGCTTCGACTGGGGCACCAGCGAAACCTTCGTACAGCGTGAGCGCAGCGAAAACCAATCGCGGGATATCGAGATTACCAACACCACCGCGAAAACCAGCGTAGTGATTCCCTTGGGTATGCACATGCTCACCGTCGGCGCGAGCTGGGAAGAGGAGTCGCTGGAGGATGGCACCACCAACCAAATCTCCGACCGTACGGCGGTTGAGAACAGCCAGTGGGCGCTGTTTATGGAAGATGAGTGGATGCTGACAAACGCCTGGGCACTGACCGGCGGGCTGCGCCTGGACGATGACGACAACTATGGCAGCCACCTCAGCCCGCGCCTTTACAGCGTATGGAACATGACACCTGAATGGACCCTGAAAGGCGGCGTGTCCACCGGCTACCGCTCGCCTAACCTGCGGGAAATTACCCCGGACTGGGGGCAAGTCAGCCGTGGCGGTAATGTATACGGCAACCCTGACCTTGAGCCGGAAACCTCGCTCAATAAAGAGATTGCCCTGCTGTACGGCAACGACGCAGGCCTGAACGGCAGCCTCACGCTGTTCCACAACGACTTCGAAGACAAAATCACTCGCATCGCCTGCCCCATCGATATTTGCAATGCAGGCCCGAACCAGTTCGGCAGTGACCCCACGTACCGGGTCAATATCGACGATGCAGTGACCCAAGGGGTCGAGGCTAGCCTAGGCACACCGCTGACCGACACGCTAGCGCTAACCGCCAGCTACACCTTTACCGATTCCGAACAGAAAAGCGGCGAGTACGCTGGCGAGCCGCTGACCCAGCTGCCCCGCCACCAGGTGTCGGCCACGTTGGATTGGGATGTGAACGCACGGCTTAGCCAGTGGACCAAAGTGAGCTACCGGGGTGAGGAGAGCCAGCCCACCACCGGGCCGTCACAAAGCGCGATTGTCGCGCCGTCCTACACCTTCGTGGATGCGGGTATTGGCTATCAGCTCAACGATAGCACCACGGTGAACGCCGGTATCTACAACCTGTTTGATGAGCGCATCACCTACGACGAATACGGCTATGTGGATGACGGCCGCCGGGTGTGGCTGGGCCTGAACGTCGCTTTCTAAACATCCTGTCAGTAGGCAATAGACGCGGCCACCGATGGGTGGCCGTGTTTGTTTATGCCCGCGACCAGCCCGGCCACCGACGAGGAGAGCAGCGCATCCTCCAGGGAGTTCACCGTGCCGACCAGGTTAAGCTCTTGATAAATCGGCTCCCGGTTGACGCTCGCCAGCTCGACTCGTGGGGCAGATTGGGCCAGCGCGGTGCTGGCGAAGAGTGAGAAGGCCAGTAGCAGTACAAAGGGGAGTGGGCGGGCAAGTGAAGGCACCGTCATAACAGGCTGTTTCCTAACATGAGTGAAAGGTGGTAAATGCGAAGGCGAGTAAAAGGCGCGCTGCTCATACTACCCAAGCGAGTGCGTTGACATATACCTGAATCCGTGAAGCCGGCGCCGACACTTTCCCTATCACCGCCAGCGAGCACTTTTTGATCATTCGCCCCGTGCAAGTTGGCTTTCGCAAGCCCGTTATTGCCAAAACCCACCGTGCTGATCGGTG
>Ga0209644_1000066_pt1 | contig 60192 bp, 81 predicted proteins | sample ETNvirome_2_1000_FD_184069 | JGI IMG/M metagenome (GOLD analysis project Ga0209644, IMG submission 184069) | Marine viral communities from the Pacific Ocean - ETNP_2_1000 (SPAdes) (version 2) | ecosystem: Environmental > Aquatic > Marine > Oceanic | place: Pacific Ocean | collected 2013-06-22 | reverse complement strand
CTATCAGAATATATTTTGACCTCATTAGACATTTGTTGTTTAGCAAGAGAAGTGTCAGCTCTTAGCTCAGCCAGGTCTTCATTCTGCTCTAATTTTTCATCAAATTGCTCTTGACCCATTAATTGTTTAGATTTATCCAAGTTAATCTTTTCTTGACCCTCATCTCGTTTTCTTTGGTCATCCATTGCTCTTAAATCAAGTTCTCTTGCTTTTAATTTAGCAATTGGATCATTTCCAAACTGACCCATGATTTTATTTTCTTCATCTTTGAATTCTTGCATCATTTCAGCAATTAAAGCTGCTTTTCTAGCTTCAACTTTCATAGAAACCTGCATAATCTGTTGTTGAAACTGGGGATCCTGCTGCATAGCGGGATTTTGTTGTGCCTGTTGTTGCATTTGTTGTAACTGCATCAATTCTTCTCTGAATTCGACTTCAATTTGCTCTTGAGCCATCATTGAAATGTGTTCGAAGCAGTTTTTTTCCAAAGCACCCATAATCATCGGGTTATTTCGAGCTAAATTCGTAGAAATGAAATTCAAATGCGAAGTGATGTGCGCTTGGTGGTTCTGCCCCTTAAAAGCTTGAAAAGGTTTACTTGATAGAGCCATAATATTCTCGACCGCCGGATCTAAAGGTGTCGGTTGGGGTGGAGGAGGCAAAATTTTATCAATTTCTTTCACTCCGATCGCACTATACATAGCATAAAACGCTTCGTACATATTATGCATCTGCGGATTCGCTTGAGCGAGTTGTAATTCTGTTTGCGCCATTGAAATTCTTTGAGATTGAGAAAAAATATTGGGATCGGCAACGGGAACGATATCTACTTTGTCATCAAAATCGGTAACTTTAACATTTCGTTGTGCTCCTACGACATCGTAAGGATATTCCGGAGGTAAATAAGTTTTAAATACGCCAGCCAACAAATTAAATTCTTGTTTAAGCCCCACAAACAATCGTTTGTGAATCGCTGACATGACTCTTGAACCACGTTCTAAGAGGGCGATGGTCGTTCCAACAGCGGCCTGCTGGTTGCCGTCTCCGACCTGCATATCAGCGATGGCGGCAAATCTTTGTCCTGCTTGGACAACAATTCCCATCAAAGACAATAAAGTCTGTGATGGTTCTTTGAAAGGTAAAGTCATAAAAGCGTCCTTGATGTTTCCACCAGGTGCATCTACATCTCTAAATTCGCCGGGCTGTATTGCTTGGGCCTCGTCTCTTACACGTATTCCTCTTTGTTTAAAACCTGCGGGAAGGTTACTTAACGTTCCTGCATCTAATAATTGACGTAAAGCAGTTGTTGCAGTACGACTTAAACCGCCAATCATATGAATTAAACCAAAACCATAAAAACCCATTCCAGGTAAAAATCTGAAATGAACAAAATATTGTATTTTTAATTTCATCGGATCTTCTTGTCTATAGTTTCGTCTGATCGATAAAACTTGTCGTGAGCCTTCTTCAATCGTCACGATATAAGGAAGTTTAATTCCTGTGGGCTCTCCATCTTTTCCTATATCTTCGAACCCTTCAATATCTAAATTAACATGACATTCAAGAATCGTAAAAATATCTTCATCTCTTGTTTTTCTAATTCCTTCAAGTTGTCTTTCCTTTTTTTCAACTTCAGTTTCCTGATCATAACCAGGTTTAACTTCAATATCTCTATAGAAACCTCCAACTTGTTTTTTTCTGAGATCATTCTCAGACATTTTAATTGTGTGAATAACCGCCTCCGCATCGGCTAATGAGGTAGCCGTATACGGGACAATTAAATCGTCGGCTTGAACAAATTTAGAAACCGCTCGTCCTAAAAGTTCATCGTAATAAACTTTTTTAAAAGCGGATCCTGCCAACGGTAGATAAAAGAGCATTTGATCGAACTCGGGTTCGTACTCTTTCATAACATCCATGAGTTGGTAATTCATGAAATTTTTAACACGAACAGACTGTTCTTCTTTTTGTCTGCTCGGCCTTCCTAAAACCTGAGTCCGTACTGGACCCATAGCTGGAAGTAATTCTTTATAAGCTTGCGCTTGGAATTGGGTGACTGCTTCAGCAAGCACTGGATGAGTTGCACCACTTGCTCCCTGAAACGGTTGAGTTGGATTCACATATTTAAATCCTAATAAATCTAAGCCTTTGGTATAAGTATCTTCCCAATCTTTACGGGAAGTTCTATATTGCATGTAATTTTCATTTAAATCAGAACCAATCCGACCTAAAATATCGTCCGGTAATAATTCGGCTAAATTAGCATTATGATCTCCACCTGCCTGTTGATCAGCCATTGGATCGAAACTAACTTCCGCTCCGCCTTCTTCATCCATAATAACTTCAGCACCATCTGGTGTTACTTCAGATAGTTTATCTTCTTCCGTTACAACGAGTTCCTCTTTAGGTAATACGACTTCTTGGTCTACGTTCGGTAGAGCCTTGTCTATATTGTCTTTGTCTGCCATTAATTTTCTCCGAGTTTATCACAGTTTTAACTTGTTTGAAAGGAACATTCAACCCTTGTGGATCAGGTCCTCTTAAAGGTGGAATAGTTAAAGTCAACCTTTTAATCTTCTGGGTCATTGACTCCTCTATTCTTCCATTTATCATAGCCCCACATTCCAGCACTAACCATCAGTCCTGGTAAACCAAATCTGCTAGACACAGTTCTTAATACACTTGGACTTATTCCTAATCTTAATGCTTTTAATAATGTTGGGTTCGTAATTCCTTTACTTGCCATTTGATATCCGGAACTGGCGAATGCAGGTCCAAACCAATGAGAAGGATCAGTTGCAATGTCTCCCCACTCCGTTCCTTCTTTTCTTTGAGCAGCGATGTGTAGAGGAGTTGTGGCTGCAACCGCTAAAGGAGAAAAAGTTGCTCCTAAAGCTTTTCCTAAAACACCTTTAATTCCTAAAGCTGCTCTAAGTTTACCAACCGGTTTCTCAGGAATAGTTGCTAATGCTCTTGTACCTGCAGGTCCTACTGCTGGACCTCTTCCGGTTAATCTATCAAGATACGCTTCTCGGGCACCAGGAACTGCACCTGCAACGGTTGCTCCTCCTAACGCTGGCAGTTGCCATTTTAAAATTTCTTCATCAACTTTTGGAGTTTCTCCTTCAATTGTTGCAAGGAGCATTCCTTTCATCTGACTTTCGTCCGTTAAATAAGTATTTGGATCATCAATTACAAATGGTTTCACTAACGGTTCTATACCTGCACCTACTGCAGCAAGTGCTGCAAACGGCGCAGCTCTCGCTCCGCCTTTACCCAATAGTTTTAAAAAGTTTGTGGCTGCAGGTTTAATTTTACCCACTCCTTCTGCAATTCTTAATCTCATTGAAGATTGAACCGGTTCATTAGTTAATTTTGTATTAACGCAGTTGATAGTTGCACTTCCTAGAGCATAACCAATTCTTCCTCCCTCAGCTTTGCCAATACATTGTAATGCAATAGCAATTTGGTTTTTTTGTGGGGTTGTAGTAGTTTTATTGTTGAATATATCTAGGAGTGCAGTCTGTACTCCTCTTCCCTCTTGAATATCCTTTGGTAGATTTAATGCTATTAAATCTAGCTTTGCTGGAGTTAAATCTTTAACTAGACCATCTACGAAACCCTTTCCAAGAACCTTATTGTAATTTATTCCATAAATATGTCCTACTCTACCTGTTTTTTCATTCATCAATACACCCTGTAACGCTCCGTCTGTTTCTCCAGAGACCCTGCTTATGGTGTAGTTTAATTGTTCTAATCTTTTTTGAATATCTTTTGGAAATTTCCCTGGAGTTAAACCTTTAATTAATTTCTTTTGAGCATCATATAAGCCACCTAGTTTTATTTCTGCAGGCTTAACTATTCTTGAGTTTACTTCTTTAGGATCAATACCTAGGGAGTTAATTAAATAATTACCCCCAAAAATTGCATTAGCTCTTAAAGACGCCCTATGGGCAACATCAATATCATATTTTAAAGCTGTTGGATCAATCTTTTTTATAAGATCTTGAATTAATTTTTCATTACTACGACTAGAAGCTACATCAATATAGCCTTTTCTCTTTATGTCTCTTAACCTTTGTATTTCCTTTTTTCCTTCGTAAGTTTGTGGAGTGTATTTTAAGTTTTCTTTTTTTATGAAGTATGAATTTATTCGCTCCGCAGTACTTACATCACCCAATTTAAATCTTTTGGCTAATTGTGGATTGCTTAAAATCTCTCCTCTTGCTACTGCAGCTCTATACTCCGCTCCTGCAGCCGGATACTTTAATCTTTTCTTCAATTCCGTTAAATATTCTTTTTTTAATTTTTCGGGACCAGCTAGATCAACTACCTTTGGAGTCTCGCCGAATTTAGAGCCTCTTCCCTTATAAACAGGTTTTAATTCTTTTAAACGGAGTCGGTTTTTTTCTAGGGCCTCTTGAGTTTTTTTTAATTGAGCTTCTTGTACTTCCGGAGAAAGACTTCTTGGCTCTACGTTTAAATTTTCAGCTTTAATAACTCTACTGACTACAGACGAACCGAGATTGGTTTCCCGTATTAAAGAAGCCTGACTTGGTTTAATCTTTAAACCTCTTTTTTTATAATCCTTTACTAAAGTGTCATAGGCGTCTTTAACTTTTTTATTATCGGCTACTTGTTGAGTAATTCTATTTTTTATTTCAAGAGCACTAATTTTTAATGGAGCTAACCCTTTTTTCATAGAGTTTAGAGCATGAGCCACTGTTCCTTTTGCCTTAAATTTGTTAGGATTAGATTCAAATATCTCTTGAGCCGAATTTCCTTCGAGCCATAATTTTTTAATTTCTTGAAGATGTGCTTTGAGACTTCCTCCAGGATAACCAGTTGCAGTCATTATACCTCCAAGATCCTTGCGAGACCACCATGAGCAAAATCAAGATCCTCTCTTCTAAAAAATGGGTCGTCTATCTTTCTTCCCATACGATCGGTTCTTCGTAATAATTGTAGAGCGAAATTGTCGATAACTTCAGGCGTTCCTGCGCTTGGAAGTTGTTTAGCTGAAGCGTTGCCAAAATATTTTGCAAAAAGAGTAATAGGGTCTCCTTTAGTTCCACCTCCGCCTTCTAAAAGCCATTTCAAATCTTGCTTGGACATAATTTCTCTAAGAGTCAGTCCTACGCCTTCCTTAGTCGCCGACATGTCTAAAAGTTTTAACATAGTCGCTCGTGCCGATGCAGTTTTTTCAGGAAGTTCAGCACCTTCAAAAAATTTTAATCCTGGTTTGATATCAACCGATTCATCGATTGCTTTAGCCATGGTGCTTCCTGGTTGTGCTCTTCCATACATCTCAGGATTTTTAAATCCTAAATCTTTAGATACTTTTAGGCCCCTGATCCCTGGAACCATGTCCGCTACGCTTGCCATCGGTAGAACCGGTGGATTATAAATTTTGTTAATACTTTCAAGATTCAGGGTTAAAGCTCTAAGTTGAATAGCGTTTAATTTATTAGCGCTGGCAAAACCCATAGCATCTTCAACTGCTTCAATGATTGTTTCTCGTGGTCCCAGCTGCGTTTCGCTTGCAGACTCTATTCCTCGTAAAGGGCCCTGGAACAAGGGATTCTTAGTTGGGCCTTTTCCTAAAAAAGTAACATTCGTTCGAGTCCCCATAAACCTTTGAGGATTGGCTCCAATATTTTGAGCCAATTTCATTAAATTTTTTAATATGAGTTGTCTAGCCATAATAATTTAGTCCGGTTCTCTCAATTTTCTCTTCCTTATAGTCTTCAGGATGAGTTATGAACATTCCACCCCTTAAACGCATAATTGCTTGCGTTGTCGAGTCCACATAGTCATCATGATCACCATGCGGGAATGCTGCACACTCTTCAACCACTTCTTGGGCAAAATGCTCATGCATAGGGGCCCAAATTTTACCCGCCTCAAAAAGCGGAGCGATTGAGTTCACTCTAATGTGTTTATCATTTCCTTTTGACGGTGTATAGTTAATAACTGGGATTCCGATTTTTCTAAGCTCGTGAGTTAGGGGGATCCCTGATGCCTTGGCCTCGATTAAAACAATATCCGGACGATGGTGTATATATTCTTCATGAGCTAAACGTCTTAATTCTGGAAACTCATATCGACCTTTAAATGCATCAAGTAAAATTGCATTTTGGCCGCTGCCTTCTTTCTCAAAAACTCCCCACGTTGTAATTGCAGAAAAGTCAGCTGTTTCTTTTTTCATAAATGCGGTGTCATAACTTTGAATAATGAAACTCAGTTTAGGAGGCTTCTCGCTTTTCCAATCTTTCCACCAGCTTCGTTTAATAAGGGCTCCTTCTTCAGCAGTTGGAGTTTGCATATATTGAGCATTCCATTTACCAACGCTAATAGAAGCTTTTACAGATTCTAATTCATCTCTATTCCAATACTCCGGCCAAACAGGTTTGTCATTTGGCAAGATAGCGGGAAATTCGACTACTTCCCATTGGTCTCCTTTTACTTCTTTTTGAGCCTTGAGTAATGCACCCGTTAGATCTCTTGTCGACCAACGCGTCATAACTAAAATGATCCGGCCGCCTGGTTGAAGTCTTTGACGTGGACCTGATGTGTACCACTCATATGCTTTATCAAAAGAGTCTCTACTTAATAAATCTTTTTCTTTGTGAGGATCATCAATGATTAATAAGTCAGCTCCTCTTCCTGTCATGGCACCTCCAACACCAACCGCAAAGTACTCACCTCCTTGTGCCGTTTCCCATCGACCTGCTGCCTTACTATCTTCTTGCAGCGTAGTTTCAAAAATTTCTTGATACTCCGGAGAATCGATAACATGCTTAGCTTTACGACCAAACCGTATAGCGAGTTCTGCTGTGTGGGTAGCTTGAATTATTTTTAAATCTGGATTCTTCCCAATCATCCAAGCGGGTAGATAATTAGAAGCAAATTCTGATTTCGTATGCCTAGGGGGCATATTCACAATAAGTCTTTTATTTTTACCATTAGCGATATCATTAAATTTTTTAGAAATAATTTTATGATGTTCACCACTAATAAACGCAGGCCAGATATATTTTATAAATTCTAAAAAATCTCCTTTAACTCTAGTTTGGGTCTCTAATTGATCTGCTTTTAAATAAGCTTTTAAATATGCTTTCTGTTCGTCTACTGGTAATTTTTTTATAAAATTTATGTCGTCGTTCATCTGAATCATCGTTTATAAAAGGTTTACCATGAGAGTCTGAATTAAGCAATAAAGGGTAAGATTGGGACCCCTATTTTCTTGTTTAAGGGGGGTGGGCCCTCCCTTAAAATTCTGAGCTATGCAGAAACTGGGACCCCTCGGGCTCGGGTGGGCCCGCCCGAGCCCGGGATTCGGGTGGGCCCGCCCCGAATAGCACAACCTCACGAGGTATGCAATAATAACATGGGATATTATAAGATTTAGCTTGACAGGATATTAGAACAAGGCGCATTTCTGCGCCTTGCATGTCTAACTTATTGGGATAAGTTATTCGGTGTGATTATATTCTCATCTTGATACTGTTGTTCAGTAATTGGAATACGAGTACCAAGTAAATCATTAATTAAGAAATGCCGATTATTACTTCTGTTGTTAGTATGGTCATAGTTATAAGTATAATCTTTATACCATGCCTGGTCGCACATTACTTTCTTCGGTTCAGTTAATCTTCCGAAATGATTAATAGCAAGATTGCCAAACTTATTAAACCAATCGTTCTGACAATTTAAAGAGCAAAAATTTCCTTTGCCATAATAAAAGTCAGAACGTCTGCGAGTTTGATAATGCTTACTCCCTTTCATGCCACGAATTCTGTCTTTAGTTCTGTATTCGTGGCAATTAGTTCCTTGACAATACTTCATGAAGTTAAAGTTGGGTTGTCATTTATTTCCCACTCTTTACTTGCACATCTATATTGATTCTTGCCATTGTCTATTTCTTCAGTAGCTTGAATATCAACATAAACTTTATAAGGATAACCATGTTTTTTATGCGTTCCCTCATAACACTCATTATCAAGAGTTGCTTTGCGTTCAATTATGCAACCATGTTTAGTTGCATAATATTTAATCCAAAAGATAGATTTAGAAAGTGATGTCATTTGTTTCCTCACTATTCTTTTTGGATTTCCATTGTTTAAACTCCTCTTGTTCTTTATCTTCATTGTCCAATTCTCTACTTATTGAATTGCCAACAACGTCAAGAACATTTTGAAGTTCTTGTCTTGTATCTAACATCATTACTTTTTTAATGATGTCTATTTTTAGTTTAGACATTTTACTTTCTCCTTTATTGTTAAACATGGGATAATATTACATTATCCCATGCCTAAAGTCAAGAAGTGTTATTGTTGTGATTGTTGTTTTTCTTCGTTGTATTTCTTTAAAGCCAAGAGTTTATCTGCTCTTGATACATCTTTATTCTTCATGCTTTCAAGATAGTCAGCACAATTCTGTGGATTGAAAATCGCCAAGCCAGTAGAATTACATCTGATTATTTCTGCCTCATCAATCGGACATTTTGCTTTTGCACAAAAGTCTAATGCCTCATCAAGATATTTCCAAGATTTCAACCAAGTTTTAATTTTACTCACTTGACCTAAAACACTTGATATCCATTTATCATGTGCCATGATTAATTGACCTTTTGCAGTTTGCCAAATCATTAAAGTATCATACTCTTGTTTTTCACAAGAGATTGACCTATCTCGGCAATACTCCCGACCAATTAAATCAAGAACATAATCATTATTCCAGTTTGCTGAAAATGAAGTGTGATTTTCATTACTACTTCTATTTCCAAGTCCAAGATATTTTTCATTATTATCTTCAATCTTTGTCCAATGTGGATTAGATTGATTATCTTTCTGCTCTATATTTATATCGGGATTGCAACCCTCTCTATTTTTGAGTTCATCACGATACATGGCATAAGCAAAATCAGTTTGTCTGCCACTTTCTTTACCATTGATATTTCCATTTAATCTAAAATCAAAATGACTTTCAATGTATTTATCTTTCATAACTGGTCTATCATCATTATCTCTACCCTCTACTTGACCTTGATAACCAAAATGAAAGCAACTATCTTTTGCAATAGTGTCCACATTTTCAAACTTGTTTTGTAAATGATAAGCCATTTTAATATCTTCGGGTGTATAATGTCGGCTTACTATTTCTTCGGCAAGTTCCCATGTTTTATCTTGCAAAGGTTTCATGCGTTCACGCAACTGAAAAAATTTCTCTTTCTCTTGCGTGTTCTCTTGTTCAAGATGACTTCTCATACGATTAGCAATCTTGTTTCTGTACTCTTGATTTAGTCTTAATCTAGCCATTGTTTTTTCCTTTCATAAAAAAAAACAATAGACTACTTGACAATGGTTGTCAATAGGATTATATAAGATATTAATTCTTGAAGATAAAAGAGTATCACTCTTTGATGATAAAGAATAAAACTTGAACTGCTTGTAATTTTTCATCAATCTCTACAAGCAGTAAGAGTGAGAAAGGTTATATGATAATATATGGAAAGCCATTAAGAGAATTTTTTTCCTTTTGGCCAAAATGGTTATGGGCATTAAATATCTTTGCCATAGCTTTTGGTTTAGGGATTATATTTTTGCTTTAAGCTTTCAAGCCCTGAGTGGTAGAACATCAACTACTATATCTTGGATGGCGCTTGTCATGACACGACCAGTTAAATCGCCAGCGCACTGGCTCCAATGACACCAGGGCTTTAAACTTAAAAAAAAATAAAAAATATGAATGAGTCCTCAAGCAGGGTGGGCCCGCCCACATAATTTAAAAGGACTGTCAAGAAAAAAATTTTTCTTTTTTGCTTGACTTGTCAGCTGCTCTGGGATATACTGGGATCTTAACGAAAGGAAAAAATGTCAACAAGAAGTAATATAGCAATAGAAGACCCAAAGACTAAAAAAGTAAAAGTTATATATGTTCACAGTGATGGCTATCCATATGGAATTGGTTCAATTCTTATGGAACATTATCACAAGCGCGAAGTTGCGGAACTATTATTTAATCAGGGTGACGCCAGCTACTTAGGCGATACTCTAGATGAGTGTAGTTTTTACGGTCGCGACTGGGATAGGAAGGAAGACCCAGCCAAAGTGTACAGAGATGAGTGGATGTATATGCATGATATGCGCGGAGATATGCACATTGAATATATTTATATATTTAAAGATAATAGATGGCATGTATCAACTCAAAAAATGTATACAACTAAAGACGGTTATGATGGTGGGAAATTTTGGTATCATACCAAGTTTGAGCCACTAGCATTGAACAAAGAATATATTAAACACAATGGCAAGCACGAGAAGCACGCCGAGGTCAAAATGATTTCAGGCTTGACTAAAATGCTTACTAAGAATTTTGGACAGGACAATATCACGGTCCAGAGTTTCACCCAAGGGCTACCAAAGAAATCTAATTAATGTTTAAAACTATAGCCTGGAAGACTGGCCCCACCCGGGGCCGGTCGAAAAAACCCAATAGAAAAAAAATGTTAAAGCTCCACGATGCCTGGGCGAAAAAAAATGGGTACAGGGTACAAGCTCCCAAGCGGGTGGGCCCGCCCATTAAAGAATCAGGGTCCAAGCAGCAGGGTTGACAGCGTCTGGGCTCTGGGATATACTGGGAGTAACAAAAGGATAATTATGATTGAATATAAAGATCTAAAGAAAAAAGACGAAGTAAGGACCACACAGCTGGGCACCCCGGTGACTGGCAAGCTGTTGGAGTCTCCAAAGCAGGGCCGCGGGCTCAAGAGAGCTATCCTGATCCAGAGCAATGGCTCAGAGATCGGATTTTTTGACGAAGCAGGATCCGTCTATGCTCATCAGGTGACTGAAGTGCGCAGAGATGGCGACTGGCAACAGGTGAAGGGACAACCACAATAAAAATAAGGGCTCAAGCCTGCAAGCTCCCAAGCTTGACAGGCTGCAAGCTCTAGGATATTCTAGGACATATGAATAAAAAAGAAGCAATCAAAATAACTGGCGGGCTGTCGAAGCCTTCCAAGATGCCGGGGCCAGCGTTTAACCTGCCAGCTCAGGCATGCATTACAGGGTCCAAGCTGGTCAAGATCCCGGGCTCGGTATGCTCAGGCTGTTACGCTCTTAAGGGGCGCTACCGGTTCCCGAATGTGAAGGAAGCGTTAACGCGCCGTCTGGAGGGCTTGACCCATCCTGAATGGATTCCCGCTATGGTTGTATTAATTGATCAGACTCCATGGTTCAGATGGCATGACTCAGGGGACCTGCAAGGCGTCCAGCATTTAAAAAATATTTTTGAAGTGTGCAAGCTCACGCCAGACACACAGCACTGGCTGCCAACTAGAGAGGCCAAATTCCTGCCACTAAGTACTGACAGTATACCAAAAAATTTGATTATTAGATTATCAGGACACAAAATAGATAAACCCGCGGCCAGCTTCTGGAGATGGACCAGCACTGTGGTGACTGATGGCAAGAGCTGCCCGGCCAAGGAACAAGGCAACGAATGCAAAGATTGCCGCGCATGCTGGGACCGGAGTACAGCCAACATCGCATATGGACTACACTAAATTTTTTCTAGGAACTTGGAACAGGAAGTGAGACCACAAGCTAAGGGTTCAAGCTTCAATCCGGAGTCAACAAGCTCAAGGATCCGGGAGCCAGGGTACAAGCGCACAAGCTGGTCCAGGGCACAAGCAACCAGGACAAAAGTATTTTTTTTATGCTTCATGTGGAAAGATATTTGGTGCGGGGAACAGCGCACAAAATTAGGGTTTTTAAGGGTGGTTGATTTTAATTCTACTGTAAAAAAGGTCCCACGAGAAGAGTAGCCCAAAAGATCAGGAGTACCAAATAAAGCCCAGTTTTCAAGCCTCGTCCACGATATGGAGGGAGTCGCATTTTTTAATTTCTTCCAAAGTTGTCTTTCTCTCAGGGCCATCTAACCGCCCTAATTGAAATTATAATTTTCCAATGATTTTACCCATAGGATTTCTTGATTTTCCACATTTAAAAACTAATCTGTGAGTCTCTTTACTACCTAATAAAGTATTCTCTAGCAAGCTAATTTCTAAAATATCCATCATTTCTCCGTTTGGAAGCTCAACTTGAACTCTGGCTGACTGAGATGCTGGTGACAGAAGAAATTTATCTAGCATCTGTCTGAAGTGTTTTCCTGTAATCATTCTGTTGAACTTATAAAATAAGTATTATATATTGTCAATATTATGTCTGGACCACCAAAGGAATTAACACCTCAACAAATGAAGTTTGCTCACCTCATAGTATATGGGGTAGAAGGCAATCCTATCACCAAAACAGAAGCTGCAAAACGAGCAGGATATTCTGACACTGGCAATTGGTGTTCTGTTGCAGGATCTGACTTAACGAATCCAAATAAATATCCTCTTGTATGTGCTCACATCAGTAATCTCAGAGATGAAGTAAGGCATAAATATGGCATCAGTTACGAGGGACATTTAGAAGAATTAGGAAAAATTAGAGATCAGGGTAAAAAAGATGGCAGGAATCTAGCGGCTGCGGCTACTACTGAAATAGCTAGAGGAAAAGTGGGTGGTTATTATATTGATCAAAAAATTATTAGACACGGAAAGATCGACGACCTCAATCTCGATCAACTGTATGAAAGAATGAAGACAATCAAACAGAAGAACGAGAAAGTATTAGAAGCTAAAAAACTTTTAGCCAAAAAATCAAAGTCTTAATTATCTTTTAGACTTTTTAGTTTTTTTCTTTTTCTTTTTAACTATTTTCTTTTTCTTTTTTTTCTTAGGCATATTGTTATATTTCTCCTTCCTAAAGTTATACTTTTCTTCACTTAACCAGTCAATACTAGACATCTCTCTTCTCCAACTTCAACACACATCCCATAGGCATAATGTTTCTATCTGAGAACACTTCATCTTTTGTATCGAAGCTACTGAATGTCCAAATAAATTTTTTTGTTTTCTTATAGACGTACGCAAACGTAATCATGGTAGCACACTCGAACTTATCAAACTCCTGCGCTGTTGCATGCCCCGCATCACCAGTGATATCCATCCATTTAATCTTATAGAAATAATATTTTTTCTTATTGATGACTATGTGTTTATATTTAGACTTCTTCCTTCTCATACCTCTGTATACTCCCCTTACCATAAATTGAAAAATAAAAAGAGTGAATCATGTGCGCGCGCCCCTTAAGTTGTTGGTATTGCTAGCTTTTTGAATCCATTGTATCTTTTGTATCCTATTGTATCTTTGTAAAAGATACAAAAACGAGCGAATAAGTGTTGGTATACAACAAGAATAACTTTTGTATCCATTGTAACCACTTTTAAAAAAAATAAAAAAAACTTTTTCTTTTTCATTGAGAAAAGGGTATACAAAGGTACAAAATGCAATTAATGGCTAATTTACTATACTTTTTCATCATGTTTTGTATATTGGTGGTCTTTATTGTTTACATGGGAGCTGTAATATTGGTCAACTCTCTTCAGGAATTGGTGTTGGTACTTTACAAACTCTTGGTCAGACACTTCAAACTTCTGAAAAAAGTGATCTTTTGAGCACATTAGAATAACTCCAGTCTGTATCTTCGTACGATATACATAATTATGGGCCATTGCGTATGCCCCAAGTTGTACGAAATAGTCATCAATCCATTCTCTTCTTTTTGGTTTGTTAGTTTGTTTAAAGTCTATTATACTTTCGCGTCCATTATAAAGTCCTACTACATCAGTAGCACCAGCGTACAATTCTGGGTAATATAAGGTAACCTCACTGCCCCATATTTCATTTAAGTCAATTAAACCGTCGCTTATTATCTTTTTGGCCATTGGCTCAGCTTCCTGGCCCACGCGCGTCAGGTCCCTGTGCCCTGTTCCCCGAATATAAGCGTCCAGATACGTGTGCATGGCGGTGCCACGCAGCGCAGCTACATCTCTAACTCTATCTGCAGCAACATCACCTAGTCTGGCCTTCCATTTCGCTAAACTTTGTTTCTTCTCCTCCGACTGAGTTGCGCCAATGATAGTTGTAACACTTGGTAACTTTGTGTGTCCAATATCATAGTGACGTTTTCCATCGATCAGGGACCGGGAACTAGTCGGGTAGATAAATTTTTTATTCCATTTCATTTGTTTCCTTCTTTTAGTGAGCCGTTAAGCAAGGCTAAAACCTAACGACTCCGTTATATTATGGACACCAACCCGGGCTAATTAGATTAAGGGTGATCCCCGCGCCCGAGTTAGCTTTTTCAGGATTCCATTAACCCTGTGAACTTGCGGAGGCCCTATTCTTTAATTTCATTTTTTTCCTTTGCTAAATAAACTGCAGCCTGGAGTACACCTTCCAGGTTATCTCCCAATGATCCTATTCCGGTATTACAATTCCTGCATACCCACCCCCTAAATGTAGTAGTGCCGTGGATATGGTCGCTTTGAAGTTTTTTATCTTTATGACAACAGTCGCAACGATCGGGTTTTGGGAGAGTATTTTTTTTCACTGCCCAACGTTCTGATTCTACTATAGTCTTACATTCTCGGCAGATTTTAAGAAGATAGTAGGCTCCGTCTGATCTTAAAGTATGGGTTGTAAATGCTGTTAAAGGAAGAACCCTGTGACATTCTTTACATTCTTGTACATCATCTTCTTTTCCTACAATTTTAATTCCAGTTGATCTGAAATGAAAACAGTCGTGAGCTTTATGATGTTGCTTATTTTGCTTCAGAGGAGATGAATTTAAATTTATGGTTCTTTGTTCACCCATTATAGAACCACCACCAGCATATAAATAGCTAACAGAGTCATTAGACCTAAAAACGTAAACACAATTATAAATACTTCGTTCATTTATTTTTTTCTTTCTGCTCAAGTTTCCAGATTGCTTCTTCAATTGCAGTCATGCCTCGAGGGATTTCCCCAGATGTATGTCTATGCACGGTTCCGGTTCCCCGGAGCGTTTGGCCGGAGACCTTACCAGCGATCATGTCGCGTCCTCGACGCTGAAATAGAGTTGTTTTATCTTTTGTCATATTTTATAAAAAGTATATTTAACTGTTAGTTCTTCACCGGCTTCAATATCTCTAAGAGTAGAAAGATTCCATACAATATATTTAGGACCTTTCGTATGCAGGGTTGGTGCTTCTGCATCTGCAATCTTGGTTGTTTTTAAAGACCTAACCTTATCACAATTAGGAGTATCTGAATGATTAATAAATCCTCCAAGTGGAGTTCTGTATAAATCTACTCCGACTTGGATATGGCTAATACCCAGCTCATGTACTCTTTTAAGTTTTACATTGGTGTAGAGTCCACAGCCATGAATGCTGGATTCGTCAATAAATAATCCACGAGGTAAGGGCTGATACATTAGTGCACAGTTCCTTTTCTAATATCGTATGGTTTAATGTCTATTTCAGAAGCGATCTTCATAATTTTATTATATTCTTCTTTGCTTAAGTGAGTTCTGTAAAGTCGTTGTGCAATTGCCATTAAACAACCTGCAACCATTTCAATTGAATGGTGCTCACTTAGTAATCGTAAAACATGTTCTAGGATTTCATTATAAATTTTATCTTGTATTTTCATTTCTTAGTCGGTGTAAGTGATTTAAATGGAACATGACTCGCAATGTTTCCTGACACTGAGACTCTTTCCACATCTGATTTAAAAGGAGCGACCCAATGTTTTAGCCATGCAGGAAAAATAAAAAAATCTTTTTCCTCTGGAAAGTACGCTTGATAAGTAATGGCTTGCCTATTGCCTTCTCCATAGAGAAAGCTAATTCCACCAGGACCAGAGCTTTTACCTTTATAGTCTTTGTGTTCTTTTTTAAGTTTTTCAGGAACTTTTAAATAAGCTACAAATGATAAATCATCTGAGTGGTCGTGTGGTGGATTAAATTCACCAGGTCCCATATAATTAACCCATAGAGCATTAATTAAATATTGATTACTACTAGGCTTATCAACGTTTCTCCATTTGTCCCAGATGTGATCGTATATCCTAACAATGTCGCTTATGAAGGGTTGAACTTTTGTATAATCTTTTAGCTGATATTCCTTTTTAATAATACCAGCGAGTTTATCTTGATAAAGTTGGGCTTTGGTTTGAGATGCCTCTGCTTCTTTCGTTAGCGCTTCATAAAATTTGTCAGTTATTTTCATTTTAACAACGCAAGGCCCCCACGTTAAAACAGAATATTCTATCTTATCTGACACCAAACCCTCCCTTTCCGAAAAATTTTTTAGCAAAAATTTTATCGTAGTGATCTATAACAAGTTTTGATTTTTCCTGTTTCACAATTAAATATTTGTGGACCTGCTTTAGGACTCGGTAAACGCCTCGATATCCAAGACGCCATCGGTGTTGGTCTTGCCATTTATCGTTGCCAGGGAAACGTTTCATGTCCCTGTGCCCTTCACCCGTAGTCTCCATCAAGTAATCAATAAGTCGGCCGTCCACTTGAGGAACTTCCATACGAATGTTCCAAACTTTATGAACTGGTTTTCCTTTTCGATCATGACGGATCCGGTCGCGTTGAACATATTCAATACTGCCTTCTCCATCTATAATACCTGCAACGTAGGCTCGTTCAGTCGGAGTCATTGTTCTCACAGACCACCTTTGCGCAAGGTATTCAACGGACTAGTAAGGGATTGAATTTGTTCCTCTAAGTCTTTAATTTTAGTAGCTGCTTCACGACAGGTAAATTGTAAAAACTCTACTTGTTTTTTTAATTTTTGATTGTTTTCTTTTAGCTGTTCCAAAAGAATTTTTTTCTCTTCAATTACTTTATCTTCATTCGTCCCCATCTATAACCTCTTTCATTTTATTATACGCGTGGGTCTTAATACCTTTTTCTGTTTTCATAATAGTTAATACATCCATGCCATTGTAAACTTTAGCATAGGTATTTTGACTAATGGCAACACTTGATCCGCTCATAAGCAGAGCAAACTCACTGCAGCTTGTGCACACCACTAGAAGTAATAATAATATCATCGTTCGGATCATTAATTTCTCCTCTTGAATCACACATAGGACATTGTACTACTTTGTCCAGTGGATTATCTACACTTTCTTTAACTGTAAAATAACCATTTCCCTTACAACGTGGGCAAATGGTAGATTTACTTTTGCTTATCTTTAGTTCTGTCTTTTCCATTTAACCTTTGCATTTCTTTATTAACTAAAATGTTAATAGTTCCACTACGACTTTGAACAATGTGTGGAGTTATAATTTTGCGAATCTTATCTAAGTTTTGATAAGTATCTTTGGTTAACGAAACATTTTTATATCGACTAATGTCAGTCATGTGTTATACCTCTTTCTGTTGGTTTCATATATATGTGATATATCCCATAATATAATAGCTGTCAATAGAACTATGAAATATATTTTAATAATCTGGGTGTGCTCGTTTCTTCAGGGCAACGCCTGCATGGCCCCAATTGAATACCCTACCTTATATGATAGTTGGTATGAGTGCTCTCGTGATGCTAATATAGAGTCTATGAAGATTTTGAGTAAAATGGGCTATAAATATGTTAATGACTATAGGGTAGCAACAAAGTATAATTGCAAACCGGTTCAAACTTATTGACACATATAAGCAAACATTAACTTACCATCATGGGTATAGTTCCCTTGATTAGGTCCCTCATAATATGTGGTGTTTACTTCACGCCACGCTTTAGCCATCTCCCCACAGTCAAGACCGTGAGTTTCAAATTTTATTTCTTCGACTCCGTTCACGCTTAATAGAAGTATGATTACATATTTCATTGAATAATTAATTCTGTTAAGTTTTCCCCGTTTCCAATTGTACCCTTGAAGAAATTATTAAAAGATAAACTGATACGAGTATTGGTTCCTTTTTTCGGATTTACTCCATGATGTAAAGAAGAGGGAAAAAGAATCACATTTCCTGTTTCAACTGGAAACTCCCAAGTGCTGGAGTTAAAAATATTATATTTAGCTATGTTTGGTTTGATCGGCTCATGGGCTGGCGTTTTATAAAATGTGATTTTATCAACCTTTTTATCAGCAGCAATATAAAAAACTCCTGAGATGTAAGAATTAGCGTGAGAATGACGATGATGAAACTGATTGGTTTCTGTGTTGTTAATCCAGGATTGAGTAGTATAAGGAACAATAGAATTATTTGTACAAATTACTTCATTAAAATAATTAATAACCTTTTTATTCAGATCTTTTTTAAGATCCTTTAACATTTTATTTTCTAAAACATATTTATTCTTAGAAACTGTATTGCCTTCGTTTTTATAGGTTTTCTTTCTATATTTATTAATTGCTTTTACTTCTTCTTTAGTTAGTTTTCTTTCAAGATTAGAAATGTAAATAGGTTGAGGAAAAAGTGGATGGACTGGCATTAGAGATTATAAAGTCTAGGCCTTCCTCCTTTTATTCCTCGTAAAAACATTGTTGAATCTTTTTTTCTAGGTCTTCCCCGTCCCCTGGTTCCTGCTCCCCGGTAATGACTGCGATGTTGTTTAGGAGGTTGTGTAGTTTCTGCTACATAAAGACGTCCTCCATTACGAACCATTGACATATGAGATTCTCTTCTTTTGATAGGAAGTTCCATTACTCTATGCACATACTCAGGGTCACGACCTGCATACCCACACACGGTTCTGAAATTAAACCCCCCTGACTTAAACCATTCAATAGCCTGAAGAGACTCTCTCCAGTCTGAAGCGTAAATTGCGTCATGAGCTGCCTTACTTAAAACAGCAACCCACAAGTCATGCTCTGAAGTTCCACTTTCGTTTATTTCAGGTAGACTTTTCTGAGCGTATATCCCCTTCATTGTGACTTTTGTTTCCCCATTTAATTATTCTTTCTGCGTTCAACGCGCTTATTGTTATATCAACACCAAATCTTTTCCATGACTTAGACATACTGTTAAGTTCTAAAAGCAAAGTAGACCATTGTCTTTGGCTGATGTGATCTGTGGTTAATGTTATCTTTCTACTCATTCTAAAAAGTAGTATAAGAAATTATAGGATAATTGTCAAGAACTAAATTCCACCCCAATCCACGTCATCTTCGTGAACTACGCAATTTGATATTGGAAATTGAGGTTTAAGGGGTGTCATATTCTTTACATAATTGACAACCAGGGGAGATGCAACAAAAATGTTGGTACTACGTGTAAATAAGGAAAACTTTTGTAAACGAATTTTGTAAACTTGTAAATTTTGTCAACGGCCCTGACCAACGTAAGGCTTATAACTGCGTCTTGCAGATTTATTCATATTTTTTGTGTGACGCCCAATCTTCTTTCTGGTTCTCTCGCGATAGTTATTTACACCGTAAAGACCTTTTTTAGCCATTATCCTCGGGAAGATCTGAAAGCCGACTTAAAATTGGAAGCTTACTTCCAGACACAACAGCCGGAATATAGCTAATTACGCCATTAACTTTTTGTTCTGTGTCCCCGCCACAATGCATACATCTATAAAGATTTTTATAAATGGATACAAAGATTGTAGGAGAGTCGCAGACTGGGCACTTTCCATTAGTGACTTCTGCCTTGAGGTCAAAACCCCTTCCAAAAATATTTTTTCCAGTCTTGGTCATCTGTTCTCCTATACTTAGTTTTATCTCTTATGACTTTGGGTGTAAAGAACTTTAAAGCTTTAGCAACTGGATTCTTTCTTCTATTCTTTTTAAGGAAAAAAGCATAATGCTTTCTGTTCATTATTCAAGAATAAGTTTTGTAATCTTTTTTTCACCCATGTAAATCTCTATTTCAGCTTTTGATTTGATACATTGAAATATCACCCGATCAGTAGATTTTTTATCCCGCATCGCATAACGCTTGCCCTTAAGGCATTCGCTGAGTGAGGGTTGAATACGATGCTCTATAATTTCATTATTGTAAATGAGTAAAAGTGCGAATACAGTCTCTATAATCATTTAAAAAACCCCCACCAGATTAAAGCTAAAGGTATAATAATATGTTCAAAAATTTCATATAAACATATAAAAACTAAAAGCCATGTAAAGAATATACTGGTTTTAGATTTTAAAGTTATATACTTAAACATTTTCTCATGCCAAGTAGTAATTTTGTGTGTAAGTTTTAATAAACTTTCTTTCATTGTGTGTCTCCATTAGAAAAAGTTCTTTGCTTATCTTTTAATTTTTCAATATCAGATAATATCTTTTCTACGTCTTTTTGTAAACGTTCAATATTAACGGTATTTGACATCATATTCTCCATTTTTATCTCCATTTTTTCTAATTGGCCTGACATATGCTCCACCAACATGAAAAGTTCGGCCTCTCCCGAAGATTGTCCTAATTCTCCACGAGGGTATTTGATTCTAAATTCTGAGTTTTGTTCTAAATCTTTTTCCATTAACTCTAAGGTTGTTGTATGCCTGTTAAGAGTCTCTTGGATAGAAAAAAATGCCCAGGTTCCGATCGCAACCAGCGCGATGAGGCTGGCAACTGTCTTCATCGGCATTTGAACTTTTGCTTCGTCTGAAATTTTTAGGGCCATTAATTACACCCGGAATAATGAACATAAAATAGATATGCAATTGCTACCAGAACAAAGATTCTGTATTCGAATTCATATCTATTAATCCAGCAGTCCACTTTGTGTATTATTTTTTTTATTTTATTTAACATACCTACTCCTTTTGATTCACATCTCCAAAGATGATTTTATATTTTAATTTGCCGCCATCATCTCCTGAAGTATGATCTGTTGGTTCTTCAATTGATATAACATGCTTTACACCGTTACATCCAACCAAAAGAAAAAGAACCAATGCTAGGCCAATTATCAAAGCCTGTATTCCCTTTTCAGTTGTTTGAATTCTTTTTCTTGCGTTTTTTCTTCTTCTTAAAAGTTTTAAAGTCCGATACTTCATCTTCAATCCCCGATACTTTTTCTTTGATAAGAACCATATCTTGCGACAGGGAGAACGTTCGTGAGAGCGTCCATCCTCCAAGGGCGATGAGAATTGCCAAAAGTGCAGTAATGATTTTATCATGCATATTAGTTACAATTGTTTTTATCTAAATCAATTGGCTTATCGCTACCGTAAAACCATACCCAAGATGAAATCTTCGTTCCTTCTTGTGTATAGGTACATTTTTTGCCTACTGAGCAGGCGCTCAAGGCAAATAATAGTGCGAGTACCAGAAATAGTTTATTCATGTTGCTCCTTCATTATTTTTTCTACTTGTGTATAGGTTAAAGTTGGATTTTCTTTAGCCAGTTGATGAATGCTTTTTGTTTGACAGCATTCACCTAATTCTTCCTTTTCTTCAGTATGTGTCTTACAACATTTTGTTTTATCTATTGACATGTTTCACATTCCTCATGTTCACAGTTCATGCAATTGCAAACTCCATACATATCACCATGTTCCTTTAAAGAACAGTGGCAATCGCAGTTACAATTTTTACACTTTGTCATTTTTTACTTCCTCAATGTTGTAGAAGAATCTATCCGAATCTTCTGTTTTCCATTTACGATCATCTTCCACATTCCATTCACTACTCTGTGTCTTCCAATCATAAGGTATTTCATCTTTAACAGTAAAAGAGGGAATACTCCATATAATTCTATTGTTGGGTTGAGCTGCATAGTTGCCATTTTCTAAAGCAAGTATGTGTGCGCATTTATGTTCTTGCGGGATCTCCGAATGATCAGTGTCGATAATATTACTCTCTGGATGAGCCCAGTCAACTGTAAACAGGTAAGCTCCCGCATACCATTTTTTATCTTTTCCTATATATTTTCCTGATTGTGCGTCTAGGATATCAAAAGTAGTAACGCTAGGATAGTAACTAAAGCAATTCCACAGCTCCAGCTCATCAAGTCGCATCCTAGGAACTTTTTTCGCGTCATAAGCTCTTTGAATGAAAGCGGATATTGGTAGCCGATAGAATACAGCACCGTTTTCCATAATTGCATGAAAGAGTATAGGACGTCCTGTAATCGATGCCAGGCCAAAGATAATGCAGTCTTCAACTTCTCCATGGTGATCTTTAAGATCATAGAGATATTCTCTTCTGATCTGTGAATAGATCACAGGAATGTTTGCATTTAAATAGGCCATCGGTCATATAGTTCCTAGTTTACTAAAAAATATATGGCAACTACCACTACTACTACAGCTGCAGAGATCTTAGGATGAGCTACTGCTAGTCCCCAGATTCTCTTAGCTTCATTTTTTACTTTTTCCATAGGTTCCTCCTTGTTAATCGTATATATCTCCCCAATTGGATCCGAACTCATAGTCTACTTTGTTGGGAACTTCAAGTGTAACAGCATTCTCCATAATCTCAACAATTTTTTGGGCCTCTTTTTCATCTTTAATAGATAAATCAAGTTCATCGTGAATTTGAATATGCGCTATGATTCCTTCTTTATATAATTCTAGCATAGATTTTTTTGTCATATCAGCAGCTGATCCTTGAATTAATTTATTTAAAGATTTGTATGTGTATGCTCTTCGAATTCCTGGTCCATGTTCCCTGAGTGCTTCTTCATGAGGCATGGCCTTATGCATACCAAAACTATTTGGTTCCCATAAATGAAACCTGCAAAGTCTTCCGAGTAAAGTTCTTATCTGTCCTCGATCCTGTGCTCTGTTAGATGCTTTCTCCATTAGCTGTTTAACAAAAGGAACTTTAGCATGGTACTGATTAAATAAGTCGGCTGCTTTTTCTTTTGTGATTCCTAGTTCTGCTTGAAGTTTAGCTTTACCCATTCCATAAAATAATCCTAAGTTAATTGTCTTGGCCTGTGATCTAGGAATCTCTGCCATGTCGGCTACGGTCTGGTGAAAATCTGCTTTAACATTATCATTATAAGAATCTACAACATCATAGACAGAAGGTAATTTATAAAGTGATGCATAGTGTACGACGAGTCTTGGTTCCTGTTGATTGTAATCGAAGCAACCCCACTTACATCCTTCTTCAGGTATAAATAAACTTCTGATCTTGGGTCCTAAGTCTTTGTTTCTAGCGGGAATTTGTTGGAGGTTGGGATTTTGATAACTAAATCTTCCTGTGACCGTGCCTCCTCCTGCATTTCTAAGTTGGTTAATCTCTGCATGGATTCTGCCTTTATGTTCGTATCTTAAAATAGAATCAATGAATGTAGTGTGAGCTTTATTTATTTCTCTCGCTTTAGCAATTAGGTTTACGACCGGATGTTTATGTTCTTGTAAAAAATTTTTAGTAAAAGAGGGGGCAGATGTTTTTTCTGTTCGAGGGTATTCTATTTTTAACATATCAAATACATTAGCAACAGACCGTGCCGCCCAGATTTGTGCATCAATATTTGTTTCACTTTTTATCTTATGTAATAAATCTTGTTCTGCTTTTTTAAATTCTTTTTTCATTGCATGAGCTCTTTCAATGTCAACACGCACACCTTTAAATCTCATGTCCACAAGACAGGGGAAAAGTTCTGTTTCTAAATCAAAGATGTCCTCCAGGTCCTGATTAATAATTTCTTTTTTCATCTCTTGCCAAAGCCCTAAAGTAATCTCTGCATCTCGTTCTGCGTAAGATCCTGCATGCATAGCTGGTAGTTTATACATTTCAGCTTTTGGATCTATTCCCCATTCAGAGGCAGCTTCAGCTAAAGCAGATTCATTTTTTCCATATCCTAAATAGTGCCAGGATAAACTGTTAAGATCATAACGGAATCTGTTTTCATCTGTTACAGCTGCAGCAATCATTGTACAGACAATGTCACCGTTGATTTTAAATCCCATCTTTTTTAGCCAGCAGACGTCGTACATAGCGTTGTGAAATATTTTTGTGGAAGGAGATTCTAAAATATCCTTAAGCCAAGATAAAACTTTAGCTTTTTCCATATTACCCCCACCTTCATGGGCAATAGGAAAGTATCCTTTGTAAAAAGAAGTAGCTACAGCAATCCCTATAACTTCTCCATTACCAATAATGGCACCGGATCCTTTTTTAATCAGATCAGGATCTTTTGTTTCTAAGTCTATCGCTATTTCATCTGCTTGACGTAGGTCGGGATACTCTGTTGGTTTCACCCATTCGGTTTGAGCTTCAAATTTTGGTATTCTCATTAAAAATAATTAAAGTTAATGTTAATTCTAGCTTGTTGATTCGTACAAGTTGTACTGTTATGGGGGATACTTGCATCAAAAAAGAATGCTTGATTTTCTATACTCGGTATAAATTTTTTACCTACACGAGTTCCTCCATCACAAGTATTTAAAGACAAGACTAAAGCTTTGTGTTTAAACTCGTGATCTGTATGGGGATAATGATGTAAAAGGGTATCTGTTCTCGGATATAAATTTAATTTAGCTCTTATTAATGCTTTCGCTTTAAGTGTATCCCAAATAATAGGTTTTACTAATTCGTAAAAGTCACTCATGATAGCATGGTCATAGAAAAGGTGGGTAAAATAAAAATGTTCTAAGCTTTTTTCGTTAGTTTTGTGGGCAACTGTACGTTGTAGATAAAATGGCAATTTAGATCCGTCTATCCCCTCTACAAAGACGCTTTTAAGTTTATTAAAGTAGTCTTTATCCAAATAGTTTTTTATTACTTTCATTATGAATAATCTCTTTCAATTATCATATCTATGAAATGTTTTGCCTTTTCCAAATCTTGCTTTTTTCCTTTCAACCTGTGTCTCAAGATATATTTTATAACGCATCCTTCTGGATAAAGCAACTCGTTTTCAACTACGAACTTACTTGGCTGAATTTTAAACTTCTGATAATGTGTTCCACCAATTTGTTTATTGTAGACTTTCGATGTCGTAACCATGGTCCTCCTTTTTTGCTGCCATAATATATAAATTTTGTTTAGTACGCGTGACGCCTACATACCAAACCCGGTGTTCTTCGTCTTCTTTATCGAGACTTTTTTCGATAGCCTCCCGGATAGTTTTGGTATTATCCATAATAAGTAAAACATTATCAGCTTCGCCTCCTTTGGCTGAATGAATCGTTGATAGTTTAACTCTAGCTTTTTTGGATAATTCTTCGCCCGCCTGCATCATATTTCTAATGTAGAGACTGTCCTCAGGTTCAGTTTCAAAAACTTCAGACCATTGCTGAGTGGGGCTATAACCAAATTCTTTTAAGTCATAAAGTCTTTCTTCTTTTTCTAGAAATTCCTTTCCAAAAAACTCAAATAAATCTCTACATTCTGAAATGGATAGTTGAGACCCATTTGTCCAGCGTATATAGTTTTGAATAGCATCGTAGAGACGAGTCTTATAACTCTTTCTGTTTTTATATTCGAAATAAATTCCCATATCTCTAAGTAATGGTTTAAGCTTTCTTAATTTATCATTGTAACGAGCTAACACTAACCATTTTCCCTTGTGCAAAGGAACATCTTCAATAGAAGTAACCGGCTGTACGAATCCATCTTCATCTCTTGCCTTCCATTTTTTTTCTAATCTCCGTTCCTTTGGTATTCTACTTAAAATATTGTCAGCAATATGTTGAACGAGTTTAGGAACTCGATAGGATTGTGGTAATACTATTTCTTTTGCAGGTTCTTGTTGAAATCTTTTAACATCAGCACCCGCCCATCCATAAATAGCTTGATCATCATCACCAGCCAAGATAACATATTTGGAATTTTTCTTTAAGACATCAAACATTTTCCACTGAATCGGCGATAAATCTTGTGCTTCATCAATAAAAACGACGTCATATTTCGGACATAATTCGGCCACAATGAAATTTTCGATCATGTCTGTGTAGTCTTTGAGAGAATATGCTTTTTTATAGTTGTCTAATTCTGCTTTTAAAATATGTAATAAATTTCTATCTAAGTCTTGAGAATACATGTCCGTATTATATTCTGCCTCAGTAGATATTTCTTTGATTCGAGCAGCATTAATTATATTAAAATATTCACTATCGGAATTAACAAAACCGGTTGTCTCTTGTCCATTACTATAAACTGTTACTTCTATTCCTAAATCTCTTCCTATGTCTTCATAATGTTCGTCCTGCATCACTTCACTTTTCTTCATGCCTAATTTCCAGAAGGCCAGAGAATGAAGAGTTCTAAAATGTTTTAATTGTTTTTCACCGATGTGTGGATTTTGATCGAGCATTCTTTCCTTAGCTTCACCGGCAGCTTTCTTAGTAAAAGCAAAATATCCTATTTTATCAATAGGAGTTCCTAGTTTGAGAAAAGTTTGGGCATAATGTAAGAGACGTGTTGTTTTCCCTGTTCCCGGAGGCCCGAGTATTTTTCTCATCATAAGATTTCTGTTTTATGTTTTATGTTAGTGTGATGAATCGGAACGTTTTCAAATTCTTTAATAGAAATTTTTACGACATTTTTAGTCGGTGTATTATATTTCCCTTCCTCTTTACTAGGGAATCTTTTTTGATCTAAGAATTCTATTTCACATTTTTCGTAGGTCTTCATCATCATTGTACCTGTTTTATCTTCGTTGTACTTCCAGTTCTTAGATTTTAGTTTGTCATAAAATTTATCAAATTTAAAAAAAGCATATCCATCTTGAATTAAAACCGTTCCTGTTTTAAAGGATGCATCAGCCTGGGCTTTAGCTCCATTAATCTTAGCGTGCAAGACGCCGTGTAATTTCTCTTTAGGAGTGGTACCGATCGGTGGCGAAACAACTTCCTGAGTTTTAAATAAAGCGTCCAGAACTGCTTGATCACTTTTGATGATTGGAGGAACGAATTCTGCGTCCTTGGCTATTGCGTTTCTTCTTTTACGTTGGTCGGTCACATGTTCTATGCTTCTACAATGTACGGTAGTTGTGGTGAATCCATCAGATTTAATAACATCAAATTCAAATTCTGGTTCTGGATCTAGGGCTATTTTTTTTAAATTAGTTAATTCTGGATAATTTCCCTTGGAACCAGCCAGTACTCCAAATTTTTTCGTAACACATATTCCTTTTTTACAATGATCACTAATAGGACTTTGAGTACAAGTAAAACCTTTTTCAGATCTATTCCATGATCTTACCTTGGCATTTAATAATTGATCATCCCATGCATTAGCATATTGTTCTTCAAAATATTTTACAGGTGCATTCTTAACTTTTTTTTTCCATGTGTCCGGATACTTTAGCTTAACGAAGACATGATAATTATACATGAATCTGTCTCTACCATCGAATTTAGGATCTTTCATAATTTTAGATAGATGAGCTAAACAAGGAGGACCATCTTTAAAGTCTTCATCAGTCCCTTCATATATTTGTTTATCTATGCCCTCGGTTATAGCATCTAGATTTTTTACTTCTACAAGGTTAGCTTCGGCTACTTTTATAAATTGTTCAAAAGTGAAAGGAGTTCCATCTACATTGAGAGCCTGTCGTTGAGTTTTTTTGTAATAAGGCAAATTAATAAATTGTCCTGGTCTTAGTTCACCAGTCTCGGTGTCTTTGGTTAATTGAGTTTGTTTTGGAAAAATTTCATTATCAGGTTTTAAATTAAAGAGAGGAAGAAGATTACTTAGAAAGGATACTAATAAAGCAGCTGATACAAACTCCTTCATAAATATAAATAAATGGAGCCCTCCGCTTTTAGATTCTATAGGTATTAAAGGTAATTTAAATTCTTGAATTTTATCTATGAAAAATTTTTTGTCGTAGTCCTTGTAACTACACCCAGGGATTTTATCTGGATCTACATCAATAACTGCAAATTTAACTTGTGCATTTTCATTTGTAGGCTGGATGCCCACAGATTTGGCACCATTTAAATGATCGATAAAGATTTGATCCGTGAATGGTTCATAGTTCCATCTATAATCTGGCTTTCTTTTTCCAGTTTTGGGTTCTATTTTAACGTTGGTCCAATCAGCGACACCATACGCGCCTCTATAACCATCAAAAATCTGTATGTATTTCTTCTCCATAATATCTTTTCATGGGCCCTTAAGTCTCCCGCCGGGCCCACGTCATGCATGATTTCTTCTTCCGAAGAAATTAGAAATGCGCTTCAGACCCTTTCGGTTTTTCCTCGCCATGTTTTGCTCTAACATTTCCTTTAGAAATGTTTTCAGAAAACGTTTTGGCTTGTTGATAGAGCGAACTATCAGTGACTGGTCCTACCTTACTTACTTCCCAACCAAACCAAGTGCCTTTGTCATTAGACATTTGAGTTGTTTTTAGTTTGTAAATATGGCTAAAAGATGCCGGAGTAAATGATCCAGCTTTACCTTTTATTTTTAAACCACTCATCATTGAGTTCCATTTTCTACTAATTTTTAATTGAGTAGATTTCATAGAAATCAATGCGGTTGAAGGACTATCTCCTAAGATAATCACAAAATGTGACGCAGTTTTTTCGATGTAATTACCATTAGGTAATCTATCTTTATAATTTGCATCGGCTTTTGTTTTTGAGATGATGTCAGATGAAGATGGGTAGATGTTAATTGGCGCACCTAGACCTTCCCCTCTATCCTTCCATTCAAGATATTCAAGTTTATAATAAGCTGGAATAACATTAATGCCTTCCACCCCGTTATATAACTCTCCAGTAACAGAATTGTAAATCATTCCTGCTTCTGCACCTGCCACATATTTACCATCCCTTTTGTTTACTTCAGGTGATAACTGTGCAAGGATTTTTAAGAAAGGCAACGCTAAGTCTTGTTGACCTATATTGCCTAGTCCTTTCCCCATGTCATCTTCAAACATATTCGCTGGAAGAGGAGCATCGGTTTTTTTTGTCATGGTTCCTTGTTCTTTGCTCATGATTATTGTTTCCTTGTTATTTTTGTTCTGTTGCCCGTGAACAGGTTAAAAAGATCAGAAGGCATTTCTTGTCCAGCTTCTAGTCGCTCTCTGACCAATGCTTTAAGTGTCATAGGTTCAACCTTTAATTTCTGGACAGGTTCAAACCCTTGACCTTTTGCAAGGATCGCATATTGCGATGCCTTGGTGTCTTCGTTACGACCAAAAGCAACAGTAACCTCATTTTTAATAAGATCACCTAGGCCGTTGTCTCGAAGCCATTTAAATGCTTCTTCCTTTTTTGCAATTGGAATAGAAGCACCGTAGACGGGTTTAACTTCAACTGAAGATCCGTCTGCGAGTTTTAATGTAGAGATATTCATTTCCTGCATCATTGTAGGAATGACTTCTCCTGAAACTAATTCCACTTTTCTTTTAAGTTCTTTTAGTTCCATTTCTTTGTTAGCTAATTCATCTTCTAGAGTCGTTAGCTTAACTACTTGATCAGATAATTTATTAGATTCATTTACAGAATCTAAGTCCTTTCTCTGGTCTTGTTCAAAATCAATATTATTCATTAATTTCTCCTTTCTCGTGTAGATTAATTTTAATAGGATAATATTTTCTTTCTTGTTTATCCCATTTTAATAATTGATATTTACCGTTGGTAATATCAGAAACGATAGAACATGCCACACCTATAATTGCAGGATCACCTGTCAATAACAAATAATCTTCCTCATTAAAATCCTTTAAAGCTTTTCTTAACTTAAAAATTAAAGGACCTGGAGAAAAAATTATTTGAGAAAATTCAGGCAATAAAAATTTAAATTCCCCGTATTTAGACGCACCCATAATGTTTATTTTAGGGCTGCCCGATTGGGTACCTGGAATTTCTTGTATAACGTACACTATTCTTTCTAACATTGACAAACAATATAATATGTCTTATATATTAAGTCAATAGAAAGAAAGATGAATTATAAATTTAAAACGACGCCCTATAAGCATCAGTTAAAAGCTTTAGAGGTTTCCTGTAACACACCTTATTTTGCATATTTTATGGAAATGGGTACTGGTAAATCAAAAGTTTTACTAGACAACATGGCTGTGCTTTACGACCAGGGAAAAATTAATGGGGCGTTAATTGTCGCCCCCAAGGGAGTAATAGGAACCTGGTACAACCAGGAAATACCTACCCATTTTCCGGACCATATCGAACACAAGGTAGTGTTGTGGCAAGCTCTTATAAATAAAAAACAACAAAAAAAATTAAGTGTCTTGTTTGAAGGGGGAGAAGATTTTCATATTTTAATTATGAATGTAGAATCGTTTTCTACTCAAAAGGGAGTCGATTTTGCCTATAAATTTCTAAGTTGCCATAATACGTTATTCGCCGTTGATGAAAGTACTACCATTAAGAACCCTGACGCTAAACGTACTAAAAATATATGCGCCCTAAGTAAACATGCAAAATACAGAAGAATACTTACAGGCTCACCGGTTACTAAATCTCCCTTAGATCTTTATAAACAATGTGATTTTTTAGAACCAGAATTATTGGGGCATACTTCTTATTATACTTTTAGAACTCGTTATGCTGTCATGAGAACTGCTAACTTTGGGGGCCGGTCTGTTCAAATAGTAGTAGGATACAGACATCTTGAAGAATTGGCTGAAAAATTAAAGGCCTTTTCTTACAGAGTGTTGAAGGATGAATGTTTAGATCTGCCAGCTAAAACGTATATGAAGAGAATTGTTAAATTAACACCTGAACAAGAAAAAGTTTATAAACAAATGAAACATTTGGCACTGGCTCAAATGGACGGAAAGATGATGACGACGGCTACTGTTTTAACTCAACTTATGAGACTTCAACAAATTAATTGTGGTCATTTCACAGCTGATGATGGAACTATCAAACCTATAAAAAATAATCGAACAACTGAACTATTAGACACATTAAAAGAGATACACGGAAAAGTTGTTATTTGGGCCCATTACCAGTACGATGTAGAAACAATCGTGGAACATATTAAAAAAGAATACGGAGATAATTCAGTAGTAACGTATTATGGAAAAACTCCTATGAATGAGCGCCAAGATAATATTGAAAAATTTCAAAACCCGACTAATCCAGTCAGGTTTATAGTTGGAACCACTCAAACAGGTGGGTATGGAATAACACTAACAGCTGCATCTACGATGATTTATTATTCTAATGGATATGATTTAGAAAAACGTCAACAATCTGAAGCTCGGATTGATAGGATTGGTCAACATTTTCCTATGACGTATATTGATCTTTTCGTAGAAGATACTATTGACGAAAGAATCGTTAAAGCTCTTAGGAAGAAAATAAATATTGCCACTAAAATCATGGGAGAAGAATTAAAGTCATGGATTTAAAAGAATATGTTTTACCCCAAAATACTTGTATAGGCGGATGGTATATTCCTTCAAATATTTGCGAGGAGCTTATTCAAATTTTTAAGGATAACGAAGAACATCAGGCTCCAGGAGTAATAGGTCCCCCTCTACGTATCGATCCGGATGAAAAAAAATCTACTGAACTAGCTCTTCATCCTGATTATAACCACCTCTTTTTTAAAGAATATAGAAAATATTTAGAGGAAGTCATCCATAAGTATGGACAAAAATATCCAGAAGTTCAGCATTTCGATAAATTTGGAATGATTGAATCACCTCAGATTCAACACTATAAACCAGGAGAAGGATTTAAAATTTGGCATTGTGAACGAGAAAGAAAAGATAACCGATGTTTAGTCTTTATGACTTTTTTAAACACGGTCCCTGAGGCCGGTACCCATTTCAAATATCAAGAACTCACGGTTCCTGCTGAAAAAGGTCTCACGCTGATTTGGCCCTCAGATTTCACCCACACGCATAAAGGTCAAATCACCAAGCATCATGAAAAGTATATTCTAACCGGTTGGCTAGGATATATTTAATCCTACATTTTCTGGGATGATAGTAAAAAGTTGTTCAGAAATTTTATCGGTTTTTTTTACTTTGCGTAGCGATCGGTTGACAATCCCAAAATGGGTTTGTAACTAGTTTTACCATCCGTTTTGATTGCCATTAAATATTCCTTTCTATTACTATTGATTTCTTTCTTGTAGCTTACGTGCACCCATCCAGAGTTGGGCTGTCCTGGTTCCCAATATTCAAGGATAAGTTGGTCAAACATCAGGTTCTCTTTGACCCAGTCACTGACTTCGTTGTTTGGAGTGCCAAAGATCTCAAAATCCGCCGCTTCTCCTGAGCAATGCTGACTCGTCCTGCTGCTGCCAATCTTAGCTGACAAAATTTCGTTGCGATATCCCGAGGAAATGGTCACAACGTGATTGAAGTGGTCTCTAATGGGCTGTAGGACCCTCTCACAGAGCAGTCTTAAATTTTCCGTCTCATCCTCACTAGGGTTGTTGTCCATCCCCATCCTGATCGCTGTCTGTGACTTGCATAGCTCTGCAAGACTAAAATTTTTTGATAACTGCATATTTAAATAGTTTTAATCAGTAAGTTGATTAGTTGAAACGCAACTGCTCCTACCGTTGCTAAAAGAATCCAATAGATTTTATCTATCTTCCCACTCAAACCCTTCATACTCATGTACATATGCTTCAGGTGATTGGTTTTGATGCTTGCAATATCTTTCTTCAAGCCAGTTACGTGGCCATGCAAAGATATAATATGTTCTCTAGTAGTTTTTGGTGTCATAATTTTTTAAATATTGCCGAAGAGCCTATCAATTTTTTGCTGTGTTGTTAACTGATTATAATTAATATTTCCACCCTGATTTGTTAGTGCTTGAGGGTTTACACTAGGTAAATTTAATGGAGTTCCCGTATTAAGGCCAGGGATAGTTCCTTGGTCCATAATGCTAGGCATTAATGGATTCTGTATATTAGGAAACAGATCATCTAAAGAGGCATCAGATAGTTGAGATTCAATATCAGAAATAAGATCGTAAGCTGCATCCAAAGGATTAGGGACACCTATCTCATCTGCATGAGTTTGGAAAGCTTCTCGGACCTTAGCAGAGATAGTATAGGGTCTGAATATCCCTTCATCAATTGAGTTCTGTTCCACATAAGATACTCTACCGAGAGCCTGCTCATATTTTTCTTCTGAAATTCCTAATATTCTTGCCGCATCCATGTCTAGTTTAAGATCTTTTTTAACTTGGAATAAAGATCGATTAGCATTGATGTAAGCGTCTACAATTTCTCTTGGTTCAATGGGTCCACCTTTTAAAGTAACTCTAGTAAACAACGATCCAGATTTTCTAACACCTTGTTGGTAGTCGGCAACTTTATACTTCATCGTTCGACCTGGGTTAACTTGAACGGCTCTGAATCCAAACAGTCCTGCAGCTTCGTCACCAAACTCATAGTCTTGTCCATACTCATCATACTTACCTTTAGTAATGACATTGACAGGTTCAATGGTTCTGAATAGTCTTTTAAGTTGAGGATAAGAGAAAGGCATTTGAGCATCCACTAAATGTTTAAAGATAGCTCGTGTTTTATTTCCAGGATTATCGTTTTCATTATAGACTTCAAATCCGTCTCTTGTTCTTCCTTGTCTCATAATAATATCGGAAGCAGCTTCGGTCCAGATTGATTCACTAATAAATGGTGAAGCAAATTCTTTCATGGCTGTAAATGTTCCCAACATGAAATCATCCATGATCCCGTCGTTGTCTGTTCTTCCGTCGGCTACTGCATTGACCACTGCTTGAACGGGTCTTACTAAAGTATCGTAAGCATTGGCATGAGAGAAATCCACATACTTAAACTCTCCTGTTTCCGGATCCTTGATTGGAAGGATCGTTGAATTCTTGGACCACTTCGCTACGTATCTTCTGATCGCTGCCTGTTCTTCATCAGTCACATCATAAAGTACCTTGAACATTTCTGTCGTTGCATAAGGAACCGCGGCAACCGTTACACCAAAGCCAAATAATCTTGTGTAACCTATGCCTTGAAAAGGTTTTATCGATTGTCCGTTAGGTAATTTAATTGTGTAATTAATATCTCTTAAAGCTCGTTCAACAATGTTCGTTCCTGTTCTTGCAATCTCTGCAGGGAACGATACGAAATTTCCTAAAGGTAATTTACGTGTGCCCTTAACAAAGTCTGAAACGAAATCGTAATTGGGAATATTATTCTTAACAATGTCGGCTGCTTCTCTTTTGAACCAGTCATCAGTTAACTGAACGGATTCACCTGCAGCATTTGTAAACCATTTACCTCTGACTAAACCATGTGCGGCCATTGCTTTTTCCATTCTCGTTTTTTCTACAGCCCAAGAATAAATTTTCCAGAAGTCATCTTCAGCGGTGTAGAGATCTTGACCAACTGATTTTAATTTAGCTAACGGTTTCATCAACATAGATGTTCCTCTATTAGCATTCATTGTTTCACCGAAACCTACATCCTGCATCAGTCTAGAAACATCTCCTAGTCTTACGTTGGTATTAACGACTCCAAGTTCTAAGAGCTCATCATAAAGTTCGTTCTGTATTCGTGTTCCTTTCAAAGGAGTTTGCAGAGCTTGGTAAGCCATCTTGATGGCGTTCTTATCTGCAAACGGAATGATTCCATTCGCTGCTGCAAAGGCTCCAGCACTTATAAAATTTCTCATGTGAGTCACAGGAGATAAAATTGTTTTAGCAATCTGTGACGTTGCTTTAGGGTAAAGAAGCAAGCTGTGATAAAGTTGTCCTATTGGTCCCTTGTCCACAATTTTTGTTCCTACTTGTTGTAATGCATCAGCCATACCTGGAGTAGAGAACCAAGGGGCACCGGGATCAGAAAAAGGATTCGTTGCTCCATCAGGACTCACCTTGGGTGTCTTACCAGCCTCTTTCATTTTCTTGATCGCTGTTTGTCTTGCTTTAGTTCCTACATGTAATGTTTGAGCAGGGTCTAATACTTCTACTCGTTTATAGTTATCACCAAATAAAGCTAGGGCTTCGTCTTCACTCTGAGTAAACATAGGCCTCTTACCTGCTGAAACTAACTCTTCGTTCTTTTTCATTAAATTTTTAAAGAAAACATTTCTTCTTACAATCATAGAAAGTTTAGCCGTACCACCTAAGATAGTTTGCATAGGGTTCTTGTGTTTACCGAGCAAGTCTTCGAAGACTTTTCGATCAGTGTCTTTAGCTATAGCTCCTATAGAAATTCTTTGAGATCCCCTTTGAGTGACTGCACTATCTAGGGAGGTTTTATTAAGAAAGAATTCTGGAATATTAAACAAAGCATCAGATGGTTTATCCAATCTAAATCCTTTAGGCATTCCTGCACTTTTAAGTACATTGGATACCATAGCCTCTGCTTCCATCGGTTCAAGTTTTCTTCCTGCTGCTTTAGCGCTGTCTATAAAAACTTCTTTCGCTCTATCAATGAGTTCACGAGTGGGTTTGTATCTAAACCAAGGGATCAAAGATTTGTTGTATGTAAATTCATAAGTCGATCCTAAATAATTTTTAAATTTATTACTAAAGAGAGATTTAAATTCTGTAACTTCTTCTCTTGTTAGAGATTTTCCTAGTTCGCTAAAGAGATCTCCCCATTTTTTTCTAATAATACTAAGACCGGCTCTGAGTTTCGTGATGTCGTCGGGCTTGGCTCCAAGCTCATCCATTTTTCTAACTACTTTAGCTAGCTTATCAACATCCATTTTACTCCAGGTTACTTTACCTGCATCATCCAGTGTACTCGTTCCTGATAGAAGAGCATCGTTAACATCAGCCATGAATTCTTTTCTTGCTTTACTGGTTGGTGAGTTGTCCATCATTGTTTTCATTCTTGGAAAGATAGCATCAATGGATTGATCGATGTCTCTTGAAATACTTTTAGCGACTCTTGAATCTCCGCCTGCTAGTCCTTTGGATAATCGAAATTCAGCAAAGGCTTCAGGTGTCCAGCCACTTCTGGACCTGAACCAGGATCCTACTTTGTCGATCCATCTATCCATTTGACTGTTGGCAATATCTAATTCGTTATTTCTGTTTCTTAATTTTTTAATTACTCCTCCGGTTCCTCCGATCAAGCCTGTAAATAAAGCTCCTTCAGTTCCAAACTTAACTCTGTTTAATAAATCTCTGAAGGCATCTTCACCTTCTCCTCGATCAATTTCTGTGGGACCTCCTAAAAGATCTCCTAAACTTCCTACGTCTTCTACGTCTCCAACGAATACACCTTCAGCTGCACCCCCAAGTAAGGCTCCAGTCATAAACTGTCTACCTTTACCTTTTGAGGTAAGTTTGTAGGCATCAGCCATTCCTTTCTTTAAGATAGGATTATCTAGTTGAAGATATTTTCCTGACTTGGAAGCCTGCATGGCTGCGTTAGCCATCTTGGTTCCGTGTCTAAAGGCTAGACCACCCGGTAGACCAATGTTAACTAAAATTTCTGTAAGTTTTCCAGCTGTTGTTGCTTCAGCTTTTTCATCCCAATCTGTGAGATCATCGAACCATCGTTCTACATCAGCTGCTTTGCCTGAGTTGACACCTAGATCCATGAGCGTTGCGCCCAAAGAAAATAAACCTTTAGGGATACCAATAAGACCTGAGCCTATTCCAGCTAGGACTGATTCAAATGTTCCTACTTTATTATTATTGTTGGGGCCCGAATCTGGAAAAATTGCCATTCACCCTCCTACACAATATGTTTAGGTACGCCACCTGTAACTCTGACTAGGGCACTTCCTATCATATAGATGCCGTCTCCTGTCACTAGACTTTGTATTTTTTCGTCTTCTGTTGCTCCAGTTGCAGCCTTTTGCTGTTCGTCAGTCACCTTTGTGAACTCTTCACCATATTTATTTGCAGTAAGACGAGCATATTGTTCAAGTTGTGTTTTGTTTGGAGGAGTTCGTGCAGTAAGAAGAAGGTTTCTTATATCTGTTTCAAATCCTTCCTCTAACGATCTTTCTCCTTGTGCTATTTTTGTTAGTGTAAGCTTTTTAGCAAGTGCATCTGTCTCTGCATTTAGATCTTTTTCGATCTCAGCTTTAGTCGCCATCAAACCTACTGCTTCTCTAATTTGATCTGGTTTATCAAGTCGTTTACTTGTTGCTTGAATAACTGGGTTAATTAATTCTTGAGTAATATTTTTTGGATCCAGACTTCCTCTGTCACTTACAATTTTACTTGCATCAATCAGAGCGTCAGCGATCGCTGTCTTTTTGGATCGATCATAACCCATCATGTCTAAATATTTTTGAACTCTTTCATTTCGTTGTTTGTTAGCGAAAGCTTTTCTCTCTGTGTCGGATAATTCTTTTTTTATTTTTCTTGTTTTATCATAATACATTCCTGGATCGCCACCACCTGGAACTCCTGGAACGGTGTCATGTGTTACTGGCTCTTTCCACCAATGACTTTGATCACCAGGTACTACTGCCGCTGCATATTTTTTTGCTAAATTCCATCCTCCTTTTGCAACATCTGCTCCATGTTTTCTTGTCAGGTCAGCAGCTGTCGCAGGAAGTGTTAACGCTGTTAAAGATGTAATAGGATTTTCTCTTATCGCCTTACCCCAGGTTTCAGGACTTCTTATAGCTTCTTTCCAACTTAATGGAGCTACTTTGTAGTCACTAGCACCACCCTTTCTTATTTTTCCGTATGGATTGTATCCTTTAGGTGTTGGGGGTTGTCTAAATCTAGTAGTTGGACCTAGCATACTTTTAATTCTTCCCCATGCACCTAGATTTCCGGGAGCAAACGCTCTTCCTGCTTTAAGTCCTCTGTAAACCATTGGTGCTGCTCTTAGAGCAGCCATAGCAGCTGTACCTAACGCTGGTAAAAAGAAATAGTGATGTTCTCTACCATCTGTTTTAGGATATCTTTGGTCACCCACTAATCCTGTTCCAGTAGGACCACCGTGTTTATGTGGTTCTCTAATTCCATTCATGATTCCCTGTTTAATGGGACCGCCCATGTTAAACATTGGTCTAGATAAAGTTCTCATTATTTTATATTTCCAAACATTGGTTGTGGGTTAAACATTTTTTGATACAACCCTCCAACTCCTAAAGCTGTACTTAAAGCTGAAGACCAAGGACTTGCTTGTTGAGGTTCTTGGAACTGTGCTGACGCTACTCCACCGGCAAGACCGGTAATCCCTTGACCCCATGCACCAAGTCGACCGTAAGGTTCATATGCTTGTGCTTGTTTCATTTGTTGATCGGCACTTAAACCTGCTTGTGTCTGTGCTTGTCTTAAACTTCCCATTTGTCCAAGAGCTCCGACGTCCTGGCCAAGTCCCGCCATTTGATATTGACCTAGACCCATTTGAGCTTGTCCTAATCCTAATTGACCTGCTCCAATGGCTTGTTGATTTTGAAATGCTTGTTGAGCCCCTTGCTGTGCTTGACCATAACCTTGTTGTAATAATCCTGCGTGAAGCATAGCTCTATTTCGATCGCTTCCTGTTTGATATTCTGCTTGTTGAACGCCTTCACGTCCTCCGCCAAAGGCACCAGGTATTCCTAGTGATTGATCTCTTAAAGCTTGTTGTTGAATTTGTGATTGTTTATCGAATTCTGTTAGTGATGTATCAATCACATCTTGTTGGTACGGCGACATAAAAGGTTGGTAAGCTGTGGGACCGGTTAAGGCTCCAAGACCTGCTTGTGCTGTTCCTGCTCCTGCGACATTAGCTTGAGCTGATTGTAAAAAAGGTTCGTAAGCTCCAACACCTGCTTGAGCTGCATCAATAGCTTTTGTTTGTAAAGGATCTTCACCAGCAACAAATTGTTGCCCCATAAATGTAGAGGGTTGCAACGGTGTTTTATAAGCTGCTGTTGCCTGTGTTGCGTAATCTTTTGATAGGTCTTCTAAATAATTTGGTAATGCCATTATGCCATCCTTGTTTCTAATTGTCTTGCATTATTATACATGCCTTGTGCGCCTTGAGAGTCTTCTGAAATCGTGCCGCCTGATTCTAAATTGTTCATAACATTTTCCATAACTTTTGCGCCGGCGTCAATGTCACCACCCCCAGCATTTCTTACAGCATCCGCTGTAAATACAAATTCGTTTTTACTTAATCGAGCTGGAACATCGTCCGCTCTTTCTTCTCCACCTAGTGGTACAAAACCACCTTCAGCTCTATAATCTTTTTCCATGCCTCCAAGACTCATAAGTCCGCCTTCAGCTTTTCCAACTCTTACGCCCCCTGTTCTATAGCCAAATTGGTTATGTCCTGCTGGTGTTGTATATCCTGGCACGATTGATCCTGGAACTGATCCACCGCCAAGTAGTCCTATTCTTCCACCGTAAGCTGCCATCTGAGGGGCTCCCATTTGAGGGTTGAATTGAATATCTTCTTGCATAGCCATTGCTTCAGGTTGTTGTTCCATTGCCGCTTGATAGACAACCATTAATTGTTCTTCATCTAATTCTTCTAATCGTAATTGAAAAATCTTCATAGCGAGCTCTTCTAATTGCTCTCTTGTAGGTTCTCCTTGAACCTCTTCAACATTTTCTTCCATCATACCTGCTGGTGTAGCTTCGACCATGGATGCATCTTCTACTAGTTCTCCACCTTGGTATCCCATTCTTCCACCATAAGCTGCCATTTGCGGTTGTCCCTGAGCCATGGGTCCTTGAGACTGAGCCTGTTGTAAAACTTGCATTTTAAATTGTTGATAAGACATCGTACCACCTTGGTTACGATACTTTTGATATTCCATTCTTAACATTTGTTCTGCTTGCGCTTCGCCAGGTTGACCACCGTTAGCTAAGCCAACGATTCCTCCTTGAGCAACAGGGGTGTAGAAATTAGGGTTAACAAATTCTTTTGCTGTCTGAAATGATAGGTCACTACCGGCAGGGTTATAATCTTTGTAGTAGTCTTTTGTTTTGGCCAGTAAACCAGATACGGCAGCAGAAGGTATAGTCCAGTCTTCAACTATGTCTTCATCTTCATCTTTGCCCGCCATAAAAGGCATGATTGTACCTAATGTACCTCCACCTATCATGGCTGCTTTGCCTGGATTAGCTTTAATCCAATTCCATAGTCCACCTTTTGTAGTTGTTCCAGATGGATCCCATTTTGGTGTTCCCATTAGTCCACGTTTTGCAAGGCCAATACCTTTGCTCCACCAGTTTTTACCGATGCCACTGGAACCAATGCCACCCATTTTGCCAAGACCCCATAAGCCACCGCCTAATAAAGCGGCTTTTCCTATAGGACTTTTAACTACTTTCTTAAGACCTTTGCCTATCTTTTTAACAAAGCTTCCTAATCCATACTGTTGTCTGTGTGGTTGTGTCATAATTCCGCCTAAATTTTCAACCTACTTTGTTTTACTGAATAAATCAAGCTTTGGCATCAGGACATGGACATCTCTTCGGATCTCTTTTTCGTCAATTCCCTTAGCTTTCCACTCTTCTTCAGTCTTATATTTCTCTTTTGTTTTTAAATTACTGATCGTTGTTGTGACTTTAGCTGCTTTTAGTATTTGCATTATACTGTAACCTCCTTTTTAATGTTTAAATATGTAATTCCAATGGTGACAGAATCACCTGAACCCATCGTAACCTTTAATAGTTTACTTCCTTCCACGACTAAAGGTAGTGTCAATATCTCTGTGCTAGCATTAGCAACCAGAGTTTGAGTATTGACAATATTGAAAGTATTATTTTTAATAGTGATTGTGGGAGTATTGCCGGTGTTATTAGTAACCCGAAAAGATTTAATAATATAGGTCTCGCTGATTAAAGGAAGCGTATCAGCAGGATCAAACATTGTTGTCTCATCCGTGGTCGCTAAGGTTACACCGTAAAATAAATATTGATTAACAACAGCCATTATTCCAAAAAGAAACTTCTAGCTTCTATCTCCTGTTTAACTTCTTCTTGAAAAGAAGTATTAAGTTTATTAATGACAGCGTCCAAGTCTCTGATTAAAGCTTGTAAATTTGTTTGGGTGTATTCCTTACTCGCTCTTGTTAAGGCCTGAGTAATTTTTGCCATTAAACAATACTCGCTATTCCTTGATCACTTTCTCCCTCTGCCATCATGGCTTCTGCTTTAAATTGTTCAAATGACATTGGTTCTAGGTTTAATTCTTCCATTTCAAAAAGGTATTTTTGATATTGTTCTACTAACATAGGATCGTCACCTGCAGCCATTTCACTATGAGGCACTCCTTGATCTTGCATAAATTCAAACATGTTTTCATCTTCGAATTCGTCCCCTTGATATCCACCTGGATTAACGACTCTTCCTCTGTTGTATCCTACTCTTCCGCCTTTCGCCCAGTAAGCTCCTGAACCAAATCCTGGTCCAGCGACTTGTTTTCCGGCCGCTTGTCTAGAGGCTGTTGCTCCATGCCAACTATCGCTTGTATTTCTTCTGCCTTTTGGATCCATGTCTGGATTAAATGTTCCGCCTCCTCCTGTTGTGACAGGACCAGAACCGTCTCCTCCCTGATTAATGGGTCCCACAGGTATACCGTCTCCTCCTGGTTTAGTGATATCCTTACCGGTTAATCTTCCTCTGTTTTCTAAAATATTTCTTAATCTTGTACTTATTGCTTTTCCTTTAGCTATTCTGTCCTCTGCCCATGCTAATGTTTTTTCATCCATTTCTTCCAGGCTCTTACTTCCAAACATAGAATCAAAATTTTTACCATAAGGATTAACTTCTGAAAAAACTTTTTTAAGTCCACTTGAAGGATCATCGGCAAAACGATATTCGTTTCCTTTATATGTGCCATATCCTTTATCATTCATAGACCCCATGATTTGATCATAAGCTCTTTGTTTGGCTTCGGGTCTTTGAAATTTATTACCTACCCATTCCAGACCACCTTTCACTGCTCCAAATATGGAAGGGAAATTAAAACCTTTCTTTTGTGCTTGATACATCATTGCATTATTTCCTTGTCCAGGAACTTGACCATACTCACCAACTTGACCAGAAACATCCAGCATATTTGGTTGCTGAAAAGGTTGAGGATAGGTAGGCAAGGTATTAATATTAATATTTTCTCTCCAGTTACTAGGGGGATCTCGATGGATGTTGTAGTTAAGATTGCTAGTATTTGTTGGAAAGCCTAGAGGTGGATGAACTCCTCCTTGATCTTGATAATCTAAATTTGAAAATGATTCATTTTGTAATTGGTTGTTATAAATTGGATCTGGGTAAAGTGCATTTTGCACTACTCCTGTTCCACCTTTAATTCTTGCCATTATCTTCTCCCGTCTGGTTGAATGTCCAGTCTAAATGTTCCCAGCTTCCAGTCTTGAGCAGCTGCGGTGTTTTGTACTTTTAATGCAATAGCTCGCGCTCTTGCACGTGTATCCACTTTATCAGTGGAACTTGTGATTGTAAAGGGTCCTAATGGAGAGCTCGCGGCAGTATTGTTAGGATAGTTTCTCAACATTAAAGTGACTTGCGTGTCTCCTGTTTGAGTTATAAAATCCGGTAAGAATCTTCTGATCTTCATTAGATATTCTCCATCACCTCGCAGGTCTGGGGACCCTAAAAATTGTCCTTGTGCTGACCTTTTCTGAGTAATATCAAAGTCTCCTGAAGTAATCTCACCAAGCACAGAAGTTACTGCACCTCCTGCATTAATTTGATCGGTCCCTGTTTCGTGTTCATAGTAGGTAGTAACTCCATCCGTGTTACCTACAACATCAAAAGAAACATCGTCGGTATTGTCATAGTAACAAGCATGGGGTTTGTCGTAGATAGAAGAATCTGACCATGCAGTTCGTGGTAAGCTTCCAGTATACCATACAGGTTGTTTCGCTAGCAGGGTCTCCATATAATTATAAGTAACAACTCGATCCACTACATTGGAGCCATTAGTACAATAATACCAACTAATTTCTCCGAATAGATTATTGAGTCCTGCATTAATTAAATTTCTAGAAGTGGTATTAATATCATCATAAACATAGTCTTCTACTAAGCATGGTATTGTTTGAAGTTGACCAGCATAACTAAAGAATCCATTCTCAGACATCCAGTATGCAATTCCGTCTACTTCAACACAGGCGTTTTTACCAATGAGTCCACAGTTCGTTCCTACCTGTTCAAAAGAAAAGGTAAAAGGCTGACCTACAAATCTCATGAGGTAGACAGCATTATCGGTCCAGACATAGAGAGCATCTCGACCTCGAATAGCTCCCATAATTTTAGAGCCATTAGCAATTCTTTGAGTACCTGCGGTATTAATTGCTGAAGGAGTATAGTCGCTTGTACTTTCTTGATCCGACCATCTTATAAACATATCATCTTGAGTTCCCACACTTCCAATTGTAGTTTCGGTTCCAAAGAAGATTAAATGTCTATCAACTGAAGAAACTAACATATGTCTTGAAGCTGTTGGTGCTCCTGCAACAACGGTTGCTCGATTCGCTGTTGGATTGGCAGCACTTGAATCCCATGAAAAACATTTACTATTATAAATAAGAGCAATAAGAGTAGTTCCATAATTATCTAGAACCCATAGACCGGGTTCTAAAGTAACGTCCTCTGTAGAAGAATCACCCCAGCCAACATAGCTAGTGATATTAGTAATGGTTGCACCCGCTGTGTGTAGGGCTAAAGTTGTTCCATCCTGAGCACGCGCTCCTCCGCTTAAAGTTCCTGTGGCTATATCGTTAGCCGTAAAAGTAATATCCTCAGTCCCTATTCTAATGGTTCCTGAAGTTGGAAAGGCTGCTGAACTCGTTAAGACTACAGTGGTGACTGCAGCATCAGATGCAATTGTTGTTACGAGAGTTGTGGTTGCTGGACCGGAAGCCGTTCCTGAATATTGACCAGTACCATAACCGAATCCTCCAATTTCCTGAGCAGGTCCAACTGTATAATAAGTTTGAGCTCGTGCACTTCCCACATTAGCTGTGGTTCCAGTTGCAGCAGCATCCATAGTAATTACAATACTTGTTGCTGTAGGAATGGACGTAGCCATAAATTTTTTATCTTCAAAATCTGCATCGGTGTACCCTGAGCCCGGAGGCGCGGTAACTGTATCTAATAAAACAATATCATCTTCTGACATACCGTGCACAGAAGGAAAAGTTATTGTAACTGTTCTTTCTGTATCCGTTGTAGAAAAATCACAACCTGTAATCGTCTTATTGATGGGGTGAATGTCATGGTACTGACCTCCTGAATAGACATATAAAATTCTGTTTGTTCCTATAGCAGCATATTTAATACCTGCATTATCATCAAAATGGTGAAGCGCTCTTCCGGCTCCAGTTAAATTGTCACCACCTAATTGATCCCATCCTCCTATTTTTTCAGGGGTTCCATATCTAAAACGCACATAGTCTCCCCCTGTCCATTGCGCTTCTGCGCCAGTAGCAGTTACTTGTTTATTGAATCCGGGTCTAAAATTTACTTTTTGTAGCATAGAAAAACCTTGAGTACGGTAGAATTTATTATATCTAAGAATTTAGGTGTTTGAAAGGGTTTTTTTTCTGAGCTATTACTGTGTTGGAGTTCATACCTTTAGACGTTGTTTTCAGTATTTCTAAATAAAGACTGACATTTTTTTCATATTCAGCACTTTCACATATAACTAATTTATCAATATCTGTAAGATCAACTTCATCAATCCTATTTCTAATTTGAAGAATTTCTAATTTCCTCATCCAGTCGGTAATCTCGTCCGGTACAACCATCGAGTTATAATTTTTTACCCATATATAACCTTTAAGCTTTTTGTGTATGGCAGCCGCTAAAACCCAATTGCCTTCTCTGGGGCGATTATCTAAAGCTCCTTTCACAGACGCTTGTTGATCATAGCCAAAATCATGGTGATGATCTATGTTAATTACAGTTGCCCCTTCTTCTATATGTTCATAAATTTCATGGTGTGTGTTGATAAAAACAGTGGGTGTTTGTTTTTTAAAAAAATCCATGCATATAGATAAGATGTCCATGAACTGTGTTGGGTGTTGAATCCAATCTAAATCAATTGTTAATAATTTTTTCATTAAGTATCAGACTTTATACCATATGGAAAATGTATGTCTAGTTAACCACATTTTTAGTTATCAAAATATTATGCTCCGGTAGGAAACAATATTTTAAATTAGATTTTAATAGTATGTTTTTTAAATCTTCATAGCTTTCCACCACAGGCATTCCAGGTAAATTTAATGACGTATTTAATAACACGGGTATTCCATACATCTTATTAAAAGTTTTAATAAGATTGTAATAGTGAGTATTATGTTCAGCTTTTACACACTGAACTCTAGAATAACCATCAACTGATAGAACGCTTTTGAGTTTATCTTCTTGGTTTTGTTTAACCTTGTAAACAAAATTCATATAATAAGGAGTTGTATTATAATTAGCAAAAAAATATTCTTCAAAATTCTCATTTAAAATAGAACATGTGAACGGCCTGTACCATTCTCTTTTCTTTATGTCATTTACTTTTTTAACGGCGTCCCTATGAGCAGGATTCATTAACAATGACCGATTGCCTAGAGCTCTTGGACCTTGTTCTGATCTTCCTTGATAAATCGCAACAGGTTCATTAAGCAATATCTTACTGACATCTTTATAATTAGCTTTTACTAAGGAAAAATTTTTAAAAAATATATCCCTGTTGAACGTATGTTTAAACCCTAAGTATACCGTGTTTAGTTTTTCAATCTTTCCTTTAAGCGTACTATAAGCTTTGCCTAAAGATATCCCTTGGTCAGTGCAAAAAGGATTCACAAATATTTTTTTATGTTTTGATAGTCTGGTATTTATTAATATGTTTTGAGCAACGCCCCCAGTTAATGTCAGGTTGTCTGAATCTATTCCACTAACTATTTCTTCTGCTTTTAATTCACATGCTGTTTGAAAAGTTTTTACAAAATCTTGGGAATAAGTATCTTCTTTAAGTGTGCTTAATTTTAAATCTTTAAAAGAATCTCTTATGAAATTTTTATTATATATATGATTAAATATTTCTTGATTAAATTTTCCATAGCTACTGAGGGCCATAGTCTTACCATCGTTAAACTCATTTCTTCCATTCAAACCTAAACCATCTGTTGTGCTTTTATAACACCTTCCTATACACACATTCCCTTCTAAATCATTAAACCATTCTTTGTGTATGACTTTAAGATTATCATCATATACTGAAGTTTGTTCCGCATAAAATTTATCTTTTTTAAGAATTAAATCTCCACGTAGGTCCCATACTAAATGATATGATTTATTAAATGGTGATATGAGTTGATTAGAGTAGGCGTGATAATTGTGATGTGAATGTACGTCTACATAAACTTGAGCTTCGTATCCTACAATAATATCTGATTGCAAGCATTCTGCCCATTGAGGTGCACAATGATTATTTTTTAAACCAGTTATATGAACCTCTTTAAATTCTAGGTTTAGACTATTAATAAATTCTATAAGTGTTCGTGAAGGAAAAGAAGTATGTTTAAATCTGTTAAATCTATCTATTTGTGTATGAACAATAACTTTGTTTTCTTGAACAATAGTAATAGTTCCATCATGACTTGCATGTATAAATAAATAGTTCATATTAAAAATAGTTAAAATTTAAAACTACTCTATAGGCTGCATTACATGTGTTTGTCGTACCAGTATGTCTTAGATTTGATGGAAAAGTAACAAATGTATTCTCTACACTTTTAACTCTTTCTCCATTTTCAAAGATTGTTTCTCCATTGTTTGTATTTAAATAAAAAATACCAGTAGTACAAATAACTGAAACGTCTGTATGCATTTTATGAATTATTTTTTTATCTGTTCTTATTAAAAGATTAGCTTTAATTCTATTTAATCCCTTAAAATTTATTTTTTCTAATAGAGGTTTTATTAATTCAATATGATCTGACCTAGGTCTAAAACCATCATGAAAATAATGAGTAAGTTGAGAGTTTTGATAATGGGTTTGATCATACTCATTATCCCATGTTACTTCAGCTAAATGCCAGGGGAAAAAACTACTCAGCATTTCTTTTTTTAATTTTTCTATTTCTTCTTTTTTTAAAAAATCTTTATGAATATTAATTGCCATTTTTATCAAAGTTATATGAGAATATAATTCTCTTGTTTTTAGTTTCTTTACTATCCATCATGTGTTCTACATAACTTCTAAAAATTAAAAGCCTACCTTCCAGAGGGGGATATGTGCAACTAGGAAAAGTTAATTCATTAAATTCTATTTTATTAGTTAAAATTTCAGGTTTTAAATCTAAAGGGTTAGCAGTATCGTTATGATAAGGTGATCTAAACTGTGTGCCTTTATCATTTGCATCAGATTGAAAATAATAAACCGTAGCTACAGCGCAACCAATATGTGTATGCCAAGGTTGTCCTGCACCTTGTGTATAATCAATAACCCAACTGGCATTAGCTTTGTGTTGGTGAGGGTAATTGTGTGCTTTACAATATTTATTTACTTGTTGAGTTATCCAATCATTAAATTTTTTAAAATTTCTATCTTTATGAATAGCAGTGTAAGAAAGTCCTCTAGGATCGTAATCAAATTTATCTAGATGTTTTTTATATTCTTCTTTTATATCTTTATGAAAAGGACAATCTACAACACCTATTGCCGTAGGAAACCAAGTCTGTATTTGTAGATCTACACTCATTGGTTCTCGATCCTTACTACAAGATTAAGACTAACTCTCCATTTATTTTTCACTGGAGCTAGACCGTGATGCCTTAAATGACTGGGGAATACTATTGCTTGTCCTTCTTTTCCTAAAATTTTTTGGTCCCCTTCAAACTCAGTTCCTCCATCACTGGTGTGAAGATTATAAACTATAGATGCATAGTATCCTGCATAGCCATTTAAATCCGCATCTGTATGCCACTTGCAAGAAGCACCAGGACTACACAGATTCCAGTACACCCTTTCTAAATGTTGAATTTTTAAGCCTGTTCTTTCTTTGCAGAAAAAATAAATCCAGTTGCCAAAATTATTTAAGTAGTGATCTGGAATTATACTGGGGATAGAATTATTGTGTGAATAAGTAATCTGGTACATTCCTGCGTCTGTTCTTTTGTCCGCTAGAACCTCACTGAATTGGCCACCGATCTCAGCAGTTGGCTCCACTACAAAACTCCATTTAGCTTTATTTCCTAAATAATTTATTACTTCTGTATTAATTTCTTTCGGAACAGGAAGATCAAAAGTCTCTATTTTATTATTCATGAATTTTTTTTAAAACATCTAAAAGTTTTGGTTTTGTTTTTGCAGTTTGTAACCAGCCCTGTCTCTGTAAATCTCTTCCTTTAATAGATGCTAATAAATGCTTTTCAGTGAAGTCATTTAAATCGCTAATATTATTTTTATCTTTTATGTGAGTTGGATCAATAGGTAATTGTCTTAAACCAGTTCCTATGCAATGTATGCCGTGCTCACTATTATACTCGTTATAAATTTTTAATTTTAACTGGTTATCAATATCTGCGTCAGGTAGAAGTTTTAAATTTTTTATAGATTTATTTGTTAAGTCTCTCCAGTATTTTGTATCATCTCTCTGAGATAAATAATAATGCAAAGCAACGAACTCAGCAAAGATATCAAATTCAGCTTTGCATTTATAATTAAAGCCGTCTTTATCAAATTGGTTTAATTCTTCACTATGTAATATTCTGGCCAGGTAAATTAAAAATTTATGTACAGTAAATAATCCATTACTTTCTAATGGTTCAATAAAGCCTGCAGACAGACCTATTGCTATAACATTCTTATAAAAAATCTCTTCATGTAAACCTACTTTCATATTAATTTTTCTATATTCTAAGTTTTGGTCTTCAATATCATAGCCTAAGGTAGACCATAGATGCTGTTTCATTTCATGATATGCGTTATGCTCGTTTGTATATTTAGAACTGTAAACGTAACCTGTGCCTATTCTTTTCCAACTCGGTATGTTCCAAGCCCAGCCATTACCTAAAGCTGTACAATGTGTATAGGCAACTAATCGTTTTTCTTTATCTGTGTATGGTACTTGAAAAACTAGGGCCGTATCATTTGGTAATAATTCGTTATAACTATTAAATTTAACTTTCAATATTTTTTCTAGTAGAATAGATTGAAACCCTGTGCAATCGATATATAGATCTGCAGCATACTTATTATTTAAAGAAACAATGTTTCCTCTTACGTCTCTTAAAGCATCTTTAATATCATCTTGAATATATTTAACACCTTCTGGAATACATATTTTTTCTTTTAAAACTTGTCCAAATTTAATTGCATCAAAATGGTACGCGCTTTGCTTCTTAAGATCAAAATTGCCGAGCTCTCCATTTACATTTTCTCCAAAAGTGTTGTGTTCTACTAATGCTAAACTTGGATATAAGAAGCGTGCATAATCACTATAAGGAACTAAAGGGTCTCTAAATTTTTTAAAGTACCAAGTATTTTTACCTGCTGCTAAAGTACTTTCATCAGGTCTACCAAAAGGATAGTGAAACCCAGCACTGTTTTTTTTATAAAAATCTGTAAACTTAATACTTAGTTTATAAGTAGCGTCAGATTCTTTCATAAAATCTTCATCTTTAATTCCTACCAAATCTAGCCAGTCATTGAATGCTGCTAGCGTGCTTTCTCCCACACCGACAACGGGAACATTTTTACTTTCAATAAGTGTTATTTTTTTATTTGGGAATAGTCTTATTAAGGTTGTTGCTGTCATCCATCCAGCACTTCCGCCCCCAACAATTATTATTTTATCTGTTCTCATGTCTTTTTAACATCGGTTCCTAACGCTATTCGGTTATCAAATAAATTTGAATTTTTACTACTAGCATCATTGTAATGTAGAAATACTTGAAAGCATCTTGTTCCAGTAAAAGGTTCTCTCCAATGCTCTACTTTACAACCTTTATATATAACTAAATCCCCTTGAGATAAGTTTAGTTTTTTACCAGCCATAAAAATTGGCCATTCATCTCCTCCTAAATTTAAAGACATGCTAAATTCACATTCGTGTCTGTCTGTGTGTTTTTCAAGTTCATCTCCCTTGTGGTATATTCTCATGAAACTATAAGTAGGAACTAATTTTTTATTGGTTTCCTTTTCAATTACCTTTTGAAGTTTTAATAATAAAGTATCAAATGCTCCGTCTCCATACATACAAAAAGTTGTAGGGTTTGGTATTTGAATATCTCCAAAAAATCCAAATCGATTATCATAAGGAGAGATTGCATTATGGTGTAGGAGTTCAGTTAAAGCAGTGGCTTTAATCATTGCATACTCACAGAGAAAATTACAGATATCAGTGGGTACTGTTTTTTTAACTACTAAACAATCTTCTTTCATTTATGTAACCCCCATGAAACAATAATTCTTTCTTGACAAGACATTGAAAAATGCGTTGTACCGGTTGGCGACAATAACATATCTCCTGGTTTTAATTCTATAGTTAAATCTAAATCTTCAAATCTATACATCGTTGATTTGTATAAGCTCAATATTAAAGAATTTTCTTTATCTTCATGGTCTACTCCTAAACTTTTTTTAAAAGAACAAAACATATCTAGACGATCAATTTTGAAATCTGGCAAATTATCTACTATATGTTTATGCATATCTACAAACAAAGGATTAGTCTCTACTCGATAAATTTGAAAAATATGAGAAAACACATCGTTATGATTAATACCAACGTTGGTATCATATTTAATTTTATTAACGGGATACTGTCTTTGCAAAACTTGATTGCAAACTATATTAAAATCTATCGGTTGAGGAAGAGTCATAGCGCTAGGATAATGCATAACTTTTTTATGGTCTACCGCTTCTCTTATTTTTTGAAATAACTGCATTATTTAAACGGCTTTCCTGTTGCCCATGTAACTAAACTATATCTTGTTCCTTTCGTAATGGGAATTACTCTGTGCCATAAAAAGGAAGGAAACACTATACATGCGCCTTGTTTACTAAATCTATATTCGTGAATATTTGGGTCTCTAATATCTCTAAAATCAAATTGTAAAGTTCCTCCTGTAAATTCGTTAGGATCATTTAATAAAAGCACCATTGATAGTTTACGATATGTTCCTTTAAAAGGTCCTTCTTTATAAGATTCGTTACCCATATCAATATGCCAATCATAAAAATTAGTATTTTTATAAATAGTAAATTGACAGGTTTCATAAAAATCAATATCAAAATTCCAACCACAAGACTTATTTGCATCGTTAAAATATGGAATGATTGCATCATAAACCCATTTGTCATTTAACCAGGAGACATCACTATTTCTTATACTTTCTTTTTGTTCTTTTAATTTTTCTTCTGTTAAATCATTTTTAACATCTTCAATAAGAGCATCTTTTACTTCTTGTTTCTTGCCATATTGTATAACATCATTACAAAAGTGTTTTGGCAATCCTTTAAAGCTATACCAGTATCTATTTTTCAGATTCATTATAAATTCTTCTACTAGTATCGTAATGAAAAAAGTGTGTTATGGTATACTTCCCTAAACCTTTGTCTCTTTTTTCTTCAGGGAGATTAACTGTTTCAGAACCATGTAAATAAAAACATGGAAAAGCCATCAATCTATTGTGCTTACACTCTACCCTATAGTTATGAAATTCTGGAAAAATAAGATCACCGCCAGTAAAAGCTTTGGGTTCTCTATAGAACCAAATTAAAATTGTCCAAAAAAATGAATCATGATGTGGTTTATAATAATCAGCATTGTCATAATAAGAAACTAAAGTATAAGAAATATTTGTTTCAGTAAAAGTTCTACTGTAAGCAGGAGCACATTTTTTAATTGCACTTCTAAAGTCATCAGTTTGTGCTTTGCTAAGGAAAGTTAGTATGTCTGATATTTTAAGGTCTCTTGCTTCAGGTGTGTAAAATTTATCTAAATGAATTCTAAAATGTTCTCCTAGATGTTCACCCTTTTCATTTGTAGCTATTTCTTTCCATTCTCCTCTTTCAAATTTATCTTTCTCGCTATAGAAATCTAATTCTTTCCAAATTCTTTTTTCTTCGGATGGTGAATACCAATTATCGATGAGTACGTGTGAGGGCTTTAATGGTGTTTGTGCTTTTATAAGTTTCATATTTATCTTTCCGGATGCATAATATCATCCGATAAAAATAAATCAAATTATGATGATGACCAATTTCCTGCGACAACTAAGTCGTAGACTTCTTGAAGTCTCCATACTCCTGGAGCACCCCCAAAAAATGCAGCTTCTTTAACAGCGCAGTATCCAGCTTGTCCTCCCGGACTTGATGGACCAGCACCTGTGCCATGAGAACCTCCGCCTCCGCCTTGGTTACTTCCTCCGGATTGCCCGGTATTTCCGCCGCCTTGTCCACCGGCACCGCCACGAGCTCCGCCTGCGCCACCACCAAAATAATAATTTGTTGGTGAAGCCGTAGGAGTATTAACTGTGTGTGGAATTCCTTGACCGCCTTGTGTTCTTGAGATGGCATTTTGACCAGCTCCTCCGCCGCCTCCAGCGGGATCGCCACCTGAGCCACCGTTGTTACCGTATCCTGTGAATTGTCCAGAGGGAGATTGTTGTCCTGAACCTGGGGATCCTGGGCCACCTGCGTGTCCAGCTCCGCCACCAGAGCCACCGGCTCCTCCAGCAGAGTTTCCTCCATGTCCTGCTCCATATCCGCCACCTTGTGCGGTTTGACCATCAAAAGCAGATGTACCTCCTGCGCTTCCTGAAGAATTTCCGCCCATTCCACCACCACTGCCAATACTGACAGGGACACCAGAACCTGGAAGTGTATAAGCTGACGAATATAATACTCCGCCTGCGCCTCCACCGCCTCCACGATTAGAACCGCCTCCTCCTCCAGCGCCAACTACAACTACTTCTGCTACTGTTGCACCGGCTGGGGTAAAAGTTGCTCCTCCTGTGTATGTGGTAACTACTTCAGCGTTTTGTGTAGGATCATTATCTGGTCCTATGATTCCGCCGTTATTATAATATTGTCTAGCCATTATTGTGTCTCCCAAGTACTTGTATCAGGATTCCAAATATAATCAACCTGTGGATCTTCGGTTGCTGTATAGTCAGGAGCTCCTGAGTTCGGATATCCGAACCATCTTAAATTTTCTTCGTCCCACGAATAGTTGTAAGTGTTTATATAATCTTTAGGTTCTGCAACAGGTGGGTCCCAGTCTCTAGTCGCCTCGTTAAAAGTAAAACTAGGGAAAGGTTGAGCTTTTTTAAAATAATTTTCAGAGATTAAATAAGTATCGCCTATATATGCTTGACCTCTATTTAAGAAAGTTCCATCTTCAGAATATTCTTTAGCTTCAGAAGTATCTACACCAATGTGATTGGCCATAGCTTCTTCAGTATTGATACCATCGTCAGATCCGACTTGGGTATTAATAACTATCTTACTCTCATCAAGTATTGCGAAGTGTTTATGTGCCATTACTAGCTACCCCCTACGCGTCGTCTAATACTTCGTAATCGATAGTAATTGTCGCATCACTATTAGCACTAGCTCCGGCTTCAATGTTATCTCCTTCCATAAGATATATGGAAGTATTTTTATCTATAACCGTTAAAGTAGAGTCTGCGGGTACCGATATAGTGCTTGCAATTGCAATAGGTGAGCCTCCAGATTTCGTTATAAAAACTGAAATGTCTACTGCGCTAGATCCATCGATGTTTGCGATAAGGATATTGTTAACTTTTACCAACTTATTAGATGCTGCTAATAATATTTCTGTTGTTAAAGTTGTATCAAGTTCAGCTTGTACCGATTCTGCGTAAATCGACGTTACTGATACTAAATTTGGATTTGCCATAATATTTTATTCTCCTTAAATTATTATTATCCGAAAACTAATGCCATTGCAATAGCTTTTCCCATTGTTGCTAAAGCCGCGCCACCTGCTTGAATTGTTCCAGCACCTTTAGGCACGAAATTAATACCTATATCCGTAGATCCGCCAGTAGCCGTAAATGTGGGATCAGCTAATGCAGCTGCATTATTATAAGTAATTTCATTAACAGCAGACCCTGTCGCCGTTAATATGAACAATTCATTCCCACCAGTATCTAAAATAGATGTTCCAATTTTAGGTGCTGTTAAAGTTTTGTTTGTTAAAGTCTCTGTTCCTGTGAGAGTTACGTCTCCAAGACCAAGTCCTGAATCAACGACATTAGTTCCATCTGAAAATAATAATTTAGTTCCTGTTTCACCAGCAGCCCAAGCGACTCCTGTGCCTGACACAGTTTTAAAGGTAACAGTATAAGTACTGCCGCCTTCTGCATTATTAACTAACCACCAGTTTTCAATACTATCTGGAACGGTTACAACAGAGTTTCCAGCTGATAGAGTTCCAGTTAATTTAATAATTCGAGTAGCTAATGTAGCTCCTGTAGTTCCATCATTTTTGGTTAAAGTGAGTGTTCCATCATCAGTTAAAGCTTGAGTAGTATAACCACCCGCTATTTGTTCGATAATATTCCAATTTGTATTTGTTAATGTTCCCCATGTACCGGCTTTTTCACCAGTAGTCATAAGTTGAACGCCTAAATTCGTATAATTTGATGCCATAATTTTCTCCTATGCTGAATGTTCTATATCTGTATAAGAAGTATTTCCAGTTATGTCAACATCTTTATAATGTAGTGGAGATACTCCCCCAGAACCTAAACTTACTGTAGCTGAGACACCTGTTAGTCCTACTGCATCATCAGGAGAAAGGGCACCTGTTGAAGCTGTAGCTGAAACTCCAGTTAAAATATAAGTAAACTCAAGAACAGGAGTACCAAGGGATGTTGTAGCTGAAACGCCTGTAGGATTTATTATTTGAGTTTCAACAATTTCTACGGCGCCAACATAAGCAGTAGCTGATTGACCTGTTAATCCAACTGTCATGTCGTCTAGAGCAATGGCTCCTGCAGAAACTGTAGATGAAACTCCAGTTAAAGGAACGCCTATTTCTATAACAAAAGACCCGACACTTGCTGTAGCTGAGACTCCAGTTATAGTGTAGGTCATTGTATGTGAAACAGAACCTACTGAAGCAGTAGCTGATTGACCTGTTGGTCCAACTACCATTTCTAGTGGAGATATTGCTCCAACACTAGCTGTCGCTGAAACACCTGTAGGAGTTAGTGTAAACGCTGATTCACCCCAGTTTTCAGATCCCCATGTATCTCTTCCCCATCCTTGTTCAGGAAAAGCAGCAACAGTACCTAAAGATGATGTTAATCCCAATCCGGTTAAAGTGATAACTGGATCTATACTGTCGCCCCAAGGCTCATTGCCCCAAGTATCTCTACCCCAACCAGCATTTGTTCCAACATATGTTGGAGATCCAACGGAAGAGGTTAAAGCTGATGGTGCGGTAATTGGTACGACAATTTGTGGGTCAGGTGTTCCGACAGAAGATGTTAAACCTGTCGGTGCTGTAAGTATTTGTAAAGTTTGTATTTCCGCAAGACCAACGGCAGATGTTAAACCTAATCCAGATAATGCAACAGAATAGGTTACTCCCCATCCAGCATTACCATATTCAAGTCTGCCCCACCCATCGAGGGCTTGAGCATAAGGAAATGATCCAACAGAAGCTGTTGCTGATTGACCTGTAGGAGTAATAGTTAAACCTGATTCACCCCAATTTTCTATGCCCCAAAAATCACTTCCCCATCCTGATTCAGGAAAAGCATCGGGTGTTCCTAATGATGTTGTTGCAGATAGACCTGTTAAAGAAACAGTAACGGTATCAGATTGCCAGGAATTATATCCCCAGGTTGTTCCGGCTTTATTCCACGTGTTAGCCATAAGGAGTTGCTCCTTATGCTATCCGAATAATCGCGTCCGAAGAGTCAGCCGTTGGAAATTGAATTGTAAAAGTTCCGCTTGAAACTGTTTTATCACCACCGAATGCAATGGCACAACATGCTGGATCTCCAGTTGCCGTGTCATTAAAAATTAAACATCCATTAGCGGTAAATGAAGCTGAAGTCCAACTCGTGTCTGAAAAATCACACACAGCTGTATCACTTGATAATACAGGTGTCACACTCGTTAAAGCGTTTCCTTTTGCTGTGTACGCAGTTCCAGACGTATTCGTAATTTCTTCTGTTGATGTATAAGCTGTAGTTGATTTACTTAGAGTTGCAGAACTTGTGTACAAAGCTAAATTAAAAGTGTTTCCAGTTGAAGCTGTAAAGTTATGAACAGCAGTTAAAATTTCTGTTTTGAAACTGTTACAAATTGCTGATGTTATTGCCATATTTATCTCCTAATTACGGTGACGGAGAGTTGACTGGTATTCTAACGGTTCCGTCAGTATAATCATCTCGTCTTCGTCTCCCAATTTGCACTCCTGCAAACTTTTGTACTTCTTGTTTATATTTATTTTCGTATAATGTCAACATATCCATAGGACCTTTTAAAAATCCAAAAGCCTCTACTAAAGTAGCATATAATAAGCCCTGTGGAAAGTACTGACTTAAATAAGTTCCAGATGTTTTAGTCACTAAACTTTGAGGTACCATATCATAATATATTCTAAACATATAATTAGCATCTGGCGTAGGGGCTACGTAAAGACCTCCTGAAGTGGTGTCTGATACTGCTGTGGCTCCTCCAAACATCGCATAATACTTAGGAAATCCTGTAACATCTTGACCTGTTTGACCTCCTGAAGAACCGGTTTCTCTATTGACATATTCTGTTAAGTAAGTTTGGTCCTTTTTCTGTAACCATTCACCAGGTCCAGTACTAGCTGAAGTACTATTAAAAACTTTTAAACCACGTACAAATACTGTTCCAGTATTTCCTTTGCTTCCTTTTCCTGGAACATTTATTGTATTATCATCAATCGCTAAATTTCCTTCACTAACAAATCTATTATTATCACTAGGGACATCATAAAAAATTCTAAATTCTGCATTTTCTATAAATCCAGCTAAAATAGCACCAGTCAAAACGTTACTATCTACTTCAGTATAATTTCTAATGTGAGTTTCTAATTGTGAAAGTGTATATCCAGCCATAATAATTAGGGTCTATCGTTTACGGGTCCTCCGAAAACTAAAAATCCCCCTCCTGTTGCTATACTAGTCGCCGCAGAGACTAAAGTAAAACTAAAACTATTACTGAAAGTCACCGTTGTTCCGGCATCGTCTACACGTGTTTCATCAATTTTAGTTATCTCATACGATCCATAAATTTTTGCTCCTGATGTATGAGCTACTGCTGTTGTTGAAACCGGAGTCTTTCCATCAGAGGGAGCTGCGGTTCCTCGTGTACAGCCAGTTAAAGTATGTGTGCTTCGGCCAGTATATTGAATTGTTTCACTCGTAATTCTTCCATACGCAAGAGAACTGGTATCCGTATTAGTTGATTGAATAACAATATATCCAGCTGTAGGAAAAGCTGATCCATCAGTTAAAACAATAGAAGTATCCGTAGCCGTAATAGTTGTGGCTAAAGTTGTGTTTAATTCAAAAGTAGATAATGCAACCCCTCCGACAGGAGTTTTAACTTGATAAAATCTAACTGCGTCTCCCGTTGATCGTCCATGACTTGTTTGTGTTACTATTACTGTAGTTCCAACTTCTGTTAAAAAAGGATTATCATTTAAAGGAGCAGGAGTAGGCAAAGCTACTCTTGTAGGTCTTGCTCTTTGTAAAGCTTGTGGATCTGCACTGGTAGGTTTTGGATCTAACTGTGGTTGCTTAGGCTCGTATTCAGAAGTATGAACCCAGGCTCCATTCCATTCCCTTACCATTTCTAAATAAGGAAAAACTAATCCGGATCTATCTGAAACAGCAAGTGCATGTTTCCCTGAAGCAAAAGTAGTCATAATTAAGCATTAGGATAGTATACTTTAGGTACAATATAAGTACTTGTAATATCCGCATCCTCCTTCACGGCTCTAGCCAGTTCATCCTCATAAAAAAGTTTTAATTCTTGTGATCTTTGAGGGGCATTTTTTTGAGATAAATAAAATGCTAGTCCTGCTGTCATACAAGGAACAAATCTATAAGGAACATTTGTTGCATTTGTATAAGCACCGGCATCTTGAATTCTTCTTACGTAATATAAATTTAATTTGTTTCCATCTTCTGCTGCGCCAGGAGTTAGATACAAAGTTAAGTTTGTTCTATCAATAAATCTTTGAACAAAATAAGAAGTAGGAGTTCCTTTTGCTGTCTTGTTAGAATAACCTTGATATACAGATCGACTCACTTCTGTCATTGGAGAATCAACACTAGTAGAAGTAATTCTATAATTACATTCTAAAATATTATCCATTCCAGTTGCATGTTGAGTGACCGCGTCGGCACTTGAATGAGTGGCAGCCGTTGTTGCATTAGAACCCCGAATACCTCCAGTAAGATTCGCCGCGCCCGTTGCTGCAGATTTTCCTGTATATCTAATTGCTTCGGACCCTATCGTAATTGTTCCTCCTCCTTGATCCGCGCCAGGCATGTCTTTAACTTCTGTTAAAGGAATATCTGTAACAGCCGCATTAATTCCTGCAGATAAAGTCGTGGTTAAACCGTTGGACGCACCATCGGCCGGGGATCTATAAGTAGTATAAACATTCGTGCCATCGACTAAAGTAAAGCCTTGATTAGCAACTTCCCAATAATGAAGTCCTCTATTACCCCATTCAGAGAATATAATATTTAAAGATCGTTTGGCTGTTTTTAATTGATAACCGGAAACGTTTTGAATTCCGATCCGTTCATAAGATTCTTCTACTAATTCGTCAATAGGAAGAGTCTTGTCGAAAGTATATGATTGAGAAGTAGTGTTAGCCACAAGTCCTCCTAACCGTAGAAGATAGTAACTTTATCTACGCCACCTGTTAGCTCAGCATAAGCACCGTTAGGACAATAAAGTCCATTACCTGGGACATCAATTTGATAAACTGAATCTTCCCCTGCTGATCCTGATCCTGCAGGTACATCGAATGTACCAACAACAGTTCCAGTTAGAGAAGTATCTCTAATTACTATAGTTCCTAAAGCTGCCTCGCTTACATAATAAATTCCAAGAACTCTAGCTGGTCCAGCGAATATCACTCCATCGGTTACGAGATGTGTCGATTTTACATCTACATTATATCCTGACATAATTTTATCTCCTTAATTGTAAGCTCCCGAAGGAGCTCACAAAATTTATTTATTAGCTCCAAGGGGTAACCATTGTGCCGCTACCATTTAAAGCGCAGTCAATAAGCCAAATGCCATTAGCAGCTGCTCTACAATAAACTATTGAACCACCTAGTCCACCTCTTGTGGTACCGTCCAAAGTTAAAGTATCAGCTCCTGCCGCATTAAATCCTTCCATGGAATTATCTCCAGTGTCAACATACGATGCAGTTCCTTGAAATACATCAGCTGTACTTCTACCTGCTGCAGTTCCGCAGTTCAAAGTAAAAGTTTCACTTGATAGATTTGCTGTTAACAGAAACGTATACATCAATCCAACTCTATTTCCAGAGTTTGGATCGTTAGCACCTGCTACTGCAGAAGTTGCTGTAGTAATGATTTCAGGTAAATTAAAAACAACTGTGTTATTTCCCAGTTGTACTACTTTACCTTGATACAAATCGATGCCTGTTATATCTGTACCACCATCAACAGTGCCTGCTGCTATTGTCCCTGTTGCCATGTCAGGACCTGATCCTAAGAATCCTCTTAGGGATCTTACTGGTCCACTAAACGTTGATCTTGCCATATTATCCTCCTAGTTAATGTAGATATAGTCTCTAGGCCGTCGACTATACTCGTCTATATCTAATTAATAATTGTATAGTAATTTAGATATAACGTAGATTTGCGTCCAGCGCAAGGTATCCCCATCAATTTGTGTGATTTTTGATAGCGCTTAAGTGGCTATCGAAACTTCAGGCTTGGCGTCGTTTACTTTTGTTTGAAGAGTATCTGCTTCAAACTCGTTGGCAATGATCTTCTTTATAACATCCTGGATTTGTCTATTGATTTCAATCATCCGAATATTATGCTTCCCGTCCTTCAGGTGCTCGTTTTGCCATTCTAACTCCAAGGACTTCTTCGTAATGTACAGGTCTTCCGTCATTTATAACCTCCTCATAGGTTATCCATTTACCACGGGTAAATCCATCTTTTTCGAACTTTATCTCATTTCTTCCTAGTTTGTCAAGGATTGATTTTTCAATCCCTTCAATACTATCTTCAGCCATAACGTTTGTTTCACCGCGATGGCCTTCATAATGGATCTGTACTCGGAAGTTTTTCATAAGTAATTTCTGTCTTTATTGTCGAAATGAGGCGGTTTTGAGGCCGCCTCACTTCATATTTTTGTACTAGGTATTACGCACCTTCAACGCCAAATATTCCTCTAGGATCAGATACGCCAAAAACGTATCTTGCTCTAGCTTTATATCTAACATTTCCAGTATCGAAATCGCCTTCCATCTTAGTTGTAAGAGGG
>Ga0209644_1000061_pt1 | contig 64297 bp, 65 predicted proteins | sample ETNvirome_2_1000_FD_184069 | JGI IMG/M metagenome (GOLD analysis project Ga0209644, IMG submission 184069) | Marine viral communities from the Pacific Ocean - ETNP_2_1000 (SPAdes) (version 2) | ecosystem: Environmental > Aquatic > Marine > Oceanic | place: Pacific Ocean | collected 2013-06-22 | reverse complement strand
TCGGCCCCAACTTCCGTCGTCACGTGGTGGACGCGTGGATTGATTACGATGCGACCTTCTCCGAGTTCGCACCGCTGATCGTTGAGTATGATTTAGCGCTCTAAGCGTTAGCTACTTCCCGCGTCGCACCTGCAACAGGCCGGCTTACCGCTGGCCTGTTGCGTTCAGGGCTCCGTAATACCGAGTTCCCTTAACCGCGAATGCCCAGCGCTTCACGCTGCTTCTCGCGCAATTCATCACCGGCTTTCTCGGCCAAATCCAGCATCGCGTTCAGCTCTTTACGGTTAAACGCGCCCGCTTCCGCCGTGCCCTGTACTTCAATCAGCTCGGCGCTTTCGGTCATCACCACGTTCAGGTCGGTGTCGGCTTTGCTATCTTCGGGGTAATCCAGGTCCAGCACCGGCACGCCTTTGTAGATGCCCACCGAGATCGCGCTGACCAGCTGCTTGAAGGGGTCGCCCTTGATCTTCTTTTCTCGCTGCAGGTAGCGAAGCGCATCCACCAGCGCCACGCAGCCGCCGGTAATCGCCGCCGTACGCGTGCCGCCATCGGCCTGGATGACATCGCAATCCACGGTAATGGTGAACTCACCCAGCTTCTTCAAATTCACCGCTGCGCGCAGGCTGCGGCCAATCAGCCGCTGAATCTCTAGGGTGCGTCCACCCTGTTTGCCACGGGTCGCTTCACGGCCACTGCGGGAGTGGGTGGCGCGGGGCAGCATGCCGTATTCGGCAGTAATCCAGCCCTGATTTTTACCGCGCAGCCAGCGCGGCACGCCCGTTTCCACGCTCGCGTTGCACAGCACCTTGGTATCGCCAAACTCCACCAGTACGGAGCCTTCCGCATGGCGGGTGTAGTCACGGGTCAAGCGAATCTCACGGAGCTGGTCGGCCTCGCGACCGCTGGGGCGAACAACATCAGGACGCATAGCACCTCACATCATGTTAAAAGTGGAAAGCCCTCTATTGTACACGTCTGAGCGTGCGTGGATGGACCTATCGGTTAGACTGTCCGGAATAACATTGAGAGATAGGATGCTCACTTATGGCCGCTTCCCGCCACGTACATAGCATGACCGCTTTCGCCCGCACCGAGCAGGCCGCCCCGTTTGGCACCCTGCAGGTCGAGATTCGCTCGGTGAACCAGCGCTACCTGGAGCCGCACTTTCGCCTACACGAAAGCCTGCGGGATTTAGAGCCGTTGCTGCGCGAAGCACTGCGCACGCGCCTGGCGCGTGGCAAGGTAGAGTGCAGCGTGCGGTTCGAGAGCGCCGACACCGCCGACACCGCCCAAGCACCGGCCGTGAACGCCCAGCGCCTAAAAGAAATTGCCGATGCCCTGGCCACCATTCAGCAGCAGGTGCCCAGCGCCGTGCCGCCCACCACGCTAGCGCTACTCAACCAGCCCGGCGTGATGGAAACCCAGCACCTCGACCAAGACGCCATTAAAGCCGCCGCCAAAACGCTCTTCAACCAAGCGCTGGATGAACTGATCGACGCCCGCGCCCGCGAAGGCGATAAGCTGGCCGAGATGATCACCACCCGCCTAGACGCCGTCAGCGAGCAAGTGGCCACCGTACGCAGCCTGCTGCCGCAGATTCTGGAACGCCAACGCGCCCAGCTGCTAGAGCGTTTAGAAATCGCCAAAACCGAACTCGACCCCCAACGCCTGGAAGCCGAGCTGGTACTGGTAGCCCAAAAAGCCGACGTAGACGAAGAGCTAGACCGCCTAACGGCGCACATTGAAGAAGTGCGCCACCAGCTCGCCCAAAAAGGCCCCAAAGGCCGCCGCCTGGACTTCCTGATGCAAGAGCTCAACCGCGAAGCGAATACACTTTCATCGAAATCCGTGGTGGCAGAGACGACCCGCTGCGCGGTGGAGTTGAAGGTGCTGATCGAGCAGATGCGGGAGCAGATTCAAAATATTGAGTGATGAAGATGAGTCGAGCGACACCCTGGAGTGCTGGCGAGGTAGAGGCAACCATTGCTACCTACCGGCAGATGCTAGTAGCAGAACTGAGCGGGCAAAGTTCTAACAAGCGCGCACTTAATCGAGCGCTGATGATACAGCTTGATGGCCGCTCGGCCAGTGCCATAGAGTTCAAGCACTGCAATATCAGCGCAGTGTTACGCGATGCCAACTGCCCCTATGTCGATGGCTATAAGCCGCGTAGCAACTATCAACAAAGCCTAGTTGAAGCTGTCGAGGGGCTGTTGTTGCGAAGCGAGCTTGTTGATCGCGCAGCGCGTTTGGCCGCTGATCTTCCAGTGATTGATACCACTGGCATCGTAGACGAGCGCATTATCGTCGAACCTCCTAGAACGACACCGCCGCAACAAGGCGTTCGAGAATTCCGCGCCGACTATTCAGTGCGCCCGCCGCAAAAACGGGACTACCTGGCCCGGGAAACCCGCAACCGCGAGCTTGGGCTAGCCGGTGAGCACCTAGTGATTCGGTTCGAGCAGCACCGGCTGATCCAAGCTGGGTACGATAAGCTGGCGGAGAGGGTCGAGCACGTTGCGGTAACTCAGGGTGACGGGCTGGGGTTCGATATCCGTTCCTTCGAGCCCGACGGCAGTGATCGGCTGATTGAAGTCAAAACCACCGCCTTTGCCAAAGAGAGTGCGTTTTTTATTACGCCCAACGAGCTCGAATGCTCGCGTGCCCATTCGGAACACTATCATTTGTTCCGACTGTTCAACTTCCGCAAGGGGCCGAAGCTTTTTTTCTTGAAAGGTGATCTCCACGAACAGCTCTGGCTGGAGCCAAATAGCTACCGGGCGGGAGTACGTTAATAGCTTAAAAGAGGGAGCTGCTTCAAGAAATCAAAACTTCAGCCGCTGAGATTGTTCGTGAAGCTATCGTTCACTCATCGCTCCGTTCGTGCTGCTGAAGCTGTTCAACGGCCTGAGCCCGTTCGCGCTCTAGCTCGCGTTTAAGCTCATCTTCAGAGGGCAGATACGGCAGGTACTTCGCCGCAAACAGCTGTTTTTGCTCGGCCAGTACCGAGTACTTGACCACGGCTTCGCTTTTTTCGCTGCACAGCACCAAGCCAATAGTGGGGTTGTCGTCGCTGCCTTTGCGCTGCTCATCGTATAAGCGCACGTAGGTATCCATTTGGCCGATATCCTGATGCCTGAGCTTGCCGAGTTTTAGATCCACCAGCAAAAAGCACTTCAGTTTGAAGTTGTAGAATACCAAGTCGATGTAGAAATCTTCGTCGTCAAAGCGAATGCGCTGCTGGCGCTCCACAAAGGCAAAGCCTTTGCCTAATTCCAGTAAAAACTGCTGCAGGTTGCTGATAATGGCCTGCTCTAGCTGGCTTTCCTGATAGGTTTTATCCTGCAGATTAAGAAAATCCAGAATGTAGGGATCACGCAGATAGTCTTTAGCGCTTTCTGCCAGTGGCTGGGTGTTTTGCTGGGCTTCTGCTGCCACCGAGGATTTTTCTTGGCTGGCCAGAAGTCGCTCGTAGTAGAGAGTGCTAATCTGGCGTTCTAGAGCTCTGGCGCTCCAGCTTTGGTTGATCGCTTCGTGCAAATACCAGTCGCGGGCTTGGGCGTTTTCTATTCGCAGAAGGGTGCGATAGTGAGTCCAACTCAATTCAAGACGCACTGCGTCGCGAATTGGAAAGGCGTGATAAAACTGGCGCATATTGCGTAAATTGGTGACATCAAAACCTTTCCCCAGCCGCTCGGTGAGCTGTTGTGAGAGCTGCTTTAGCTGCTGCTTACCATACTCAGCACGACGATTGCCTTGCTGTTCGTGTTCGACAATTAAACGGCCTATTTCCCAGTAGCTTTGTACCATGGCCGTATTCACGGCTTGGCGAACCTGCCCGCGTGCTTGCTCTATCTGTTGAGTAATTGCGCTAACGAGGCGGCTAAAAGCGGTTTGGTTCTGCTCCGTCATAGGCTTAACCCCTGGCGTTATAGAGTAATGTCAGCTGGCTGAGGCCTAACAATATCAAATTTTGCCGATAGGAAGAGTTGGTGATGGCGATCATATCAACAGTGCATATAGCCAACTGCCTCGCTCACAGCCCCAACAACTCCTCAACCGGCAAGTGACTGGTCGCCTTCATTTCCCTCAGCGAGAGGTTGGAGCGGATGCTCGACACGCCGGGCAGCTGGCGCAGTACCGTTTCGACGAAGTGGCTGTAGTCGTCCAGGTCTTTGGCGACGACCTGTAGCAGGAAGTCGGCTTCGCCGGTGGTGTTGTGGCAGCTCAGTACGCGGGAGCTGGCCTGGATGATGCGCTCGAACTCCGCCGTTGCGGCTTCGCTGTGCTGGGTGCAGGTGATTTGCACAAAGGCCAGCACGCTGGCGCCCACTTTACGGCGGTTGAGGATGGCCTAGTAGCCTTCGATCACTCCCAGCTCTTCCAGGCGTTTGTGCCGTCGCCAGCAGGTGGCTTCGCTCAGGTGCAGCTGTTCGGCCAGTTGCGCGTTGGGCATTCTGCCATCAATCTGGAGTAACGCTGCTAACTTGGCGTCTTTTTTATCCAATGCGCTCATATTGCAAGTCTCTTTCTTATCAACACTATAAAGAGAAAGAGTGCTTCACATTGGTCAGTGTTGTCCACGATATGGAAAGCTCATTTCAGGTCAGGCTCGCTATAGTAGCGTTAGCGAATCCGCAGCCTAAACGTTCAGGAGTGGCCCATGAAAGCCGTCGTATTTGAGCAGTTTTCCACCCCGCCCACTATTCAGCAGGTGCCGGATCCGACTCCCGAACCTCACGGCGTCGTGGTCAAGGTGATGGCTAACGGCGTATGCCGCAGTGATTGGCACGGCTGGATGGGCCACGACCCGGATATTCGGCTCCCCCATGTGCCGGGGCACGAGCTATCCGGCGTGGTGGAAGCGGTGGGCAAGGACGTGACGAAGTGGCGGGTCGGGGATCGTGTGACCGTGCCGTTCGTGGGCGGCTGCGGCACTTGCCCGGAGTGTAACGCAGGCCACCATCAGGTATGCGATAGCCAGTTCCAGCCAGGGTTTACTCACTGGGGCTCGTTTGCCGAGTATGTGGGCATTTACTACGCCGATGTGAACCTAGTCGCCCTGCCAGATACCCTAGCGTTCGACACTGCCGCCAGCCTGGGTTGCCGGTTCGTGACCTCTTTTCGTGCGGTGGTAGACCAGGGCCGCGTGTCGGCGGGCCAGTGGGTGGCGGTGCACGGCTGCGGCGGCGTGGGGCTGTCGGCCATCATGATTGCCAGCGCAGCCGGCGCCAACGTGGTGGCGGTGGATATTTCCGAGCAGGCGCTGGCTTTGGCGCGCCAGTTGGGGGCGGTGGCCACGGTGAATGCCAACCAAGAGGCCGAAGTGGTGGAGTCGGTGGTGGAAATCACTCAAGGGGGCGCGCACGTCTCGCTGGATGCGCTGGGTCACCCCACCACCTGCTTCAACTCTATTAGCAATTTGCGAAAGCGCGGCAAGCATGTCCAGGTAGGGTTGATGCTGGCAGATCACAGCACGCCAGCCATTCCCATGAGCAAGGTGATTGCTAATGAGCTGGAAATTCTGGGCAGTCATGGCATGCAGGCCCATCGCTACGATGCCATGCTGGCGATGATTCAGTCGGGCAAACTGGCGCCGGAAAAGCTGATTGGCCGCCGCATCACGCTAGAGGAGTCGGTGCAGGCGTTGATCAACATGGATAAGTTTGAAGGCGTGGGGGTCACCGTCGTCACGGAATTCTGATAAAAGAGGGCTGCTGGTGACGCATCAGGTGAATATCACGGCGCTGACTGGCGGCGGTGTCAGTTCCGGGGAAATGGTAGTCGTGCGCCCCCAGGAGGATGGATTTGCGGTGGTGGGGCGGCTTAGCATTCCCAGCCGCTGAGGTTTTGTGCATTTCCTTCAATGAACCAAGGCAAATTATTCGCTCCTCATCGCGTCGCGGAGGTTTTACGCTGGGCGTATCGATAAGGAGGACGTCATGTCATCACCCCATACCCCATCCGTTCGCCGCGTGGTCGCTCAGCACCCTGCCCATCGGGACGATATCGGTGACCTGGTCACCCGCAGGCCGCTGCCGGGGCCTGGCGTGGATCAGCTCGATCCGTTTCTGTTCCTGAATCACCACGGCCCGCAGGTTTACCCGGCCAACAACCGCGGGCTGCCCTTTGGGCCGCACCCGCACCGTGGGTTTGAAACGGTGACGTTTATTTTAGAAGGCTCGCTGGCCCATGCCGACAGCGCCAAGCACCAGAGCGTGATTCACGCAGGCGGTGTGCAATGGATGACCGCCGGTAGCGGCATCGTCCATGCGGAAATTTCGCCGGAGGAGTTTCTGCGCGAGGGCGGCCCGCTGGAAATCTTGCAGCTGTGGGTCAACCTGCCGTCACGGCTGAAGATGAGCGAGCCGCGCTACGTGGGCTTGCAGCAAGAGGGCATCCCCGCTGTTGAGCTGTCGGGCGGCGGTACGCTCAACCTGATTGCCGGGGAGTGGCAGGGGCAAACAGGCCCGATTGAATCGCTGACCGGCGTGTTCATGTCGACGCTAGCGCTGCCTGGGGGCGCGCGTGAGCAGCTACCCGTGGCTCCTGGCCGGCAGGTGTTTCTGTACGTGGTGAGTGGTGACGTGACGGTGGGCGGCGAGCCTGCCAAAGCGCACCATTTGATCGAGCTCGACCGTGACGGCGAAAGCCTTGCCATCGAGGCAGCCAGCGATGCGCGCCTGCTGTTTGGCCATGGCGATGTCATTGATGAGCCGGTCTACTCCCACGGCCCCTTCGTGATGACCACCCGCGACGAGATCGTGCAGGCGGTAGAGGATTACCAGAACGGCAAGTTTGGCGGGCTTACCCTTTAAAGACCCGCTAATGCTCTAAACGCCCGCGCTACACCGGCTCGCCGCGATAGTAGTGCCATAAAAACAGCGACCCCACGCTGCGCCAGGGTGCCCAGTGCTCTACCATCTGGCGCGCCTGCTTCGGCGTGGGTTTGTTTTCCATGCCCTTCAGGCGGCCCAGCGCCACTCTTAACGCAAGGTCGTCGGCGGGGAAGATATCGGGGCGCTGGAGTGAGAACATCAGGTAGATCTCGGCGCTCCAGCGGCCAAACCCACGCAGCTGGGTAATCGCGGCAATCGCCTCGTCATCGCTGAGGTGCGCCAATCCATCGGCGCTAAACGTGCCCGCCAGCTCCGCCTCTGCCAGCCCTTTGGCATACTCGATTTTACGCCACGATAGCCCCGCATCGCGCAGCGCCTGGCCTTCCACCTCCATCACCGCTTTGGCGTGCAGCTCCGGCAGCAGCGTATTCACCCGGCCCATGATGGCCCGTGCGGCCTCGGTAGAGATCTGCTGGCTGACGATGGTCGAGAAGAAGGTCGCAAAGCCTGGATCGCGCTGGCGCGGGTTGGGCGCGCCGACTAAGGGGTAAGCGCGGGCAATGTCGGGGTCGGCATTGGCCAGTGCCTGCATGGCGTGCTCGATGGTGCTGGAGGTCATAACCGGCTCACTTGATGAAAAGATAATCGTAACATCCTAGCAGTTGCTTCTTGGGTGCTGCCGCGTCAGTGTCCACGGGGCTGCCCCTTTGCACGCTAACTTTTTTAGCGTCATATATTTCTACTTTCGTCTAATCCTGCCATCATTTGACGCAATCTAAGACCGTTTTGATAAGCAGGCGTTTTATCCAGCGCCTGGGGAGAGAGGTATGCAAGAGTTGTCATCGGGGCTGGCGCGTAACCCGCGATTGGCAGAGTTTGTACTGGCGCTGGGTGGGTTCGGCATTGGTACCAGCGAGTTCGTGATCATGGGACTGATGAACCGCGTGGCGGAGGATTTAGCCGTAACGGTGCCGCAAGTGGGCTATGCGATTAGTAGCTACGCACTGGGCGTGGTAGTGGGTGCACCGCTGATTTCGGCGCTGGCCGCACGGGTACCCAGGCGGGCGCTGCTGATTGCGCTGATGCTGGTGTTTGCCGTGGGCAATATTGCCAGCGCTATGGCGCCGGGGTTTTGGTCGTTTGTGGGCCTGCGCTTTTTGGCAGGGCTGCCCCATGGTGCTTACTTTGGCATAGCGGCGCTGGTCGCGGCTGGAGCAGTGCCGATTGACCAGCGAGCGCGGGCTATTTCGCGGGTAATGTTGGGACTCACGGTAGCGATTTTGATTGGTGCACCACTGGGTACCTGGGCGGGTAACGTCTTTGGTTGGCAAATCGCTTTTGCCGGTGTGGGAGTGATTGCGCTGTTAACGGCACTGCTCATTCGGTTATGCGTGCCGGTGCAGCCGTTTGATGCCCACGCGAGCCCGTTAAGAGAGCTATCTGCACTGGTGAAGCAGCGGGTGCTGGTGACCATTGCGATTGCCTGTATTGGTTGCGGCGGTATGTTTTCGATCTTCAGCTATGTGATGCCGACGCTGACCCAGCAGGCGGGCATGAGCGAAGCGCTGGGGCCTTTGGTGCTGGTCATTTTTGGCCTGGGCTCCATCGCCGGTAACTTGGTGGGCGGGCGCATGGCGGATAAAGACCTGATGCGGGCCATTCCTACCATTTTGGTGTGGTGCGCGGTGGTGCAGGGGCTGTTCTACTTTGCTGCCAACCAGGTGTGGTCGGGACTGCTGTTCGTGGGATTGGTGGGCACCAGCATGGCGCTTGCGCCGTCGCTGCAAACCCGCCTGATGGACGTGGCCGAAGACGCCCAAACCATGGCGGCCTCCATGAACCATGCGGCCTTTAACGGGGCGAACGCGCTGGGGGCGTGGCTGGCGGGCTTGGCGATTAGCGCCGGATTTAGCTGGTCGAGTACGGGGCTGGTAGGGGCCGGGCTTGCGCTGTGTGGCCTAGTGATTTTCGCTTGGGGGCGCTGGCTGGAAAAACGCACCTATCCCGCGGAGCCGTCGGTGGCTCAGAGCTACAAATAAAGCGCTATAAATAAGTGATTGCTAAATAAATATTTAGAGCATTTAAAGTGGCAAAAAACGCTTATCGTTTCTAGGGTGTAAAGGTGCAATCCATAAGGAGGTGACCTATGCATAACCTAGTGAAGACATCGCGCGTTGTAACCCCGCGACTCGTAACATTAAGTGCTATTGCAGCGATGACTCTGGCGCTGGCGGGCTGTGGAACGACCACTAGCGAGCGTGCTACCAGTGGTGCTGGCGTAGGGGCGGCTGTTGGTGCTGGGGCCGCTGCGGTCACCGGTGGTAGCGTCACCCAAGGTGCTGTGATTGGCGGTGGCGTGGGTGCTGCCACCGGTGCCGCCACCGATGAGGACGATATCAACCTCGACTAACTCGCCCCACTAGCGGCAAAGCCTGAAGCCGCGCATGCCTAAATGAAAGTGGTCGGCATGCGCGGCGTTGTACTCAGGCCCCAGTACATTGCCGAAGGTATCGCAGGCGCCATCCCGCGCTGCCCGCAAGAGCTCTCCCATTTCTCCCTCGTCATCCCAGTCGCGAATCAGCGTAATCTGACCTCCGTGTGGTTTCTTGAACCCCTACAGTCCCTGCCAGGGGTGTGCGATACTGCGCACCCAATAACGCCGGCAGTGGCCGGCCTGCGTGATAACGAACGACCATTTTGACTAACTAGGGAAGCGCTTCATGTCCCAGGGTACGCTGTTTATTGTTTCTGCCCCGTCGGGCGCGGGTAAAACCAGCCTCGTTCGTGAGCTGATCGAAAGCCTGGACGGCATTCAGGTGTCGGTGTCGCATACCACGCGTGCCAAACGCGAAGGTGAGGTCAATGGCGTCAACTACCACTTTACCCAAGTGCCTGACTTCGAAGCGATGATCGACCGCGGCGACTTCTTCGAGTATGCCAAGGTCTTCGACAATTACTATGGCACGTCGCGTCAGTCGGTCCAAACCTTGCTAGACGCGGGGCAAGACGTCATCCTAGAGATCGATTGGCAGGGCGCGCAGCAGGTACGCGAGCAGATGCCTTCTGCCGTGTCGATCTTCATCCTACCGCCATCGCGTAGCGAGCTGGAGCGACGTCTCTCCAGCCGTGGCACCGACGAACACGCGGTGATCGCTCGGCGCATGCGCGATGCGGTCAGCGAGATGTCTCATTACGATGAGTACGATTACTTAGTGATTAACGACGATTTCACCACCGCCCTGCAAGAGCTGCAGTCGCTGGTGATCAGCCGCCGCCTCACGCGTGCTGCAATGCAAGAACGCCACGCCCCCTTGCTCGATGCGCTCTTGTCACAGGCGCCTAGCGTCGAGTAATCTATCAGGTCCTATCACCACTCTTTTCGCTGGGTCGGCGACGTTGTTCAACAACGCCGGCCCGGCGTCGTCATTACAGGAAGGCCCCATGGCTCGCGTAACCGTTGAAGATTGTCTGGAAAATGTAGAAAACCGCTTCAAACTGGTGATGATTTCCACCCAGCGTGCTCGCCAGCTGGCCCGCGGCTCCCGCGATGCACTGCTGCCCTGGGAAAACGACAAGCCGACCGTGATGGCGTTGCGTGAAATCGCCGCTGGCCTGGTCGACCACACCGTTTTGGACGAGCCAGTTGAAGCTCCTGTGCGTGCGCGTCCTGCTATGACGCCTAGCGCTCAAATCGACGATTAAGCTAGCACCGATTAGAGGCGCGGTACATGTTCACCATTGATGACCTAGCTGACCGACTCGGCGGCTACTTACCCCCGGATGAGATCCAGCAGGTCAAGCGCGCCTTCTACTACGCTGAGCAGGCCCACGATGGCCAGCGCCGCCGCTCTGGCGAGCCGTACGTCACCCATCCGCTGGCGGTCGCTAATATTCTCGCTAACATGCACATGGACCATCAGAGCCTGATGGCCGCCATGCTGCATGATGTGATTGAAGACACCGGCGTCTCTAAAAAAGCCCTGGCGGCGCAGTTTGGCAAGCCTGTGGCTGAGTTGGTAGATGGCGTCTCCAAGCTGACGCAGATCACCTTCGAAGACAAGGCCGTTGCTCAGGCGGAGAATTTCCAGAAGATGGTGCTGGCGATGTCGCGGGATATCCGCGTCATCATCGTCAAGCTGGCCGACCGGCTGCACAACATGCGCACCTTGGGCGCACTGCGGCCCGATAAAAAACGCCGCATTGCCCGTGAAACGTTAGAAATCTACGCCCGTATTGCAGGGCGACTGGGGATCAACACCATTCGTGTGGAGCTGGAAGACCTCTCGTTCCAGGCGATTCACCCCATGCGCGCTGAGCGCATCAAGCGTGCGGTCGCCAGCGCCAGAGGCAACCGCCGCAGCGCCATGCGGGAAATTCAGTCGTCGCTGCAGCAGAGCCTGGACGACGAAGGCCTAAAAGGCACGGTGATTGGCCGCCAAAAACATCTGCTCTCGATCTATAAAAAGATGCGCGACCAGCGCAAGCCGTTTGCCGAGATTATGGATGTCTTCGGTTTTCGCATTATCACCGAAGACGTGGCCAGCTGTTATCGCATCCTTGGCGTCGTGCATAACCTCTATAAGCCGGTACCGGGGCGCTTTAAAGATTACATCGCGATTCCCAAGGCGAATGGTTACCAAAGTCTGCACACCACGCTGTTTGGCCAGCGCGGCATGCCGATTGAAGTACAGATCCGCACCCGTGAAATGGAAGCCATGGCCAATAACGGAATTGCCGCGCACTGGCTCTACAAAGCCGGCCAGACCGCGCATCCGATTGCTGAAGGCAGCCATGCCCGCGCCCGCGCCTGGGTGAAAGGGCTGCTGGAGATGCAGCGCCACGCGGGGGATTCGTTGGAGTTTATCGAACACGTCAAAAACGACCTGTTCCCCGACGATGTCTACGTGTTCACCCCGAAAGGCGACATCATGGAGCTGCCCCAGGGCGCTACGGTGATCGACTTCGCCTACAGCGTACACACCGATATCGGCAATAACTGCATCGCCTGCCGGATCGACCGCCACCTCGCGCCGCTCTCCACGAGGCTGGAAAGCGGTCAGACGCTGGAAATTATCACCGCCCCCGGCGCGCGGCCGAACCTAGCGTGGCTGAATTTCGTCACCACGGCCAAGGCGCGCTCCGCCATTCGCCATGCGTTGAAGCATCAGCAGCAGGCGGAGGCGGTGATGCTGGGCCGTCGACTGCTCAACAAGGCGCTGGCACCGTTCGAAACGAGCCTGGAAGAGCTCGACGAGAGTGTCTTCGAACAGGCGTTCAAAGAGTTGGATGTGTCGTCGCTGGACGCCTTGCTCGAATCGTTGGGGTTAGGCAACCGCATGGCCCACGTAGTGGCCCGCCGTTTGGTCGATGTTGCGCATGGCGATAGCTTTGATAAGACGCTTTCCGACAATAGCGATAAGGCTGTGGTGATTAGCGGAAGCGAAGGCATGGTGCTTAACTTTGCCCGCTGCTGCCACCCGTTACCCGGCGACCCGGTGGTAGGGCATCTGTCGGTCGGTAAAGGGCTGGTGGTACACCGTAGCGAGTGTAAAAACCTCGCTGACCGTAAAAACGATCCTGAAAAGCTGTTTGCCCTGGAGTGGTCCGAGCATATTGATGAGGACTTCCCTGTGGCGCTGCGCATCGAAATTGAAAGCCGCCGTGGCCTTGTTGCTGAACTGGCAGGCCTAGTGACCGATGCCGATGCCAATATCGAACGTATCGGCATTGAGGAGCGCGATGCTCGGCTTTCCACCGTCAATCTCACGCTGTCGGTGAAAGGACGGGTACACCTCGCCCGTATTATTAAACGCATTCGCAACCTGCCCAACGTTGGCAAAATTACCCGTACTGCAAACTAAACGCTTATGCGCCTAGCGCTGGCTTTTCAAGCTGGCAGCGTAGGCCATGGTGATAATAATCAACGTTTCATTCATACAGGAGCATGACACCCCATGAGCAATAAAGCGGTTATCAACACAGAAAAAGCCCCTGCCGCCATCGGCCCGTACTCCCAGGCTATCAAAGCGGGCAACACGGTTTACCTGTCGGGCCAGATCCCGCTTAATCCGGAAACCATGGAAATTGTCTCTGATGATTTCGAAGCCCAGGCGCGTCAGGTGTTCACCAACCTACAGGCCGTGTGTGAAGAAGCCGCAGGCTCGCTGGGCGATATCGTCAAGCTCAACCTCTACCTGGTCGACTTGGACAACTTTGCGATCGTCAACAAGGTGATGGAAGAGTTCTTTTCCACGCCGTTCCCGGCGCGTGCGGCGGTCGGCGTGAAGGCGCTGCCTAAAGGCAGCCAAGTAGAAGCCGAAGCCGTGATGGTGATCGGCGACTAAACGGCGTGACACCGACGCATACAAAAAGAGCGAGCCGATGAGGCTCGCTCTTTGCCTTTTCTAGCGTTCTAATCGACTCGCGGCTAGGGCGCTAGGCTTTTTGCAACTCTAAAAAACCGCCCTCTTTCAACACCTGGGCATAGCCCTCTTTGTAGGTCGGATAGCGGAAGGTGTAGCCGGTTTCGAGAATACGGCGGTTGTCGCAACGCTTGCTGGCACGACGGCGCAGCGGCGACTGCATGGTGTCGGTGGACTCCACCTTCAACTGTTTGGCCAACCACGCCATCACGTTGTGCAGGGTCACCGGTTCGCAGTCGCTACCGAGATAAAGGTCGGCCAGCGGTGTGCCGCTCTCCTGGCAGCGGATCAGGTGCGCCAGAATGCCGGTGCAGTCGTCCCGATGGATGCGGTTGGAGTAGATCACCGGTGTCACGGCGGCAATACGGCCCTCCGCAACCTGGTGAATCAAACGGTCACGCCCCGGGCCATAAATGCCGGAAAAACGCACCACCGTACCCGGCAGCGGATGGTTGAGCAGCGCCTGTTCCGCCTCGCGCATCAGGTTGCCGGAGAAGCTGGTAGATTCCGTGGGGCTCTCTTCGTTAACGACTTCGCCCTCTTGCTGACCATAGACGCTAGTAGAGGAGACAAAGAAGATGCGGCGCGGCGGCTTCTCGTGCTGTTCCATGACGCTGAGAACACGCTTGAGACCGTCTGGGTAGGCGCTCTGGTAAGCACTCTCTTCAAAGCGGTCTGCGCTGACGGTGTAAATCACGTAGTCGGCTTGGGGCAGTGCGCTAGCGTCGGCCCCTTCCAAGGTGCTGAGATCAAGGGCTAACGGCTCAATGCCGGTATGCTCTAATGCCTTGGCTTGGCGGCGCACGCCAATCACCCGATGCCCCTCGTCCAGCAGCTCTTGTCCAAGCGTGACGCCGATGTCTCCACAGCCGATAATCAGTATCGTTAGCTTCAACTTGCTCACCCCTCTTGATTAATATTCCCTATCAGATACAAAGTCCCTATGAGATGTGCCATCTTCAATAAGGCTTGTCTGTCCTTTTCCGTCTCGCTAACACCATTACTAGTCACGAGCTGCAACGAGAGGATGCCACTGGCACCGCTATGACTTTAACAGAACTTCGCTACATCGTAACCCTTGCCCAGGAGCGCCACTTTGGCCGCGCCGCTGAACGCTGCCATGTTTCTCAGCCGACGCTCTCAGTCGCAGTGAAAAAGCTCGAAGATGAGCTAGATATTCCCCTATTTGAACGCTCTAAATCCACGGTGCAAGTCACCCCTCTGGGCGAAAAAATTGTTGCTCAGGCGCAGCGTGTGCTGGAGCAGAGCGGGCTGATTTATGAGTTGGCCAGTGCTGGCAAAGACCAGTTGGCGAACCCGCTGCGCATTGGTGCGATTTACACCATCGGACCTTACCTGTTCCCGCACCTGGTGCCCGCGCTGGCCAACGCCGCGCCGCAAATGCCGCTCTATATTGAAGAGGGCATGACCGGCACGCTGCGGGCCAAGCTGCGCAGCGGCGAGCTGGACGTGATTATCGTCGCGCTGCCGTTTACTGAAACCGACGTGGTCACCAAACCGATCTACGACGAGCACTTTGAAGTGTTAATGCCCGCCAGCCACCCGTGGGTCGAGCGTGAGGCGATCCATAAAGAAGACTTATTAGAAGAGCGGCTGCTGCTATTAGGGGAAGGGCACTGCTTCCGCGATCAAATTTTGGAAGCCTGCCCGGCGATTACCCAAAAGCTGAATAGCCCCAATAACACCCTGATTGCCGAAGGCGGCTCGCTTGAGACCATTCGCCATATGGTGGCCTCTAAGCTGGGGATTACCGTGCTGCCTCAGTCGGCACTTGGCACCGACCAGTACGAAAATTCCATGCTGGTCAGCCGCCCGTTTGTGGACCCCGCCCCTTCACGCACCGTGGCGATTGCCTGGCGGGCCAGCTTCCCACGGCCCAAGGCCATTGATGCCTTGGCCAAGGCGATTAGCCAGTGCCAGCAGCCGGTGCATAAGAAGAATGCTCCCTCATGAGTGATCTGTCTGCACCGGTCACGGCGCTGAAGGGCGTGGGGGAAGCGCTGGCGATTAAGCTCGCCCGGCTCGGCGTGGAACGCATCAGCGACCTGTTGTTCCACTTGCCGCTGCGTTACCAGGACCGTACGCGACTCACCCCGATTGGCCTGCTGCGGGCGGGCCATGAAGCGGTAGTAGAGGGCGAAGTCACCGCCAGCGATATCGTTAAGGGGCGGCGGCGCAGCCTGCTGATCCGCCTGCGCGATGGTAGCGGTATTTTAAGCCTGCGCTTTTTTCACTTCTCGCCCGCTCAACAGCAACAGATGCGCCCCGGCGTGACCGTTCGGGCGTTTGGTGAAGCGCGGGCGGGGGCGACGGGGCTGGAGATTTATCATCCCGAGTATCGGCTTAGCGGCGGTAGCGAAACGCCGGTCGAGGAGTACTACACGCCGATTTACCCCACCACCGAGGGGCTTCACCAAACCCGCCTGCGAGCGCTGACCCAGCAAGCGTTGCGCCTGCTAGAGCAAGCCCCCGAAACTCTGCCCGATGTGATTCCCGATGCGCTGCGTCAGCGCTTCCAACTGCCGGGGCTTCACGCGAGCTTGCAGCTACTGCACCAGCCGCCGCCAGACGTAGATTTAGAGCAGCTTGCCCACGGCCTTCATCCCGCCACGCGGCGGCTCGCCTTGGAAGAGCTGCTGGCCCATCAGCTTAGCCTGCGGGAAGTGCGCCTGCGTATTCAGGCAGACGGCGCGCCAGAGCTGCCTTCCGGGCGCAGCCTGCAAACGCGCTTTCTGGCGCAGCTACCGTTTACGCTCACCGGTGCCCAGCGTCGGGTGCTGGAAGAGATCGCCCTCGACCTAGCACGCCCTGCACCCATGCTGCGGCTGGTGCAGGGGGATGTGGGCTCCGGAAAAACCGTGGTGGCCGCCATGGCGGCGCTATCGGCGCTGGCGGGCAATTGCCAAGCGGCCATGATGGCACCGACGGAAATCCTCGCTGAGCAGCACTATCGTTCGTTCAAGGCATGGTTTGAGCCGCTGGGCATCGAAGTCGCGTGGCTGGCGGGCAAGCTGAAGGGCAAGGCTCGGTTGGATGCCAAAGCCGCCATTGCCGATGGCCGAGCGCGTATGGTGGTGGGCACCCACGCGCTGTTTCAAGGTGATGTGCACTTCCAGTGCCTGGGGCTGGCGATTATCGATGAGCAGCACCGCTTTGGCGTTCACCAACGCCTCGCCCTGCGTGAAAAGGGCGAAGCGGGTGGGTTAACCCCCCATCAATTGATCATGACCGCCACGCCGATTCCCCGCACCCTGGCCATGAGCGCCTACGCGGATCTGGACGTGTCGGTAATTGATGAACTGCCGCCTGGGCGCACACCGGTGAAAACCGTGGTGGTCTCTGACGAGCGCCGCCCGGAAGTGGTCGAGCGGATTCGCAACGCCTGCAGCGATGGCCGCCAAGCGTATTGGGTGTGCACGCTGATTGACGAGTCGGAAGTATTGCAGTGTCAGGCCGCCGAGGTAACGCGTGATGAGCTGACCCAAGCGCTGCCGGAATTGGCCGTTGGGCTAATTCATGGTCGCATGAAAGCCGCGGAAAAGGCCGAGGTAATGGATGCCTTCAAGACCGGCGAGCTAGATCTACTGGTGGCCACCACGGTGATTGAGGTGGGCGTAGATGTGCCTAACGCCAGCCTGATGATCATCGAAAACCCTGAACGCTTGGGGCTGTCGCAACTTCACCAGCTGCGCGGTCGGGTAGGGCGCGGCAGCACCGAAAGCTTCTGCGTGCTGCTTTATCACCCGCCGCTCTCCAAAAGCTCCCGCGAGCGGCTCGGCGTGATGCGGGAAACCACCGATGGCTTCCGCATTGCCGAAAAAGACCTGGAGATTCGAGGCCCTGGCGAGGTGTTGGGCACTCGCCAAACCGGCCTTGCTCAAATGAAGATTGCCGATCTAGAGCGCGATGCCGATCAGCTAGAGCGGGTGACCGCCCTGGCCCAGGCGTTGCAGGGCAACGCCGAGGTGACGGCCGTGTTGGTGCGCCGCTGGCTGGGTGAAGCGGCAGGCCGCTATGGGCAGGTGTAGCGGCAGGGCGTGGGTATGCGCGCGGTGCTAAACCGCTGCGTTAGGTTCGTGGAGCTTTTCGGCGCTTGGGCTTGTCAAGCGGTTGGCGGCGTCGCTTAGCGGGCCAAGCTGACTGGCAATCAGGCGCAGCTGGCTTTGGATGGGGCGATAGAGCGTGACGGCCTTCTCTTCCGCTGTGCCGCTTTGCTCCTCTAACTGACTCAGCAGCTCGTTGGCAGGCGCGGTCAGCGGCTCCACGGGTAGGCGTTTATCCAGCTGCTCGGCCAGTTGCTCTAACAGGGCACTAATCCGCTTGGCAAGCGGCACAAAAGCGGCATCGTCCTCATCTTCTGCCAGCCGATGGCGGTGGGCACCCAGCGCGGAGAGGTGGCTTAACAGCGTGTTGGAAAGCACCAAAAAGCGCAGCCCGTTATCAGCATCCTGCTTACGATAGTGCCCCGGCTCGTGGAGCATGTTGGTAAGCAGGGTCGAGAGCGCCGCATCCGCGTTATGGGCGTTACGCCGTGCTAAGCGGTAAGCCAGATCGTCCTGCTTGCCCTCTTCATACTGGTGAACGATTTCGTCCAAATAGCGGCGGTGGTTGGTGAGCACCTTGGCCGCTTCGCGGTACAGGCGGCGGCCTTGCCAATCCGGCAGAATAAAAAACACCGCCAGCCCCGCAATCAGCGAGCCAATCAAGGTGTCAAACAGCCGCGGCCAGATCAGGTCAAAGCCATCGCCCACTTGGTTAAAGCTGCACAGCACCAGCAGCGTGATAGAGGCGGTGGCAACCACATAGTGCTTTTCCCGATTGGCAAAAAACGATACGCCTGCCGCCACTGCAATCATGCTCTGGATAAGTGGCTGGGGGAACAGGCTGATAGACGCCCAGCCTGCAATCAGCCCAAGCACCGTGCCCAGAATCCGCTGGGAGAGAAAGCGCCGGGTGGTGGCGAAGTTAGGGCGGCACACAAACAGCGTGGTGAGCAAAATCCAGAACCCTTGCTGGGGGTCGAGCCACTGCAGCAGCCCATAGCCCGCCACTAGCGCGGTGGTTAGGCGCACCGCGTGGCGAAAGGTGGGCGAACCCAGCGTAAAGTTCAGCCGCACCCGTTTCCAGGCTTCCAGCAGGCTAGAGGGCGAGCGGTCATAAAGCGCGCTGTCCCGGCGTTCGCTGTCGGTGTCCGGGTTGTGGACGCTGGCAATCTGAGCTTCTAGCGTGGAGAGGTTGTCCGCTAACGCATTCAGCGGGCGTATCAGTGGCCGCCACTCGGGCTTACCGCGCTCGCTAAGGTTATCAATCGAAGCGCGTAGGTCGGCCAGCGCCTGTTCGCTCTGCTCGTGACTGAAAGGGCGGTTGAGTAGCAGCGACTTGGCTAGCTGGCGGCAGGCGCGGCCCTGCTGGTCCAGCAGCCGCTGGCAGCGAAACAGTACGTCGTGATGAAAAAAGGCTTCAGTAAGTGCGCTGTAAGGGTAGTGGGTGGAGCTTGCCCGCTCGTGGATATCTTGAGCGATAAAGTAAATTTGCAGGTAGCGGTTGAGCTTACGGCTGCCGCGCTGGCCTTCCAGGCGGCGAAAGATCATCTCTTTTGCTTGGTTAAGAGCATCCACTACCTTGCCGTTCTGGCGAGCGAGCGCCACGCGGCGGGCCTCTACATCAACGCCCCGTACCGGCTCAAACAGCGCCGATTTCAAAATCAAGAACTCACCCAGGGCTTTGTACACCCGTGCCATGCTCTGTTTCACCGGCTGGCGGGAGAACAGCGCGCACCACACCACCGAAATCGCTCCGTACCAGGCGGCACCGGCCAACAGTAGCAGCTGGCGGGAGGCGACGTCCTCATCCACACCGCCGTGCTGTTCAATATTGATCATGGAGTAGATCGAAAGAATGAGCGTTCCGGAGGCAATGGTTGCGTAACGCTGGCCAATCGCCCCCAGCATGATCAGCGTAAAGGTGGACACCGCCAAACCCGCTGCAAATAGCCACGGCCACGGAAACAGCCACTGCACCACGAACGACGCCGAGGCAAAGCAGAGCAGCGTGACCACCAACGCCTGCAAACGCCCTTGCCAGCTATCGTCGGTCTCTGAGAGAGCGCTGGCAATAATGCCCAGAAACAGCGGAATCACCAGCGCCACATCCCCCGCCAGCCCGCTAAACAGCAGCGCCCCGCTGAAGGCGATAAACACCCGCAGGCTGTAGGCGAACTTATCTAGGGTCCAAAGGCGGCGCAGGGAAAGGTAGAGGGGCATAGAGGCTCTTGTGAGTTTGCTGTTGTTAGACTTTAGTATAAATAGTATGCCGGTACGTGGCTATGGTGTGCCGTTAACGAAAAACCCCGCAGCGTTTGGCTGCGGGGAGCAGGTTGCCTGCGGCTGGGCGTATGGCGCTACAAATACTTCAGCAATTTTTGCAGCTTGTTCATATCGGCGGAGTCGCCTACTAGGCGAACATCTCCCGCCACCATGCCATCTAAAAATGCCTGCTGGGTGGGTTTCTTGAGAATGCGCAGCGCGGTGTCTTGGTCGCGGAAACGTAGTTCAAGATCCAGGTCAACGGGCAACCCTTTTCCCGTGGTGATGCCGTTGGGCGCCATCCGATAGTAGCGGGCAATGCTTAGGTCTTCCGTGGCAACACCCCAGTCGAGGCCGCGCATGCGTTCAAGCTGCTCACGAAAGCGCGGCTTGCGGCGCAGGGCTCGCTTGAGCATAAAGCCCAGTAGCCACAGCGTCAGCGAAAGCTTCATTAGGAAACGGCGTCCTTGAGCGCTTTGCCTGGCTTAAACGCGACGTTTTTGCTGGCCGGGATCTGCAGTGGAGCGCCGGTTTGCGGGTTTTTACCGGTACGGGCAGCGCGCTCGCGAACGGTAAACGTACCAAAACCGATCAGCGCTACATCTTCACCTTTGGCAACGCTGTTGGTGATTTCGTCCAGGATGACATTGAGGACTTGGCCAGCTTTGTCTTTGGAAAGGTCAGCACTTTCAGCGATGGCTGCAGCGAGTTCAGGTTTGCGCATAAAGGAATCTCCCTTGTGGAAAACAAACATCAATGTTGTTGGTAGCCTACCCAGCAGGCAGCGCTTCTTTAGCCTAGTCGTGAATGCGGCGAAAATCAGCCTAGCAGGCCTGGGGCAGCTCTGGAAAGCTCCACTTTCCTTCTCACGCAGCCGCCTGTCAACGCAAAACCAATCAAATGTCCGTCTTTATTTTCCGCTAACGCGGTGAAATCATTGCCGTCGCCCTCAATCCGCCAGCGCTCTGGGGGCTGAGTGGGAGGGTAGGCCACCACGGGTAGCAGCGGGGTTTTCACCACGACTGGCCAAGCGCCGAAGCTAACAGACGTTGGGGTGCCGCCAAGGGTAGCTGCCAGGGCTTTGACGCTTGCTTGCAGCGGCTGCACATACATGGCGTTCACCCCATCAATACACGCGGCATCACCCAACGCATAAATATGCGGCTGGTTGGTGCGTAGCTGCCGGTCAACCTGAATGCCGCTGGGGCTGACGCTCAGCCCTGCCGCTTCAGCAAGCTGCGTGCGAGGTGCCAAACCGGTCGCGAATAGGATGATATCTACCGTATGGCGCTCGCCATTGTCGAGTTGCAGCGTCAAAGCGTTGTCTGCATCTTGGGATAATGTCTCTAAGGTGCGTCCAAGCGCTAAACGAATACCAGCCTCTTGAAACGTATCGGCCAGTGCGCTACCCAGCCGCTCAGGGAGTAGGCGCGGCAAAGGGGCGCTCTCTGGTGCAATCACAGTGACTTGGTGCCCACCTGCGTGTAGGTCGTTGGCGAATTCACAGCCGACTAATCCGGCGCCAATAATCGCGACGCGAGTAGGCTGGTTGAGTGCTCCGTGTAGGCGGCGGTAGTCATCCAAGTCGTTGACGGTAAAACAGCGCTCGGCCAGCTCGCTCGGTATGCGAAACGGCGTGCGAGGGGCCGCGCCGGTGGCGAGCACTAGCTCATCGTAGCCAAGCGTTGCTCCGCTGCTGAGTTGCAGTACGTGGTTATCCACATCCAGTTGCGTGACGAGGGTGTGGGTAACGATCTGTGCGTTTAATTCATCGGCGAGCGCTTCAGCGCTGCGCTGGGCGAGCTTGTCAGGGCTCAAGCGCTTGGCGAAGCCTGTCGACAGCAGCGGTTTGCTGTAATCATCACCGCTGTCAGCGCTGACCAGCGTGATTGTGCGCGTATCCCCTTGGCGTCGCAGCGCGCGAGCGAGGCCAACGCCTGCCATGCCGGTGCCCACAATCACCAGCGCGGCGTGGTGGTGAGGTGTTCTGGAAGATGTCGTGTGTGAGTCGGGCATACCGTCACCAAACGTCGGTGGAACAAAAGCCTGTAAAGCCACCATGTTACACTAGCCCGCTCTGAATTGACCGCCTTGGAGGCTTAGGTGACCGCCCCTGTGTTATCCACACCTGCGTTTTCGCTCTTCCCTCAGTGGCTGCCCGTGGCAGCCACTCAGCCAGCCATGAGTGCGCCTTGGTGGCAGTGGGTAGCGTCCACGGATTCCTTAACCGCGCGCCTCATAGCAGCAGGCGAGCCGGGAGCGTTTCGGGTGCGCTTGCTGCGCCAAACCATTGGCCTGCCCCAGCGCGATGAAGCCTTGGCCCTAGGCATCGCGCCACGCCGCTACGCGTGGCTGCGCGAGGTGGCGCTGTGTGTTGATGAAACGCCGTGGGTGGTAGCGCGTTCGGTGGCCCCGCTTCACCAGCTACAGGGAAAAGGGTTAGGGAAGTTGGGCGAACGCTCGTTAGGCAGTTGGCTATTTCAGCAGCCCGATTTGGTTCGTGGGCCGCTGGAAGCCACGGCGACGCCGCCACGTTTTACCCACCAGCAGCCGGGGCTATCGGCCAATAGCTTATGGGGGCGGCGCTCTGTCTTTGAACATGGTGGGCTTTCGTTACTGGTTCAGGAGTATTTTTTATCTACCATGGCGGATGCGCTGGGCCTTCCGTCGCGCTAGGCTAACGCAGCAGCTTTTTTGACGAGGTAAGCATGAGCATGGACCGTTCTCTGTTGCGCCCGACCGGGTGGGCCCGTTTGGCAGATTTCTTACAGTTAATGCGCTTGGACCGACCCATAGGCACTTGGCTGCTGATGTGGCCAACGCTGTGGGCGCTGTGGGTCGCGTCAGAGGGCGTGCCAGGCCGCGATGTACTGCTGATTTTTATTGCCGGGGTATATGTGATGCGCGCCGCAGGCTGCGTGGTGAACGACTACGCCGACCGCCACTTCGATGGCCATGTAAAGCGTACCAAGCAGCGGCCACTGGCCACCGGTCGGATCAGCGAAACCGAAGCGCAGCTGCTATTTGTGGCGCTGGTGGCCGCCGCCTTTATTTTAGTGCTGCTGACCAACTGGTTTACCGTGCTGCTCTCGCTTGGGGGTGTGCTGCTGGCATTTATTTATCCGTTTATGAAACGCTACACACACTTTCCCCAGGTGGTGCTCGGGGCGGCTTTCTCCTGGGCGATCCCAATGGCGTTTGGCGCGGTACTGGGGCATGTGCCGCTGGAAGGCTGGCTGCTATTTAGCGCTAACCTGCTGTGGACGGTGGCTTACGATACCCAATACGCCATGGTGGATCGTGACGATGATCTGAAAATCGGCATTAAATCCACCGCGGTGCTGTTTGGCAGCGCCGACCGTTTCATCATTGGCCTGCTGCAGCTTGCTACGCTGGCGTTGCTTACCTGGGTGGGGTTGCGGGTTGGGTTAGGCGGTTTTTTCTGGCTGGGCTTGGTAGGCATGGCAGCGACGTTTGCTCATCAGCAGCGGTTAATTTTTCACTGTGACCGCGACCGCTGCTTCCAGGCGTTTCTGAATAACCACTGGTCAGGGCTCTTGGTATTTGCCGGAATTGTTCTGAGCTGGTGGCCTGCAGCTGGCTAATTATGCTGGGTGTCATAGAATTGTCATTAAGTCATGGTGTCATCGTCACAGACATGTCATTGAACTGTTTTGTATAAACGAGTTTTCATAGAACACCGTGAGGCCCTGGATGACCGCCAAGACCGTACTGATTGTCGATGACGAGGCACCCATTCGCGAGATGATCGCTGTGGCGCTGGAAATGGCTGACTATCGCGTGCTTGAAGCGGACAACGCCCAGGATGCCCATGCGATGGTCGTTGACCACCAGCCCGACCTGCTGCTGCTGGACTGGATGATGCCGGGCACCAGCGGCATCGAGCTGGCCCGTCGTCTCAAGCGCGAAGAGGCCACCGCTGAGCTGCCAATTATTATGCTGACCGCCAAAGGCGAAGAGGATAATAAAATTCAGGGCCTGGAGGCGGGGGCGGATGACTACATCACCAAGCCGTTTTCCCCCCGCGAGTTGGTGGCTCGTCTTAAAGCCGTGCTGCGCCGGGCGACCCCGCGCGGTGTGGAAGACCCCATCGAAATCAATGGATTGCTGCTGGACCCTGTGAGCCATCGCGTCAGCGCCCATGGCAAAGCGCTGGAGATGGGCCCTACCGAGTACCGCTTACTGCAATTCTTTATGACTCACCAAGAGCGCGCCTATACCCGTAGCCAGCTGCTTGATCAGGTGTGGGGCGGTAATGTGTATGTAGAAGAGCGCACGGTGGATGTGCATATTCGCCGGTTGCGCAAAGCGCTAGGTGAAGCGCATCAGAATCTGATTCAAACAGTGCGGGGCACTGGGTATCGTTTCTCTGCTCGGGTGTAATCGTGCGTCTGTGGAGCCGTGAACTGTGGCGAATTATCTGGCTGGCTTTCCTAGGGATGTGCCTGGGATGGCTGCTAGGTTACCCCGGTTTCGGGTTAGCCGCGGGTCTAACGCTCTGTTTGGTGTATCAACTCCGCCAGCTTAGGGCGCTGTTCAAGTGGCTAACGCTCAACCCGCACGATGAGCCTCCTGCGGCAACTGGCATGTGGGGCGAGCTATTCGATCGCCTTTACCGTTACCAAAAAAGCCAGCGCATTACCCAAAGCCGGCTGCGAGCAACCCTCGCGCGTATTCAAGAATCCTCGGAAGCGATGCGTGATAGCGTCGTGATGCTGGATCGCCACGGTGATTTAGAGTGGTGGAACAGTGCCGCCACCGACATGCTAGGCCTGCAAACCGCCCATGACCGCGGTCAGCACATTACTAATCTGCTGCGCGACCCGCGTTTCATCAGCTACTTTAATGCCCGTGAGTACAGCGAGCCGCTCACGCTCACCTCGCCCATTGATGAGCGTCGCATTCTGCAGTATCAAATCACGCTCTATGGTGATGACGAGCGCTTGGTTATGGCGCGGGATATTACCCGCTTGCATCGCCTAGAGCAGATGCGCCGCGACTTCGTCGCTAACGTTTCCCATGAGCTGCGCACCCCACTCACCGTTCTTTCCGGCTATCTGGAAACCTATGGCGATCTTAAAGAGATGCTGCCACCGCGCCTGAGTAAAGGCATTGGTCAGATGGAAGAGCAGACCAAGCGTATGCAGAGCTTGGTGAATGATCTACTGCTTTTGTCACGCCTGGAGATTGACCGAGGCGGCGAAGATCATCAGCCGCTTGAGGTTGGGTCGATGCTTGAGAGCATTCGCCGGGATGCGCTGGCGCTCTCGAACCAGCAGCATAGCGTTCAGGTGGCGTTGGAGTGCGAGGCGCGCCTGGTGGGCAGCGAGCAAGAACTACGCAGCGCCATCTCAAACCTAGCATTCAACGCAGTGCGCTATACGCCGGAGGGAAGTCAAATCACGCTCCGCTGGGTGGCTCTGTCCAATGGCAGTGCCTGCATTGAAGTGGACGACGACGGTGAAGGGATCGATCCGGTGCATATTCCGCGTCTCACCGAACGCTTCTACCGCGTTGATAAGGGCCGCAGTACCGCCACTGGCGGTACTGGTCTTGGCCTTGCCATTGTTAAACACGTTCTACTGCGCCATGATGCACAGCTTCAAGTGGAGTCGTTACCCGGTGAGGGGGCGTTGTTCCGCTGTGTTTTCCCACCCTCCCGTGTCGTTAACAGCTAACACTGTGTCATACCACTCTCCGTCTTGGCTTGCATAACTTATGTATAAGTGTGCCATATTGGCATGCAAGCATGGTCAAACACCGCGCATGTGTCATATGTAGCCAACTAATCATCTACTTAAGCCAGTGCTAGAGGGTTAATCGGCATAGTGGTTGTTTTTATAAGTGTCTGTATATAAATAGATTTTATTTCTATTGAGAGTTTTTGGCATATAGGCTGCTACATACTTGTCAAGGAAGATTACTGCAGGAACTGGTAAGACAAGATGTCACTCTTCCTTAAATAGCGGTATTTCACAGCGATCGAGGAGGCGGAATATGATGTCCAAGGAACTACTCAAGAAAGCTGGTATTTTAGGTGTAGCGTTTGGTCTGGTAGCAAGCCCACTGACATTTGCTCAAGAGCCTGCAGATCCGGCAGACAACATTTCTCCAGATGAGCAGCCGGTCGAAGCTCAGTCTAATGACTCAGCTATGCCGTCTGATCATGACAAGACAGATTTAACCCATGACGAGGGTGATAACGCCAGCGACATGGAACCAAACTCCATGAGTGATGACTCGGATGCTACCTATGACAGCACCGAAGAACTCCCAGAAGAAAATAGTGGTATGTAACGAGTAATATTTCTTTGCAAAGCTGTAAAAAACTCTTACGCTTAAGGAGTGAGCAACTAGAGAGGCAAGGATGTCTCATCGCAAGGATTCTCAATGATTCAAGGAGTGAATCAAAAGCGATCAATACACTGGTCAGGGTAAATTCCAAGGTTGGATCCCCGCAAAAGGATTGGAAGCCAGATGTAAGTATCGTGTAAAAGTAAGAGTTCTCAAGACCCCGCCCTGCGGGGTCTAATTTTTTATGCCTAACACATAAACCCCAGCGAATGGCATGGCTGCCCTCTTGGCGGGGATAATGAAGCGGTTGGGCAGCAAGGCAAGTGAGTCAATTTGCGTCACTTATCCGACGCATGTGCCATTATTATACAGTATATTTGTATGGGTAATGATTTTGCAGCTTTATATTGCGCGCAATTGAAAGTGAATAAGTTTATGTTTTTTAACAGATATTTAATTTATGTGGTATTTTTGGCATTCTGGATGCCTTGACAAGATGTAAAGTTAGCCATTAGTCGTAGTCGCTTAATTGGTTTCCACCCTACGTCGACTGGCTCAATGTTAAAGGAGTAGTAATTTATGTTTTTCAAAGACAAAGAGTTAGCTAAAAAAGCTGCAGTGTTAGGTGTTGCTTTTGGTTTGGTAGCAAGTCCGATGGCATTTGCCCAAACATCCATTGAACTCAACAAAGACCGCTCTGCAGGACACGATGTGATGCAGCCTAACTCGCACAATACGTCAGGCCCGGCTCAGTACTCTGCTAGTGACTTGACCCGTAATGAAGGCGATACGCTGGACTACTCCACTTCAAGCAGCGTCAGCGATTCCAACAGCGTGGCTACCAGTAAAGCTGGCTATGATGCTAGCGAGCTGAACCGTGATGAAGGTGATGATCTTCGTTGGTAAGCGTTGATATTAATTCCACAAAAAACCCCGCTCCGGCGGGGTTTTTTGCGTATGGCTGTGTGTTCTAATGACGTGCGACAACATCTTGGGTGTCACGGTAGTGACCATCCCACATCAGCACCGCCCCCGCTACGGCGCCAGGAATTAAAAACAGATTGGCAAGCGGGATCCAGGTGACCAGCATGATCAGCCCGCCGTAGGTGAGGCTTGGCCACCAGCGGTGCGAGAGACGGCTGCGCATATCGCGAAACGTGACCTTGTTGTTATCCATCGGGTAATCAAGGTAAGTGATGGCCATCACCCAGGCGGAAAACAGTGCCCACAAGATCGGTGCCAACAGATTGAGGCCTGGTATCCAGCTGAGAATAAACAGCGCCGCCATGCGCGGCAGAATATAGCCCAGCTTGACCAGTTCGCGACCCAGTGCATCGATGGCCGTTTTAGCTAGCCCGCGATCATCCAACGGTTCCCGTCCTGTAGCCTGACGCTCGACTTTAGCGGCTAAAAAGCCGTAAAACGGCGCGGCAATCAGATGTGTCACCAGGGTGAAGGTAAAAAAGATCACCACCAAGAGGCTAACGAAGAAGAGCGGCCAGATAAGCCAAGAGAGCCACTCCAACCAGCTGGGGACCATGGTCATGGCACTGTCGAGCCAGCTATCAAAGCGGTTGAGCACCAAGCTTAGCATGCTGGCATACACGATGAGGTTGACCAGGATCGGCAGGAAAATGTAGCGCCGCAGCCCTTTTTGGTACACCAAACGTGTGCCTTGGCTCAGCGCCGTTATTGCATCCACCATGCTTGCTCCTTAAATAAAAACGCCCAGATGTGTCATCTGGGCGTATTGCAGGAGGAATTACCTGCTAGGTCAAGACTTTTTAAGCACCTTCTGCTCTAAGGTGTCGGGGTCGCTGTGGCGAATATCCAGGCCCTTCACCAGGTAGACCACGTACTCTGCCAGGTTATTGGCGTGGTCGCCCACACGCTCTAGTGCCCGCAGTACCCACATGATGCTGAGGACGGAGCTAATAGAGCGGGAGTCTTCCATCATAAAGGTCATTAGAGAGCGCATGGCGCTGCCGTATTCGTCATCCACCGACTCATCTTCACGCACAACCTGCATGGCAAGTTCGGTATCGAAGCGGGCAAAAGCCGTCAGTGCATCGCGCAGCATTTTACGCACGTGTTCACTGATGTGACGCACTTCGACCAGGCCACGAATGCCGCCGCTGTTTTCACTCAGCAGTAGGGCGTTGCGGGCAATTTTGCTCGCCTCATCGCCAATCCGCTCAAGGTCTGAGGTGGCACGAATAACGGCCAGCACCAGACGAAGGTCCGAGGCAGCCGGCTGGCGACGGGCCAGGACGCGAGTACACTCATCATCAATCTGCAGTTGCAGGTCGTTCACTTGGCGGTCGTTGTCACGCACTTTTTCGGCCAGACGGCTGTCGCCTTCCAACAGGGCGTGAACGGCGTCTTGTACCTGTTTTTCCACCAGACCGCCCATGGCCATCAGGTGGGTTTTCAGCTCTTCCAGCTCCTGGTTGAACTGGCGAGAGATATGCTGGCTGTGGCTATCGCTCGTAATATCCATTGAGCACTCCTGACGTAACGTCGGTTGGGCCTAGGTCATGCGGCCGGTAATGTAGTTTTCAGTGCGTTGTAAACGCGGGTTGGTGAACACTTGATCCGTTGGCCCGTATTCAACGAGTTCACCTTGCTGCAAAAAAGCCGTGTAGTCGGATACCCGTGCGGCTTGCTGCATATTGTGGGTAACCAGTACCAGCGTGAGCTGGGATTTCAGGTTACGAATTAGCTCTTCAATTTTAAGCGTAGAAATAGGGTCGAGCGCCGAGGCAGGCTCATCCAATAGCAATACATCGGGCTGTACGGCCAGCGTGCGGGCAATCACTAAGCGCTGCTGCTGCCCACCGGATAACTGCCACGCGGAACGGTGCAGGCGATCTTTCACCTCATCCCACAGGGCGGCTGAGGTGAGCGCCCACTCGATAATATCGTCGCGTTTGCGCTTAGGCAGGCGCCCCTGCAGGCGCAGCCCAAACGCCACGTTTTCATAGATCGACATCGGAAACGGGTTGGGCGTTTGAAACACCATGCCCACACGGCGTCGCAGCTCGGTAACGTTCATCTGCGGGGCGTGGATGTCCTGATCTTCTAACTGGATTTGCCCATGGTGCGTCACCGACTCATTCAGGTCATGCAGCCGATTAATCGCACGCAGCAAAGTAGATTTGCCACAGCCCGACGGGCCGATGAAAGCGGTGACTCGATGGCGAGGCACGTCAAGCGTTAGGTCGCGCAACGCCGTTTTCCCCGCATAAGCGAGGTGAAACTGGTTGATGCTCAAACAGCAGGTCTCGGCTGAAAATCGAGTTACCGGTGCTTGAGCTGGGTTGGCGGACGATAACGCTAGCATTCGTTCCCTCGTTGACGCCTTAAATAATGACGCAGAAATATGGCAGTTAGATTAAGCACCAGCACAATCAGCACTAACAGCAGAGCGGTGGCAAACACCAGTGGGATAGCGGCTTGGACATCTTCACCGTGAAAAGCGGTATCAAATAAATGATAGCCGAGGTGCATAAACTTGCGCTCTAGATGCAGATAGGGAAATTCGCCATCGACGGGCATTTGCGGGGCCAGTTTCGCCACGCCCACTAGCATCAGCGGGGCGACTTCCCCTGCGGCTCGAGCTACCGCCAAAATCACACCGGTGAGCATCGCTGGTGTCGCCATGGGTAGTACCACGCGGGTCAGCATCTCCAAACGGGTGGCACCCAGCGCCACTGCACCTTCCCGCTGGGCGTCGGGAATACGCGCCAGCCCCTCTTCGGTGGCTACGATGACGACCGGCAGCGTTAGCAGCGCCAGGGTCAACGATGCCCAGAGCAGGCCGCCGGTTCCAAAGGTGGGCGAGGGCAGCGCATCCTCAAAAAACCAGCTGTCAATGGAGCCGCCGATGCCGTAAACGAAGACCCCAAGGCCAAACACCCCGTATACAATCGAGGGCACCCCCGCGAGATTACGCACGCCGATGCGCACTAAGCGGGTCAGGCGGTTCTGGTGCGCGATTTCATTCAGATAAATGGCGGCCAGCACGCCAAACGGTGTCACGATGACCGACATCAGGATCACCATCAGCACCGTCCCGAAAATAGCGGGCCAAACGCCGCCACCGGTATTGGCTGCACGCGGGCCTTCGCTGAGGAATTGCCAAATGCGCTCACTCCAGACGACGACTTTCTGCCCCCAGGACATGGCGTTGGGCGCTTGAAAAAGTGTGACGCCCGACAGCGGCTGGGTAATGGTGTGCCCATTGGCGGCGGTCAGTTGGAGTTGTGCGTTAGGGCGCTGGCTGTCGGGCAGTGTCAGGGCTCGAGCGACAAACGCCCAGGCGGCGGCGTCCTCAAAACGCTGACCTTCGCTCTCTACGGCCTCTAGGCGACCAATAAAGTCGCCCCAGGGGGAGCGCTCTAACCGGATGAGGTCGTCGGGTACGGCGACGGTGTCGATATCGTCCAGGGCCACCCAGCGCCAGCTTGCGCCGTCGATATCTCGGTTGCCGGTAAAGTAGAGCCGCTCTATGCCCGCTGTGTTAGGCAGAGGGGTTTCTCGCACCGGCTGGCCGATGACCGTTTCGCCTGAGTGAAGGGTGGCCTCTTCCAGCGCGGCGGGCCAAAAGTGGCCAAGTCCGCGCGTGGCGAGCAGGGTGAGCAGCGTGGCGAGCATCAGCAGCGACAAGGCAACGCTAGCGGCGCACAACCAGGGCCACAGCAGACTACCCATAGCGCTGATACGAGATGGACGAAATGACCAGCGCATTAGAGTTTACCTCCTAAACGCTGATAGCGCCGCCGCAGACGTTGACGCACCACTTCCGCTAACGTATTGACTAAAAAGGTGAAGATAAACAAGGATAGCGCGGCAAAAATTAGTAGATGGTACGTAAGGCCTCCGGGAGAAGCTTCCGGCAGCTCAATCGCAATAGACGCAGAAAGCGAGCGTAGCCCTTCAAAGGGGCTGGCGCTAAAGAGAGCGGTGTTGCCGCTGGCCATTAACACAATCATGGTTTCGCCCACGGCGCGCCCGGCACCAATCATGACCGCTGAAAAGACCCCTGGCCCAGCCGTGGGAAGTGCCACTTTCCACAGCGCTTGCCAGCGGCTGGCCCCTAAGGCTTGGGCACCCTCCATTAAACTTGCGGGCACATCGGCAAGGGCGTCTTCTGCCAGCGAGTAGATGCTGGGAATCACCGCAAACCCCATGGCAATCCCCACAATTAGCGCGTTGCGAGTGGCGTAGTCCAGCCCGTACTGTTGGTCGAGCAGGCGGCGAAGATCGCCGCCGAACCACGCTTGCTCCATCAGCGGAGATAGCCATAAGGCCAGCGTGACCATGATGGCCAGCCACGGCATCAGCCAGACGCCTGCCCAAGAGAGCGGCAGCCACTGGCGCAGGCGGGCGTTGGCGAGATACCAGAGCCCGCCTGCCAATGCGGCGCTAAGCGGTAGCCAAACGATCACTAGCAAAGTGCTGGCTAAGTGACGCTCTACCCACGGCGCTAGCAGTAGCCCGGCAATAAAGCCCACCACCACGCCGGGGATGGCTTCCATCAGCTCAAGAATAGGTTTTACCCGGCTGCGCAGTCGTGTCGACATAAACAGCGCCGAATACATGGCCGCACCCAGCGCAATAGGCGTGGCAAACAGCATCGCGGCGAGGGCTGCTTTAAGAGTACCCCAGGCAAGCGGTGATAAGGTGCTGAGCGAAAAAGCGTCACCAAACGCCAGCAGCGGCAGTGTTTCCCAAATAAGGAACACGCCAATGGCGAGGATAGCCAACAGAACACCAATACCACCGGCGGTGATTAGCCCGGTCGCAATACGGTCGTGGATAAGGCGCAGCGGCTGACGCAAAAAAGGAAGCCGTGGAGGAGTCATGTCGACATCATAAAGAAACGAGTGCCGTAGCAAAAAGTACGTACATGGCCGAAGCTTTATACCCTACGGTATGTTTATGACAGTTAAGTGACAGTTTAGTCGCCAAGCAGTAGAGGTGAGCGCTGGGTCTGAGGCAGAGGCACAAAGCCAGCGGCTTGTACAATTTGTTGCCCTTCATCCGAGAAAATCAGTTCAAGAAACGCCTGCTCGGCGGGCGGCAGTCTCTCACCGGGCGGCAGGTTAACGTAAAGGTAGAGATCCCGCGAGAGCGGATAGGTATCGTCCTGAATTGTCGCCACGCTGGGGGTAATGGCAGTGCCTTTATCGTTGATCAGCGGTAGCGCGCGTACCATGGGATTTAAGTGGTTATAGCCCGCATAGCCCATGGCGTTGGGAGATTCGCCTACGGCGGCAATCACCGCTGAAGAGCCGGGGTGTTCGCTAATATCGCGGCGAAACTGGCCGTTACATAGCGCCTGTTCCTGAAATAGCCTATGGGTGCCCGAGGCTAAATTTCGGCCGTGCAGGGCAATTTTTCCATAGGGCCACTGATCTGCGGGCAGCAGGTCTTCCCAGCGGCGAATGGGTTGGGGTCCTCCGCAGTCCAGCGATGTGGAAAAGATGGCATCGGCCTGCTTGCGGGTTAGCGATGCCAGTGGGTTATGACGGTGAACCACCAGCAACAGGGCATCCCGAGCGACGCTCAGCTCGTGAGGGGGGTAGCCGTAACGTTCGATAAACTGCTGGCGCTCGCGCTCGGTTATCGGGCGCGACATCGGCCCAAAGCGCGTTGTGCCCGCTACCAAGGCAGTCGGTGCGCTGGCGGAACCGCCTGCTTGAAACTGCAGCGTAATATCAGGGTAGCGGTGATGTAACGCTTCCCCCCAGCGTAGCATTAGCCCCGCCATGGTGTCGGAGCCAACCGCCCCTAAAGTGCCCCCAACAGGGCTTGGTTGCCCCCAAGCGCAGGCGCAAAAAAATAGCAGCCCGCCTGCCAACCAGAGGCGGTAGTGTTGGTTAAACCTCAAGCGATAGCGCTTCAAACCATTGCCCTTCAAACGTCACCCCTCTTATGATTAACTATCTATCGCCAGCCTGTTGCGATGCAGCAACACGACACTCATCCGTATCACCGAGTAACATCACAACAATAACCTTACAAAGCGACCACCTTATGACACCGCTGGACACCGACTTGGACGATGTACCCGCCCCAAAAGGGCAGCTCACCTTAAAGTTACTGGCTTCTCGACAAGATACCAATCTCTATGGCGATATTCCTGGCGGCTGGCTGGTGAATCAGATGGATCAAGCGGCGGAGTTGGCCGCCGGGCGCGAAGCCGGCGGGCGCACTGCCACGGTGGCCATTGAGGCGATGGACTTTCTCAGCCCTGTGCGGGTGGGCTCTATGGTGAGCGTGTATACTCAAGTGCAAGACATTGGCCACAGCTCCATCAAAATTGATGTAGAGGTATGGGTGCGCCCGCCCCACGGCCGCCATATTGAAGAGCGCCAGAAAGTCACCGAAGCACGCTTTGTGATGGTGGCGCTGGACGACAATGGGCGTATTCGCGCCGTACACGGCTAAGCTTTCTGTCACTTGTTCTATCTACAAAGCAGCAAAAAGGGCGCCGAGGCGCCCTTTTGTCATTAGCCGAGTGTCATTAGCCGAGAACAGGTTATGCACCTACGTTGTCGCGGCTCTTCAGGTAAGCGTACTCACCCGCATCGCTAAACGGGCGCACCACTTTCTGGAATGCCGAGTAGGATTCGTAAACGCGGCGAGACTCTTCGTCGCTATCTACCTGACGCTGAATGGCCTCTTTAGACGACTCGTACAGCGCGGCCATCACGTCTTCCGGGAAGGTGCGCAGCTGCACACCGTGCTCTTCCACCAGCGTTTCCAGGGCCTGGGCGTTGCGGTAGGCAAGCTCGCTGATCATCGCTAGGTTAGAAGCGCGTGCCGCTTCGCGGATCACATCCTGTAGGTCTTCCGGCAGTGCATTCCAGGCGTCCAGGTTAATGGTGCCTTCCAGGGCGGCGCTGGGCTCGTTCCACACGGAGGTATAGTAATAGTCCGCTACCTGGTGCAGGCCAAAGGCCATATCGTTGTAGGGGCCCACCCAGTCAGCGGCGTCGAGCGCACCGGTTTGCAGCGAGGTGAAGATCTCAGAACCGGCCATGTTCACGGTGCTGACACCGATGCCGTTCATGGCTTCACCGGCGAGACCCGGCAGGCGCAGCTTCAAGCCCTGCATATCGTCGAGGGAGTTGATCTCTTTTTTGAACCAACCCGCCATCTGGGTGCCGGTATTGCCGACCGCGAAGGGCTTCAGATTGTGTTTGGCGTAGATCTCATCCCACAGTTCTTGACCACCGCCGTGGTACAGCCAGGCGTTCATTTCAGTGGTGGTCATGCCAAATGGCACGGCGGTGAAGAACTGGGAAGCCGCGACTTTACCGCGCCAGTAGTAAGACGCGGAGTGACCCATTTCAGCCGTGCCAGCGGCGACGGCATCAAAGACTTCCAGTGCCGGTACCAGCTCGCCTGCACCGTGAACGCGAATGCGCATGCGGCCGTTAGAGAGCTGTTCCACACGACGAGCAAAGTCGTTAGCACCGGTACCCAGGGCGGGGAAATTCTTCGGCCAGGAGGTGACCATATCCCAGGTGTAGGTTTCGTTAGCGCTGGCGGTAGAAACAAAGGGGGCAGCAGCGACACCGGCGGCACCCAGGCCGGCGGTTTTCAAAAATTGGCGGCGTTGCATGGCGGGCATGACTCCGAAATTATAGGCTGTTTTTTTTATAAGCGCAGTGAGCGCAGTGTCCGCCCGTCAGTATGCGCTAAGCAGCTTTTATAGGGCAAGTGTCTGTCTTCCCTTGCCCTTTTTAGGCTTTAAAACGGCGATAGGTTTTAAAGCGGCGTAAGCTTGGCAAACCCGAGCACGAGCCACTTCACGCCGTTACCGTCGAAGCTTACCTGCACGCGAGCACGGGCACCTTCGCCCTCGGTGTTGAGAATAATCCCCTCACCAAATACCGGGTGCTCGACCCGCTGGCCGACATGCAGCGCAGGTAGCTCGCCGTCGCTCTCGATACTGGTTTGGGCGAAGCTTTGCCGCGATGCGGTTACCGGGCGGGAGATATGGCCCCTTAGGCGCACTTCTTCCAGCAGGTGGGGCGGCAGTTCGCGCAGAAAGCGCGAAGGGCGTGGAAACACCTCTTTTCCGTGCAGGCGGCGGGTTTCTGCGTGGGTCAGGTAGAGCTTCTGCATGGCGCGGGTAACGCCTACATAGCAAAGCCTGCGCTCCTCCTCGAGCCGCCCCGGCTCCTCCACCGACATCTTATGCGGGAACAGCCCCTCCTCCACACCGGCGATAAACACCACGGGAAACTCTAGCCCTTTCGCTGAGTGCAGCGTCATCAGCTGCACGCTGTCCTCGAACTCCTCGGCTTCATGGTCGCCTGCGTTGAGGGCGGCTTCCGAAAGGAAGGCTTCCAGCGCGGCCATGCCCTCGCCCGCTTCCGGGGTTTCAAAGGCGTCGCCATGGGTGAAGGCGCGGGCAGCGGTGACCAGCTCTTCCAAGTTTTCGACCCGCGCCTGGCCTTTCTCGCCACGCTCGCTTTTATGGTGCTCGATCAACCCGGTGTGCGCGGTGACATGGTCGATGATCTCATGCAGAGGCAGCCCGGCGGCGTCGTTATCGAGCTGCTCGATTAGGTTGGCGAAGGCCTGCACGGCGTTGCCCGCCCGGCCTCTTAAGGTGCCATCCTGAATCGCGTCGTGGAGCGCCTGCCAGAGCGAAACGCCCTGTTCTCGTGCGCGGTGGCGAACAATTTCCACCGTGCGGGTGCCAATGCCTCGGGTGGGCACGTTGATGACGCGTTCAAGGGAGGCGTCGTCGTCCCGGTTGAGCAGCAGGCGAAGGTAGGCCAGGGCGTTTTTGATCTCCAGTCGCTCATAAAAGCGGTGGCCGCCGTAGATGCGGTAGGGCATCCCTTGGCGAATCAGCGTCTCTTCCAGCAGTCGCGACTGGGCGTTGGAGCGGTATAGGATGGCGACATCACGACGGTTGAAGCCCTCCTCGATTTTCTCTTTGATGGTGTCGACGATGTAGCGGGCTTCTTCCAGGTCGTTGAACCCGGCATACACCGAGATCGGCTCGCCCTTGATACCATCGGTCCAGAGGTTTTTGCCTAACCGCTCGCTGTTATGGCTGATCAGCGTATTGGCCGCTTCCAGAATCGCGCTGGTAGAGCGATAGTTCTGCTCTAGGCGCACGGTATGGGTGTTGGGAAACTCTTCTTCGAAGCGGCGAATGTTCTCGACCTTGGCACCCCGCCAGCCGTAAATGGACTGGTCATCATCGCCCACGGCGGTCATCGGCGTTTGCTGGCCGGTGAGCAGTTTCAGCCAGGCGTACTGAAGGGTGTTGGTATCCTGAAACTCGTCTACCAGCACATGGCCAAAGCGCTCGCGATAGTGGTTCAGCAGCGGCGGGTTGTCGCGCAGAAGCTCCAGGCTGCGCAGCAGCAGCTCACCGAAATCCACCAGCCCGCCTCGCTCGCAGGTGAACTGGTAGCGCTCGTAGAGCTCGACCATCTGGGCGAGGTACGCATCGCCATTGACGTTCACTTGATGGGGTCGCAGGCCCTCTTCCTTGCAACCAGAAATGAACCCCTGCACCTGGCGGGGCGGGAAGCGCTCGTCATCGATCGAGTAATCTTTGAGCAGCCGTTTGATCAGCCGGAGCTGGTCGTCGGAGTCAATGATTTGAAAGTGTTGGGGCAAGCGGGCGTCTTGCCAGTGGGTGCGTAGCAGCCGGTGGGCAATGGAGTGGAAGGTGCCGACCCACACGTGGCGCATGGAAATACCCAGCAGCGCTTCTAAGCGCGTGCGCATTTCCCGTGCCGCTTTGTTGGTAAACGTGACCGCCAGCAGCGCATAAGGAGACAGCCCCTCGGCCTGCATCAGCCAGGCAATGCGGTGAACCAGCACGCGGGTTTTACCGGAGCCAGCCCCCGCCAGTACCAGTAGGTTGCCCTGGGGGGCACTGACGGCCTCCCGTTGGGCGGGGTTGAGCTGATCAAGTATCGCCGTGACGTCGTCCATATAAGCCGCTGCCGGTTCGAAAAATGGGCGGTCAGTTTAGCACAGCCCGCCCACTGGCTGGGTATACAGCGTGCGTCGCGTTAGCCCGCCGTTAGTGGTCGTCTGGGTAACGCAGCGTGGTCAGGCTCTTTTTCACCGCTTTAAGCTGCTCGGCGAGTTTGGGGCCGCGGGTTTTCGCGACACCAACGGCCAGCACGTCGATCAGCACCAAGTGCGCGATGCGCGAGCTGAGCGGCGTGTAAATCTCGGTATCTTCATGCACATCGATAAACAGCGGTAGGCTCACTTCATGGGCCAGCGGCGACTCGCTGGGGCACAGGCCAATCACCGTAGCGCCCGCTTCGCGGGCCAAGCGCACGCTGGCCACCAGCGCCTTGGTGCGCCCGGTTTGTGAAATCGCCACTACCACATCGCCCTCTTGCAGTGTCACTGCCGACATGTTCTGCATGTGCGGGTCGGCGTAGGCGGAGGTCGAGATCTGCAGGCGGAAGAACTTGTGCTGGGCATCGAACGCCACGGCACCAGAGGCACCAAAGCCGTAAAACTCCACCCGGTTGGCCATGGCCAGTGCATTCACTGCTCGCCCCAAGGCTTCATTGTCGAGCCGATCGCGTACCGACAGCAGTGTGCCGACGGTGGAGTCAAAAATGCTGTGAGAGAACTCCGCCACCGAGTCGCTATCGTTCATCGAGAACTGGGCGAACTGACTACCGCTGGCCAGCATCTGGGCGAGCTGAAGCTTGAAGTCCTGGAAACCGTTGCAGCCAAGGGCGCGGCAGAAGCGCACCACGGTAGGCTCGCTCACCTTTGCCTCGGTGGCAAGATCCACGATCCGCATATGGATCACTTCATCGGGGTTACGCAGCACGAACCGCGCTACCTTTTGTTCGGAGCGACGGAAATGCTCCATGCGGCGTCTCATTTCATCGAACAGGGCGCGGCTCACGTTCAGCTCCTTAAATTCTTGATCGTGCTTATGCAGCCTAGGTGGCCACAGTATGCCTGAGTGACGCGAAGAGGGCAGCGGTAATCACCCGTAATGGCTGCCGTTTAAAGGGCGTTAACCCCCTTTCTTCAAGAATCGTCATCATTTTGTCAAGTAGGTTATAGTAAGAAGTGACGTGCCGCACTGCATCATTTAAAAATCAGTCGTCACGGATGCAGGTGGACGTAGGCAACTTCACCTGGAGGAGCGTCGATCATGAGAAACGTCGAACGAATGACCTCGGTAAAAAGCGAATTGCTCGACATATTCATGAGTATGGAGGTCGATGAGCATGCCCAACGTCGGCGCAGCGCCGCCCAGCGTAGCCTAAGGGCACGCAGAGGGATTGAGCTGCATCGGGAGTTTCAGAAATTGTCGCGGGATATCGCTCCCTTGCCGGACGATGACGAACCGCAAGAGAGCGAATTGCACTAACAACAGCGTGCGATAGACAGCCCCGCCAGCTAGCGGGGCCGTGACGGCTTAGAGTAAGCCTGTGACGAAGACAGCGATGACGCCTGCGGGCGCTACATAGCGCGCGATGATGTTCCATACGCTTACGCCAGTGGCTGACAGCCCAAGCTCAGCCTCGACACTCTTGCGCTCTAAGCACCACGCAGCGAAGAGAATCGCACCCAAGCCGGTAAGCGGCAGCATGATTTTGCTGGTCAGCGTATCCAGTAGGTCGAACACGCCCATACCGAACATGAGCGGCTCGCTCCACACGTTGAAGGAGAGCAGAGCGGCAATACCCAGCGCCCAAGCGCCCACCCCGGCAACAACGGTCGCCATCACGCGAGACAGCGGCGTGCGCTCTTCAATAAACTCAACCACGGGCTCAAGCAGCGAAATGGCCGAGGTCAGCGCTGCGAAAGTGAGTAGCAGGAAGAACATCAAACCCAGCAGAGAGCCACCGTCCATATTGCCAAATGCTAAGGGCAGCGTAACAAAGATCAGCCCAGGGCCTGAGGCTAGGTCAAGGTTGTTCGCAAACACGATGGGGAAGATCGCAAGACCTGCGCCGAGAGCGATCACCGTATCCATAATGATCACTGTGCGGGCGGTTTGGAGTAGGTTGATCTCTTTGCCCAGGTAAGAGCCATACGCCATCATGATGCCCATACCCAGCGACAGGGTGAAAAAGGCGTGCCCTAACGCGGCCAGGACTGTCTCTGCGCTTAGCTTGCTCCAGTCCGGGTTGAACATATATGCCAGCGCTTCACCGAAATGGCCGGTCGACATGCCATAACCGATCAGCACGACCAGCAGTAACGCGAGTACCGGCATCAAGATGCGTACAGCGCCTTCCAGCCCTTTTGTTACACCACGGGCAACAATACCAATCACCAACAGCATAAAGGCAGAGTGGCCAAGCAGGAGTAGCCCGGGGTTGCTGAGCATACCGTTAAACAGCGCCCCGATGCCGTCGGCGTCTTGGCCGCTGAAGGTGCCGCTTACTGAGTTAAGGGTGTAGTAGAGCGACCAGCCGCCGATCACGCTATAGAACGACAGGATTAAAAACGCCCCCACAATGCCGCTAATACCCACCACGGCCCACATACTGGATTTATTGGCTTGGCGTGCCAGCTCAGACATCGTGCTTGCTGGATTCTTCTGGCCGCGCCGCCCGATAAGCCACTCAGAAACAAGAATGGGCAAGCCAATGAGTCCAATACAAAGCAGATAAACAAATACGAAAGCAGCCCCGCCGCTTTCGCCCACCATGTACGGGAACTTCCAAATATTTCCTAAGCCAACCGCTGAGCCCGCTGCGGCCAGCACAAAGGTCATACGCGATGACCACTGTGCATGTGCAAGTTTTGCCATAAATCACCTGTGTTATACGTTCAATTGTAATGAGTCGTTATCGGCTTGCTGCGCCGATTTTCGGAAATAGAGAAATTGCCAGCGTACTTTTCCGAAAGAACGCGCAATTTATCCGATCATGGTAGGGCATGCCAGTCAGCTCATCTAAAAAGACGGCTTAAAACAGCTGGCTCTGCTTTTCATCGGCAAAGGGGTCAAGCTCAGGCAGTGCGATGTGCTGTTGAAGGGTGTGGTACAGGTGTCGAGCCATCTCGGGGGACTCGCGGTTATCCGCTGTATGCACAAATAAGAAAGGGGTTTTCCCCTGACTTATCCACAGCTTTAGGCGCTCTATCCACGGAGCGAAGTAGCGAGTATTAATGGTTTTGTCAATATGGCCAATGAAGCGAATAATCGGCAGCTCCGCTGTGGAAAGCACGTGTAACGGGACTTTCGGCTTTTCCTGTTGGGCATGAGCGAGGCCCGCATGGCCTTCGGCGGGGGTCGAGAACACCGGACGCACATCCAGCATCACACGATTAGCGCTATAAGTTATCAACAATCGGTTGAGGGCTTTCTCTTCCTCACCCTTGTGGAAAAAAACAGGATGACGCACCTCGACAGCGCAGGGCAGCTGCGTTGGCCAGTGAGCGAGCAATGCTTCGAGTTTAGGTAGCTCTGCAGGGCCGAAATCACGCGGTAGCTGGACCATGGTTGGACCCAGCCGGTCATGGAGCGGCGTCAGTGCCTCTATAAACTCCCAGGCAGACGCTAAACTGCCGAGACGCTGGTCGTGCGTCACGCTGGCGGGCAGTTTAAAACAAAAGCGAAAATGAGCGGGAGCTTGGCGCGCCCAGGCAGCGATGGTGTCGGGCTTAGGTGCGCCGCTGTAAAACGTCGTATTGCCCTCCACGCTGGAAAACACTGCCGCGTAATCACTGAGCAGGTCGGTTTTGGCTTGGCGCGGGTAGAGGCTGCCCTGCCAATCCTGATTGGCCCACATGGGCAAGCCCAGATAGAGCGGTAGAGGCGAGCGTGAGGCAGTCATCTAAGCGGTGGCCTTTGTCGAAAAGGAGAAAAAGAATGTAAACAAAACCTAGTGTACCCGTAACACCATGAGCGGTGGTGGGGGCGCAAGGCGTGTTAATGAAGATAACGGCCAAAATTATGAAATTTTCCCGGCCACTGCAGCGCTACTATGGTGATCATCGCATTCTTCAACAATTAACCGACAGGAACGCTTCATGGATGCTGCTCATGTAAGCGCCGACGATATTCGCGATCAGTTTTCCAAAGCGATGTCGGCGATGTATCAACAGGAAGTGCCGCAATATGGCACGTTGCTCTCGCTGGTGGAGAGCGTAAATCGTGATGTGCTAGCCCAAAATGCCACCTTAGCCCACACGCTCGAAGCATCGGACGAGCTAGCGCGCCTTAGCGTTGAGCGGCATGGAGCGATCCGCGTTGGTTTGCCTGAAGAGCTGTCACTGCTGCGGCGTATGTTTGCGGTGATGGGCATGCACCCCGTGGGGTATTACGACTTGGCGGCTGCCGGGGTACCGGTTCACTCCACGGCGTTTCGCCCGGTGGATGATGACGCCTTGAAGCGCAACCCCTTCCGCGTATTTACTTCCTTGTTACGTCTTGAGCTCATTGAGAACCCCCAGCTGCGTGAGCAGGCGCGGGACATTCTCTCTCGCCGTGAGATCGTCACGCCCGAGGCCCAGGCGCTAATCGCCCGCTGTGAAGCGCAAGGTGGCTTAAACGCAGCCGATGCCAAGGCGTTTGTTCAGGCCGCGCTGGATACGTTCCGCTGGCACCACGATGCGACGGTGGATCGCGCCACCTATGACCGCTTACACCAGGAGCATCGGCTTATTGCTGACGTGGTGAGCTTTAGAGGCCCGCATATCAACCATCTTACGCCGCGCACCCTGGACATCGATGCGGTGCAGCAGCGGATGCCGAGTGTTGGCATCGACCCTAAGGCGGTGATCGAAGGCCCGCCCCGTCGCCGCTGCCCGATTCTACTGCGCCAAACCAGCTTCAAAGCGCTGGAAGAGACCATTACCTTTGCCGACAGCGTGGCGGGGCACCATACCGCCCGCTTCGGTGAAATCGAGCAGCGCGGGGTTGCCTTGACGCAGAAAGGACGAGCGCTCTACGATCAGCTCTTGGCCCAGTCGCGGCAGTTACCCGCTGCCCAGGATAATGCCACCCACCAAGCGCAGCTGGCCGAGGTGTTTCAAGCGTTCCCTGATGATCTCGATACGCTGCGTCGTGAAGGGCTCGCCTTCTTCCACTACTACGCCGCTCCTGACGCTAAAGTATCGCTGCCTGAACACATCGATGCGGAGACCCTGGAAGCACTCGTCGACCAGGGAGCGTTGCTCTGCCAACCCATGATCTACGAAGATTTCCTGCCGGTTAGCGCGGCGGGCATCTTCCAGTCGAACCTGGGCGGCGAGCAGCGCGATGAATACGCAAGCCAAGCCAACCAAGCCCAATTCGAGCGTGACCTGGGGGCCTCCGTGATTGATGAAATTGCGCTGTATGCACAGCGCCAGCAGGCATCACTGGACAAGGCGCTGGCGGTGCTTGCGGGAAGGTGTTAGAACGAGGCGACAAATGCAACACGGCTAACCACATCACCGAAGGAGTGCGCTATGCAGCAGGGCAAAGTATTGGTGTTACATGGGCCTAATCTCAATTTATTAGGCACGCGTCAGCCAGAGATTTATGGCTATGACACACTCGACGATGTGAATAACCTGCTGCGCGAAAAAGCGGTAATGGCAGGCTGGGAGATCACCTGCCTGCAAAGTAACCATGAAGGTGCGCTCATCGACGCCATTCACGCAGCGAGGGTAGATGGCACGCAGGCCATCATTATCAATCCGGCGGCCTATACTCATACCTCGGTAGCGATCCTCGATGCATTGAACGCCTTTGATGGCCAGGTCATCGAAGTCCATCTCTCCAACGTGCATAAGCGCGAGTCGTTTCGCCACCACTCCTATGTCTCGCTACGGGCCGATGGCGTGATTGCTGGCCTAGGCGTGCAGGGATATAAAGCGGCGCTAGAGGCGGTGATGGCTGCCTCCCATCAATAATATAACTCCTTTGTATCGTTAGCCCTTGGCGTTTCATTGGCTTGGTAAGGATGGGTGGGGTATGGCTAAATTTTTCCGGGAATTCCGCGAGTTTGCCGTCAAGGGCAACGTCATCGACATGGCGGTGGGCATCATCATTGGTGGAGCGTTTACGCTGATCGTGCAAAGCCTTGTCAAAGACGTGATGAATCCGCTGATTGGCCTGTTGGTGGGTGGGATCGATTTTTCGAATCTGTTCGTCGTATTGCGGGAAGGCGTGGCGGGAGCGCCCTATGCCACCTTGGCAGAAGCTCAAGCGGCAGGGGCGGTGACGCTGAACGTGGGGCTGTTTATCAACGCGGTGGTGAGCTTCTCCATCGTCGCGTTCGTGGTGTTTTTGCTGGTGCGTACCATCAACCGCTTAAAGCGCGAAGAGGCGGTGGCACCGGCAGACCCGACCGAAAAGCCCTGCCCTTACTGTTTTATGGTGGTGCCAATCAAGGCCGTTCGCTGTGGTCACTGTACGTCTGAGCTACAGGCGGCGGCCCCAGAGAAGCCTGCCGAGAGCGTGTAGCGAAGCGTTATTAAAAAAGGGTGCCCGTGAGCACCCTTTTTGCCTTACAGGAGGCGGTTATGCCGTCTTTTTTGCCGCTTTCTTATCGCTCTGCGTGTTGTCACTGGCATCGCTGGGTTGGGGCAGCGATGGCAGAGATTTGGCTAGCATATCAACACTGTGACGATAGTAGAGCTGGCTCTTGTTGTGCTCGCCTAGGCTTGCGTAGAGGCGAGCAAGCTCGGCACACACTTCGCCATTGGGGCGCTGGCGCTGGCTGGCTTCAAAGTATTCCAGCGCTTTTTCCCACTGGCCAACACGTAGTGACAGGCGTCCACAGGCGAGCAGCAGCTCGGGGTCGTTGGGGCGCTCTTGTAGCCACTTTTCGGCCTTGGCGAGCTGGCGAGCGGCATCGACATTGAGCAGGCCGTAGCGCTTGACCAAGCGGGCGTCCCAGTGGTTATCCAGTGAGTGGTTCAGCAGACGCTCGGCAATCGGCTCTTCGTTGGCATGTAGCAGTGCCTCGGTATAGAGCACGATCAGCTCGGTATTGCCGCGCAGGTAGTCGGGCATATCCGCCCACAGCCCGCGAACCCGTTCGATATTGGTAGGGTTCTTCGCTTCGAAGATGATCAGCTCGCGATACGCTTTGAGTTCCAGCTGTTCGCGCTCTTGCTGGGTAATCAGCTTCTGCGCGGCCAGACGTGGAATCAGGCGGCGCAGGCCTTCCCAGTCGTTGACGCTCAGGTGTACCTGCTTCAAAAGCTTCAGTACCTGCGGGTGATTGGTGAGCTGCTTATCCAGGCGAGTGAGAATTGCCAGAGCCTCTTCCGGCTGCTGACGGTCAATCATCAGCTGCGCCTGCATCAGGCCAACGGCGGTATCCGCACCGTCGGTGGTCAGCTGGGCCTGGTTCAGATGCTCCTGGGACTTCTCGTGGTCGCCCTGATAGTGGGCTGCCAGCGCGGCCGATAGGTAGTTCACCAGCGGTGTGCTGGAGTCGTCGGCGGCGCGCACCAAGGTTTTCTCGGCTTTTTTCCAGCGGCCTTCGGTGAGTGCCACCAATCCACGCACGGTGCGTTTCATGGCGCGACGGTTACGGGCGCGGCTATTCCAGGTACGGAAGCGACCAACCGGGCGAATAATGCCGGTAAGCAGGCGTAGCGCGAAGTGCAGCACAATAAAGGCACCCAGCAGCAGCACCAGACCAAACCAGAACGAGGTTTGAACCGAGGTGTCGCCCACTCGAATCAGCCAGTAACCGGGCACTGACATCATCAGGTGCCCAAAGAGCGCGCCAACCGCAAGGCCCGCGACGATCAACAGGATGAGTTTTCTCATGCATCACCTCCATCCTGACGACGCGACTCGAAACGGTTGTCGATGAAGCTGGCCAGCGCTTGCTGTGAGGCGCTGATATCCGGCAGCTCGGGCTTTACTTCGGCCTGCTTCAGCTCTTGAAGGCGGGCTATGACGCTCTGGGTCTCTGCACGCTCGGTGTCGTAGTAGCCGTTCAGCAGCTCCAGGGCTTTGTCGATGCTCGCTTCGTACAGCTCGGGCTCCTCTTTGAGCAGCGCTAGCTGAGACTGCTCGAGAATCAGGCGCAGGCTCTGGCGCAGGTAGGACTCCTGCTCCGGCGTGATCAACGCTTCCAGCGCTTCATCGTGCTGACGAATGACCACGAGATCTTTTAGCTCTTCACCGAAGCGGGCGAGCTGGCGCTGGAAAGTGCCGGTAGGCGGCTGCTCAATGCTCGACGTCACGGCGCGCTCTTCGATCTCTTGAGATAGGCGCAGACCCGCTACGCGCTCTTGCTGGGCATTCAGAGCTAAGTAAATGCCTGTGCGGTCCACTTGAGGAACGGCGTCCAGCGCGGCGAGCTCGTTGGCAATTTCACGACGCACGGGCGTTAGCGCCGGGTTATCGGCATCGGCCAGACGGGCATCGGCGGTGCGCAGCAGAGCGGCGGCACCTTCCACATCACCCTCCAGCTGCAGGCGCTGATTCGCCAAACGCAGCAAGTAGGCTGCTTCGGCGTGAAGCCAATCGCGCTCGTCGGTGTCCTGCTCTTGTGAGAGCTGCGTCAGCACCTCGTCCAGCGTGCTGTTGATGTCGCTGCGATAGCTATCCAGCTCGCTGCGCAGTTCGCTCACGGTACTCTCCAGCGCTTGGCTTCGTTCGGCTTCGCCCTCTTCGATCCGTGACTCAAGCTCGCTGACCGCTTGCTGGGAAGCGCTGTTTTGCGCTTGCTGGGCCAATTCGTCCAGGCGCTGCTGCTGACTATCCAGGCGCTGCCAGCCTTGCCAAGTGATCAGGCCCAGGGCGAGTGCCAGGATAATCACCAACGCGATGGCAAGACCGCCGCCTTTGCTGCCACCACTACCGGCTGTAGTGGCGGGCGGGATTGGCTTACCGGCACTGCCCGACGAAGCGGCTGGCTTGGTGTCGGCGGCGCTGTTCTTGGCGTCCTTAGTGTCCTTCGTGTCTTTCGTGTCCTTGGTGTTGCTAGCGGCGGACGTTTTGGCCGAGTCAGACGTCGGCCCGTTATTGCTCGCCGTGCCGGTTTGCGGTGCCGAAGAGGCACTGTTGCCACTCTTATGGCGGCGGCGCGAACGGCTATTTTTGGCCGCGTAAGAGGAGGAAGCGCTGCCAGCAGTCGACTCGCTTTTCGCCGATGATGCCGTAGTATCGCTCGGTTGCGCGTTATCTTGGGATGCATCGGCAGACGTGTTGTTAACGCCTTCCTGCTCGTTTGGTTGTTTGCTCATCTGTCGCTAGCCCTTATTAAGTTCCTTGATCGACATCGGCACCCTATGGGTTGCAGGACCGATCCAACGCGGCCACCAGCGCAGCCGGCGTTGCTCCCGACGCCACCTTGAGGTCACAAAAACCCAGTTTACCGGCCAGTGTAGCTAAACGGTGACTGGAAACGATTAGCGGTTGGTTCAACGCTGCTGGACCACACCATTTTGCCAGATATTCAAGCAGTTCGCCGCTGGTGACGATGAGCGCCCGGTAGGCACCTGTGGCGAGGCGCTTTTGCATCGCTGGCGAAGGCGGCTGATAAACCCGCCGATAGACCGCCAGCCGGGTAATAGTGGCCCCGCGTGCCGCTAGAGTATCGGCGATCAGCGTGCGGCCGCCTTCTCCTGCCACCAGCAGTACTCGTTGATGTGCTAGGTGGCGAAGCGACGCTAGCGAAAGCAGCGCTTCGCTGGTGTCTTCACCCTGCTGGGGCGGAGGAATACGTACCCGAACCCCAAGCTGATCGAACAGTATGCTGGCAGTGCCCCGTCCAACGCTATAGTAATCAATACCGATAGGTAGCTGTGGCCAGTAGCGATCCAGCGCCTCGCTTAAACAGTAAGCGGCAAAGGGGCTGACCACCACTATCTTATGGTACTGATCAATATCCAACCAGACTTGGCGCTGCGTAGCATCTTCAGGCAGCGCTTCCAGATGCATCACGTCAAGCGACTCCACCCAGCCTTCGCTTGCCCGCAGGGCATCAGCCAGCGTTTCGCCCCGCTCCCCAGGGCGGCAAATCAGTACCGGCTGGCTCATACGTTGCGGCCGTAAACCTCTGCCAAGATATCGCCGGCGCCTTGATCCAGCAGCTCTTCGGCAATACGAATGCCGAGCGCTTCCGGCTCATGGATAGAGCCACGGCCCTCGGCACGCAGTACCTCGGTGCCCTCTGGGTTGCCCACTAGCCCGCGCAGCCACAGGGTATCGTTGGCTTTATCCAGTACGGCGTGCCCGGCAATCGGTACTTGGCAGCCACCTTCCAGGCGCGTGTTCATGGCGCGCTCGGCGCGCACGCGGGTGGCGGTATCCTGATCGTCCAAGGGGGCCAGTAGCGCAATCAATTCGGGGTCGTGCAAGCGACATTCGATGCCTAGTGCGCCCTGGCCGCAGGCGGGCAAGCAGATTTCAGGGGGCAGTGCTTGGGCGATTCGCGCATCGAGCCCCAGGCGCTGCAGGCCAGAGGTGGCCAGAATGATAGCGTCGAACTCGCCATCGTCGAGCTTCCCAAGGCGAGTCTGGACGTTGCCGCGCAGGTTGAGGATTTGCAGGTCCGGACGGGCTTCACGTATTTGTAGGCCACGACGTAGGCTGGCGGTACCGATGCGCGCACCTTCGGGCAGCTCGTCGATGCTGTTATAGTGGTTGGACACGAATGCATCGGTGGGGTCTGCCCCCTCTAAAATCACCGATAGCCCCAAGCCTTCGGGGAAGTGCATGGGTACGTCTTTCATGGAGTGAACGGCAATATCGGCGCGTCCATCCAGCATGGCGTCTTCAAGCTCCTTGACGAATAGCCCTTTGCCACCAATTTTGGAGAGAGGCGTATCGAGAATTTTGTCGCCTTTGGTGGAGAGGGGGACAAGCTCAACTTCCAGACCGCTATGTGCCGCCATCAAGCGGTCGCGGACGTACTCGGCCTGCCACATGGCCAACTGACTTTTACGCGTGGCAATGCGCAATTTAGTGATGGATGACACCTGATTCTCCCTTTGCCGCTGACACGGCGCGTCGAACTGTGATAATTCTCATCATAAAGCACCCAGCCACACAGTAAAAATAACCGGCCGAATTTAGGGCCAGCGCTGAACGCGTTTAACGCCTGTTAGGAAATGCCATGCCCCCTGTTGAACCGCAAGGTAAGCTAGACCAATTCTTTCTGCTTTCGCAGGATTTGTTCTGCTGCATCGACTTTGCGGGCACGCTGCTCAGCATCAACCCAACCTTTGAGTCGTTACTGGGTTACCAAGCAGAAGCGCTGCTGGGTAGGCCCTGTGGTGTCGTGGTAGAGCCGCGTGATCATCCCGTTATCGAAGCAGCGTTGGCAAGGGTATGCCGGGGTGAAAAAATTAATGCCTTCGATATTTGTGCGTTAGCGGTAGATGGTAGGCGCGTTTGGTTGGAAGTGTCCGCTTCTGCCGGTGAGCAGGTGATTTATGTGATTGCCCGAGATATTTCTCGTCGCAAAGCGGTGGAAAAGCAGCTACGGCGTAATCAGCGGCTGTTCCGTATTGCCGGTGAGACAGCGCATATAGGCGGCTGGTATATGGATTTAGCGGTGGGGCTGCCGATCTGGTCGGAGGAGGTGTGCCGCCTTCACGATATGCCTGTTGGCCACCAGCCCACGCTGGAGGAGGCGATTGCTTTTTACACGCCAAGCTCTCGGTCGCGTATTCAAGCCGTGTTTACCAACTGCTGTGAGAAGGGGATAAGTTTTGACGAAGAGCTGGAGATTATTACCCAGCAGGGGCGACGGCGTTGGGTGCGAGTGATTGGCCGAGCGGTGCGCGATGAGCTAGGAAAAATTATTCAAGCTCAGGGCTCTACTCAGGATATTACCGAGCGCAAAGACACTGAACGGCAGTTGGCGCTGCTGGAGCGCAGCGTGGAGTCTAGCACCAATGGCGTGGTCATTGTGGATGCTCAGCGCCCTGATCTGCCGATAGTGTATGTGAACGCTGCCTTTGAGCGCATCACCGGCTACTCGCGAGAGGCCGCGCTGGGCCGCAACTGCCGTTTTCTACAAGGAATCGACACGGACCCTGCGACCCAGGTGCAATTGCGCAAAGGCATCAAAGAGCAGCGCGATGTGCATGTGGTGATTCGCAACTATCGCCGTAACGGCGCGCCTTTCTGGAACGATCTTTATATCTCCCCGGTGCGCGATGAAGCTGGCGTAGTCACACATTTTATCGGCGCGCAAAACGATATTACCGCCCAGCGAGAGTATCAGGCCCAGCTGAGCCATAACGCCAATCACGATGCGCTGACCGGGCTGCCCAACCGGCTGTTGCTGGACCAGCGCCTTGCCCAAGGTTGTTTGTTAGCCAGGCGCTACCAGCGTTATTTAGCAGTGCTGTTCATTGATTTAGACGACTTTAAGCCAATCAATGACACCCTCGGCCATGAAGTGGGCGACTATATTTTGCTAGAGGTCGCCAAGCGCTTGGAGGAGGAGCTGCGCCCCTGGGACACCGTGGCCCGATTTGGCGGCGATGAGTTTATCGTGCTGTTGCCGGATTTAGCCCACGAAGACGATGTCTTACAGGTGGTCGAGCGGCTGCTGGCACGAGTTTCGGCACCTTACTGGTATCGCAGCAACGAGCTAAGAATTACTGCCAGTATTGGGATTGCCACCAACGATGGCACTATTCAAACGCCGCGTCAGCTCATTCAGCAGGCCGACCTTGCCATGTACAAGGCCAAACGCAGGGGGCGCAACACCTTTCAGTGGTATACCGACGAACTTAACCGCAAGGTCACCGAGCGGGTGAATTTGCGCCATGCCCTGCAGCAGGCCATTGAGCAGGAGCAGTTTGAGCTCCATTACCAGCCGCAAATTCACCATAGCGGGCGGGTCGCTGGAGTTGAAGCGTTGGTCCGTTGGTACCACCCAGAGCGTGGCAACATCCCGCCAGGGCAGTTTATTCCTTTGGCCGAGGATACCGGGCAGATTATTCCCATCAGTGAGTGGGTGATGGAAACCGCCTGCCGCGATGCGGTGGTGCTCAATGCCGAAAGCGCGACCCCCATAACCATGGCGATTAACGTATCACCCATGCAGTTTCAGCGCCCAGGATTTTTAGACTCCGTAAAGCAGGTGCTGGCGCGTAGTGGCTTGCCCCCCGCGCTATTAGAGCTGGAGCTGACCGAAGGTGTATTAATGGATAGCGCCGAACACACCATTCAGGCTTTACAGGCCCTGCGCCAACTGGGCGTGCACATTGCGCTGGATGACTTTGGCACCGGTTTCTCAAGCCTTAGCTATCTAAAACGCCTACCCATCAATAAGCTGAAGGTTGACCGCTCGTTTGTGGGCGATGTGGCCGTTGATTCCCGTGACGCCGCTATTGTAGAGGGCGTTGTCACCATGGCAGATAAGCTGGGACTCGAGGTGTTAATTGAAGGCGTTGAAACCGCCGAGCAGTTTCACTTCCTGCATACCCTGCAGTGCGACCATTTCCAAGGCTACTACTTTGCTCGTCCCATGGCCTTGAGTGCGCTGAAGGCATATTTGAAAACGCCGCTAGTAGTCGTTGCTAGCCAAGAATCTCCTACCTCGTTATAAACACTGCCATAAAACGGCATGCCGCTCTACGCAGTGACTCTGGTACACTTTCCGGTAACGACTCCATTAGTTTTGTCAGCAGGATATGTTTCCGATGAGCCAAGCTACGAACCAGTCTTGGGGCGGTCGCTTCAGCGAGCCCACCGATGCCTTTGTTGCACGCTTTACCGCGTCTGTGAACTTCGACCAGCGCCTGGCGCGCCAGGATATTCAGGGCTCGATTGCCCATGCCACCATGCTGGCGCGGGTGGGCGTGCTCACCGAAGAGGAGCGCGACGCCATTATCAACGGCTTGACCGACATTCAGGGCGAGATTGAGCGCGGCGAGTTCAACTGGTCGGTACCGCTGGAAGACGTGCACATGAACATCGAAGCACGCCTGACCGACAAAATCGGTATTACCGGCAAGAAACTGCACACCGGCCGCTCGCGCAACGACCAAGTGGCCACCGATATTCGCCTATTTATGCGCGATGAAATCGACGTGATCGAAGCGGAGCTGACACGCCTGCGTGACGGCATGATTGAGCTTGCCGAGCGCGAAGCCGACACCATCATGCCAGGCTTCACCCACCTGCAAACCGCGCAGCCGGTCACCTTCGGCCATCATCTGCTGGCGTGGCAAGAGATGCTGGCCCGCGACCACGAGCGGCTGCTGGATTGCCGCAAACGGGTGAACGTAATGCCGCTAGGCGCCGCGGCCCTGGCGGGCACGACTTACCCCATTGACCGCCACGTCACCGCGGATCTGCTCGGCTTTGATCGCCCGGCAGAAAACTCGCTGGACGCCGTGTCAGATCGTGATTTTGCAATTGAATTCACCAGTTTCGCCAGCATCCTGCTTATGCACCTGTCGCGGATGAGCGAAGAGCTCGTGCTGTGGACCAGTGCGCAGTTCAGCTTCATCGACCTGCCCGACCGCTTCTGCACCGGCTCCTCCATTATGCCGCAGAAAAAAAACCCCGACGTGCCTGAGCTGGTGCGCGGTAAAACCGGCCGTGTGTATGGCCATCTGATGGCGCTGCTGACGCTGATGAAGTCGCAGCCGCTGGCCTACAACAAGGACAACCAGGAAGACAAAGAGCCGCTGTTCGACGCCGTCGACACCGTGCGCGACTGTCTGAAAGCCTTTGCGGACATGGTGCCTGCCATTGAGCCGAAGAAAGAGAGCATGTACGAAGCGGCGCGGCGTGGCTTCTCCACCGCCACAGACCTGGCGGATTACCTGGTGCGTAAAGGCGTGGCCTTCCGTGATGCTCACGAGATCGTGGGGCTGTCCGTGGCCTACGGCCTGAAAACCAAGAAAGACCTCTCTGAAATGACCCTCGAAGAGCTCCAGCAGTTCTCCGATATCATTGAGCAGGATGTGTTTGAAGTGCTGACGCTGGAAGGCTCGGTCGCTGCCCGTAACCACATTGGCGGCACGGCGCCTGACCAAGTGCGCGCCGCTGCAAACCGTGCGCGAGAAGCGCTGGCAGCCCTGAAAGGTGCGTCATGAAACGCAGTGCAATCATACTTAGCGCGCTGCTGATGGCCGCACTGCTGCTTGTTGGCTGTGGTCAAAAGGGGCCACTTTATCTGCCTGACGATACCAATGATTCGGCCGCCGAGCAGGAGGGGTAATGGATCACTTTAACTACCGCGATGGCGTGCTCTACGCCGAAGAAGTGCCGCTAACGCAGCTGGCCGCCGAGATGGGCACGCCCTGCTATGTCTACTCAAAAGCGACCTTTGAGCGCCATTTTCGCGCCTACACCGAAGCCTTGGGTGGCCACTCGCACTTAATCTGCTACGCGGTGAAAGCCAACTCTAACCTTGCCGTGCTGGGCCTTTTGGCCCGCATGGGGGCCGGGTTTGATATTGTCTCCGTGGGTGAGCTTGAGCGGGTGCTAAAAGCGGGCGGCGACCCCGCCAAAGTGGTGTTTTCTGGCGTGGCTAAGCAGCCGCATGAAATGGCGCGGGCGCTAGAAGTTGGCATCAAATGCTTTAACGTCGAGTCGCGCCCGGAGCTGGAGCGCCTGAATGCCGTGGCAGGTGAGCTGGGGAAAATCGCTCCGGTCTCGCTGCGCGTCAATCCTGATGTGGATGCGGGCACTCACCCTTATATCTCTACCGGCTTAAAAGATAACAAGTTTGGCATTCCGGTGGATGACGCGCTGGAGGTGTACCAACTGGCGGCCAGCCTGCCAAACCTGCGCGTGACGGGCCTGGATTGCCATATCGGCTCGCAGCTCACCGAAACCGCGCCGTTTCTAGATGCCCTGGAGCGCCTGCTGGTGCTGATGGAGCGCCTTCGCGAGCGCGGCATCGAGATTGACCATCTGGATTTAGGCGGCGGCTTAGGCGTGCCCTACCGTGACGAGAAGCCACCCCAGCCATTCGATTACGCTAGCCAACTGCTGGCGCGCCTCTCCCGCTGGGAAGGCGGCGAAAAGCTCACGCTGCTGTTTGAGCCGGGTCGCTCTATTGCGGCCAACGCCGGGCTGATGCTCACCCGGGTAGAGTTCTTGAAACCCGGCGAGACCAAGAACTTTGCCATTGTCGATGCGGCCATGAACGACCTGATTCGTCCGGCGCTGTATCAGGCGTGGCAGGCGATTGTGCCGGTGGATACCCGCCAGCCTCGTGAGAGCGCCACCTACGACGTGGTTGGTCCTGTGTGTGAAACCGGTGACTTCCTGGGTAAAGAGCGTGAGCTTGCTATCGCCGAAGGCGATCTGTTGGCGGTGCGCTCCGCCGGAGCTTACGGTTTTGTGATGGCGTCGAACTACAACAGCCGCCCGCGCCCGCCAGAGGTGATGGTGGATGGCGACACGTACCACGTGGTGCGCGCTCGGGAAACGCTGGAAAGCCTGTGGGCCGGTGAGGCGTTGCTGCCGGAAGGGGCGCGCTGATGCTGCTGCACTTCACCAAAATGCACGGCCTGGGCAACGACTTCATGGTGGTGGACCTGGTCACTCAGCGGGCGCGCCTGCGGGACGAGCAGATCCGCCAACTGGCGGACCGGCGCTTTGGTATTGGCTTTGACCAACTGCTGATCGTCGAGCCGCCCCGCGACCCGGATATGGACTTTCGCTACCGTATCTATAACGCCGACGGCAGCGAAGTGGAGAACTGTGGCAACGGCGCGCGCTGCTTTGCCCGCTTTGTGCGCGACCAGCGTTTAACCCACAAGCATGAAATCCATGTGGAAACCGCCGGTGGCCCGCTGGTGCTCAATGTTCAGCACGATGGCATGGTACGGGTCGATATGGGTAGGCCGCGCTTCAACCCGGCGACGCTGCCGTTTGAAGCGCCGGGTGATCAACCACTGCATGAGATAGATGTAGGCGGTGAAACGCTGCAGCTTGGCGTGGTCTCCATGGGCAATCCCCATGCTGTCCTCCAGGTAGAGAGCGTGGATAGCGCCCCGGTGGAGCGCTTGGGGCCGCTGTTGGAGTCGCATCCTCGGTTTCCCAAGCGGGTCAACGTCGGCTTCATGCAGGTGGTCTCGCCCAGCGAGATTCGTCTGCGGGTGTTCGAGCGTGGCAGCGGTGAAACCCTGGCCTGCGGCACCGGTGCCTGTGCGGCGGTGGCCAGTGGGATTCGACAGGGGCTTCTGAAGAGCCCCGTGAAAGTGCACTTGCCCGGCGGGCAGCTCAGTATCGAGTGGCCTGACCCCGAAGCGTCACTCGTCATGGTGGGCCCTGCTACCCGGGTGTTTGATGGTCGGGTATCACTCAACTAATGCGAGGAGAACGGCGATGTCTCAAGCTCCTGAGCCGCGCAAAACGCTCGACCCTGACCAAGTAGCGTTTTGGCTGGCCCGTCACCCCGATTTTTTTATTGGCCGTGAAGGGCTGCTGCAGCAGCTCAAAGTGCCCCACCCGAATATCGATGGTGCTGTGTCGCTGCTGGAGCGGCTGGTGATCGACCTGCGCCAGCGAGCTGAAACGGCGGAAGGGCGGCTTGAGCATTTGCTGGAAACCGCTCGTCATAACGAGGCTCAGTACCGTCGCCTGCGGGAAACGCTGCTCAGCTTAGTTGATGCGGAAGACCGTGATGCCCTGGCCCAAGCGCTGGCGACTCAGCTTAGCGAGCGCTTTCAAACCCCGGCGATGGCCCTATGGTGCCCCGCGTCGTTAAGCGATGCGGAGCCCACACCTCCCCAACCGCCGCGCCATATTCTCGACCAGCACGCCAGCGCCCGCCTAGCGGCGCTGCTGGATGGCCGCACCAGTCGCTGCGCCAAGCTGAGCGTCAGCGATTGGAAGTGCCTACTGCCCCATACCAAAGCACCCCGTAAAGCGGGTTCCTGTGCGATTACACGCCTCTCAGCAGGCGAGCAGTTGGGTTATTTGCTGCTCGCTAGCCCCGACCCTGAATGTTACCGCGCCAGTATGGATACGCTGTTTACCGAGTACCTGGGTGATATTGTCGCGCGCCTACTGCTGCGGTTAGGGTCGGAGCCGCATGGATAGCGATAGCTTGCTGGCAGACACGGTCACTGACTACTTAGCGCAGCTAGCCACCCACGCAAGTCCGGCCACGGTGGCGGCCTATCGTCAGGATTTGTCAACTTTTTGCCAGTTTGCCGAACAGCGTGGCGTGACCCAGGCCAGCGCGCTGGACACGGCGCTGGCGAGGGCCTTTTTAGGCGCCGAACGTAGCCGTGGGCTGGCGCCGAGAAGCCTGGCCCGCCGACGTGCGGCGCTGTCTCGCTTTGCCGATGCGTTAGTGCAGCATCGCGTGTTGGCAGATAACCCGGTCAGCCTACTGCGCACCCCTAAGCAGCCCAGCCATCTGCCCAGACCGCTGGATGTGGATGCGCTGGCGCGCTTTCTGGATACGCCCCACGACGGCTCGCCGCTGGCGCTTCGCGACCAAGCCATGCTGGAGCTTTTCTACTCCAGCGGCCTGCGCTTAGCCGAGCTGGCGGCGCTGGATATGAGCCACTTAACGGCCAATCATGTGCGGGTGATGGGTAAGGGCAGCAAGCCCCGCCAAGTGCCGGTGGGACGGCGCGCCCAGCAGGCGCTGGAAGCGTGGCTCACCTGCCGGGCCAGTTTGGCGGCCAGCGCTGAAACGGCGCTGTTCGTTGGTCAGCGGGGGCAGCGGTTGGGGCATCGAGCGATCCAGAAACGCTTAGCACAGCTCTCGGTGGTGCGCGGCCTGCCCGAACATCTTCACCCCCACCGCCTGCGCCACTCTTTTGCCAGCCATCTGCTGGAATCCAGCCAGGATCTGCGGGCCGTGCAGGAGCTGCTTGGTCATGCCAATCTATCCACTACTCAGGTGTATACGCGGCTGGATTGGCAGCACTTGGCAGAAAGTTACGATGCCGCCCACCCGCGCGCCAAACGCCGCCCCAGTGAGAGTTAATCATGGTCACGTTAGACGCCATCACCTTTGATTTGGACGACACCCTATGGGACAACCAGGGCGTCATGCTGAAAACCGAAGAGGGCCATTACCGCTGGCTGCTGGAAGCGCTGGCAGCATGGCGTGCTGCCCGTCAAGAGGCGCCGCTACCGTTAACGTATGATGAGGGCGTGGCGGATTACCTGCAGCGCCGCCAGCAGTGGGCCAGCGATGTGCCGGAGCGGCGTGGCGACTTTACCTGGCTGCGGTTGCGGGCGCTGGAGGATCAGCTGGAAGCACACGGCCTGCCGCGCAGCGCCGCGCTGTTGTGGGCGGCAGCGGCGATGAATGAGTTCCACCGCCTGCGGGTACAGGTAACGCCGCATCCAGAAGCCGCAGGGCTGCTATCGGCGCTGGCCGAGCGCTATCGGCTCGCAGCGATTACCAATGGCAATATCCACCTCAAGCGCCAGCCGTTGGCGGCCCATTTTCCGGTAGCGATTGCCGCCGGAGAGCTGCTGGCTCCCAAGCCTGACCCCAAGCCTTTTCTCACCGCTTTGGAGCGACTGAATACCGTACCGCAGCGCGCCATGCACGTGGGCGACTCCTGGAATGAGGACGTGCTTCCCGCCCAGCAGCTGGGTATGCATGCCGCCTGGGTGGCTGAATGCGGCGACCAAACGCTGCCCGAGCGGGTTCACCGTGTTGCTCATGTCAAAGAGCTACCGGAGCTGATTGAGTGGCTGGAAAAACGCGCCTAGAACAATAGGCTACTGGTTAGCGTCTTCTGGGGTGTGTAGCCACTGGTCAAGCTTTTGGGAGAGTGTGACTACGCCGTCACGTTTTAGTGACGAGAAGAGCTGTACTGACACCAAATCTTCCCACTCTTTCAGGCGTGAGCGGACTTTTTGCAACGCCGCACTGGCCGGGCCTTTTTTCAGCTTGTCGGCCTTGGTGAGCAGGATATGCACCGGCATCCCACGCTGGTCCGCATAGTCGAGCATCATTTGGTCGAACTCGGTCAGCGGGTGGCGCACGTCCATTAGCAGCACAAGACCGCGTAGGCTAAAACGCCCGCGAAGGTAGTCTGAAAGGTGCTTTTGCCACTCAATTTTGACCGCTTCCGGCACCTTGGCGTAGCCGTAACCGGGTAGATCCACTAGGCGGCGCGACTCATCGTTCATCACAGTGAAGAAGTTGATGAGCTGGGTTCGGCCCGGGGTGCGCGAGGTGCGCGCCAGCGCATTTTGCTGGGTTAGCGCGTTAATGGCGCTGGATTTACCGGCATTTGAGCGTCCGGCAAACGCTACTTCTGCACCGGTATCGTCAGGACACAGTGCCAGGGTTGGCGCGCTGATCATAAAACGCGCCGTGGGGTAGTTCAGCCGAGGGACTGGGCTATCATGGGGGGTAGACATGGAATTAATCCTGAAAAACAAACGTATAACACGGCCCGCTGGCTAACCCTAGTGTGGGAGAGAGCGGTACCGCGACGAATTACCCCAAAAGCAGACCTGGACTTGCATTCCCGCCGCTAGGGTGATTCGTTATAATGCAAGCGGTTTATAACTGCGACCTGGGGCGCTAGTGTACCATCGCGCTTTAGCCAGCAGCGACCAACACGACATTGTTGTTCGTTTTGGCGGAGCTGACCCTGGTAATGTGCTGAACCTGGGCAGCGCCCAGGGTGCGTACCAGTCAATAATCAAACGGCATAGTGGATTAGCAATGAGAAAGTTACTGGCAAGCCTGGCAATTACCATGGGTGCCGTTGGCACCGCCCACGCCCAAGCGGACCTTCAAGCCGACGCTGACGCAGCGGCAGGACGTGAACTCGCCCAAACCTGTGCAGCCTGCCATGGCCAGCAAGGTATCAGCGCAGTGGGTACTTTCCCCAACCTGGCAGGGCAGCAAATGTCCTACCTCGCCAAGCAAATCATGGATATCCGTGATGGCAACCGCGTAGTTCCACAAATGGCTGGTCTAGTGGATAACTTCTCTGACCAAGACGCTTGGGACGCTGCCGCTCACTTTGCAGGCCAAGACGCCAACCTCGGCCAAACCAGCGATGAAGATGCTGAGCTGCTGGCCCGCGGTGAAGAGCTTTACCGCGCGGGCGATATGTCTAAAGGCATTCCCGCCTGTAGCGCTTGCCACACTCCCACCGGGGTAGGTATTGGTAGCGCTGTGTATCCGGCTCTTTCTGGTCAGCATGCGGAATATACCATCTCCACGCTGCAAGCATTTGCCTCGGGTGACCGCACCAATAGCCCGAACAACCTGATGGGCGATATCGCTTCCAAAATGAGCGACCAGGACATGGAAGCCGTGGCCAACTACGTGCTGGGCTTGAACTAATTTCCCCGCTGTTGGCCTCCCCATTCTGTGAAACATCCGCAGAATGGGGAACCTGCCTGACACACTAACGGTCACAGGTTCACTTTTGTTGGCCGCTTATTTGGAGAATGCTCGTTATGTTGAAAACGTTGATGGTCGCGCTGGCCGGTCTTGGCCTGTCTGCTGCGGTAAGTGCCCAGGAGCTGGTAGAAGGTCAGCACTACACGTTGCTTGAGTCGCCGGTAGCTACCCAGGTAGACGAAGATCAGATTGAAGTGACCGAAGCGTTCTGGTTTGGCTGCCCGCACTGCTACCGGCTGCAAACGCCAGTAAACGAGTGGTACGAAACCCTGGATGACGATGTCAGCATTGTCAAAATGCCAGCTACCATGGGCGGTGACTGGAACACCCATGCCACGGCCTTCTATGCGGCCAAATCGCTGGGTATTGAAGAGGAGCTGCATGCGGATTTCTTCGATGCGATTCACCAGGATGACCGTTCGCTGACCGACGCTGACAAGATTGCGGAATTCTTCTCTGATTACGGCGTTAGCGAAAAGGAAGCCAAACAGGCGCTCACCGCCTTTAGCGTACGTAGTGAGGTCAATAAGGCCAACAGCCGTATGCGTGAAATGCGCCTGATGGGGGTTCCTGCGCTGATCGTGGATGGCCGCTATGTAGTGTCACCGCAGTCGGCAGGCAGCTTGGAAAACATGCCGCAAATCGCTGACGCGTTGATCGAAAAAGTTCGCAGCGAGCGCACACAATAACGGTGCTTGAGCACGGCCACACAGGCGGGCAGACACGTTCGCCTGCGTCCCAGTCCACCTCCGCGCTGGTTGAGCGTGGTCATATCCGGCTGCTAACGTTTAATTTGCAGGTGGGCATTCAAACCTCAGCCTATCACCACTATCTCACGCGGAGCTGGCAGCACGTACTGCCTAATCCTCAGCGGCTTAAGCGTTTAGCGCTGGTAGGTAGCGTATTAGAGCAGTTTGACGTGGTGGGGCTGCAGGAGGTGGATGGTGGAAGCTTTCGCTCCAGCCGTGTGAATCAGGTGGAGTACTTAGCCGCCCAGGCCAAGTTTCCTCACTACTTCCAGCAACTTAATCGTAACCTAGGCCATTTTGCACAGCATAGTAATGGTCTGCTTTCACGTTTAACCCCTAGCCATATTGAAGAGCACCGGCTGCCTGGGATGTTGCCTGGACGCGGTGCTATTCACGTGCGCTACGGCGAAGGCCCTGATGCCCTGCATATTTTTGTGGCGCATTTGGCGCTTAGCCACCGTGGCCGTGTGCGCCAGCTCAATTATTTAAGCGATATTATTGAGCCGTTGCGCCATGTGGTGGTGATGGGCGATTTAAATTGTACGCCTGAGCAGCTCCATGCTCACGAGCGGTTTAGTACGTCATTGCCGCTACACCCGGTCAAGCCGCTGCTTAGCTATCCGTCGTGGCAGCCGCGCCGCGCGTTGGACCATATTCTACTCTCGCAAACCCTTGAAGCGGCCGATGTGCGCGTGCTGGATCACCTGTTCTCTGACCACCTGCCGATTGCGGTTGATTTGCCGCTGCCAGCGGCGTGTCTCGCGGCGATTCAACCAAGCGTTTAACAATAAGCTCGCAGAACGCTTGTTGGGCGCTGCATTGTCTGCGTATATGCGCTATTGTCTGGGGCGCTGACCCCCCTTAGTCGTTTTACGCGAGACACTTCCATGTCGGACACAACACAACTACCTGCGTTTATTGGTGCGCTGGACCGCGCTTCGGAGTGGTTCGGGCGTACCCTTGCGTGGCTGATCATCATTATGATGTTGATTCAGTTCGCGATTGTACTGCTTCGCTATATGTTCAGTGTGAATAGCATTTTTATGCAAGAGCTGGTGATGTACATGCACGCCAGCGTATTCATGCTTGCAGCTGCCTACACCTTTCGCCACGATGGCCACGTGCGCGTCGATATTTTTTATCGAGGCATGACACCCCGCCGACAAGCACTCGTGAATATCCTGGGCATCCTCCTGCTCTTGATTCCGGTGATGGTGTTTGTCATCGCGTCAAGCTATGGCTACGTCGCTAACTCCTGGCGCATCATGGAAACCTCCTCAGATTACGGTGGCATCCCCGCTGTATACGCACTGAAAACGCTCATTCCAGTCTTTGCCTTATTGATGATTATTCAAGGCCTGATTGAAGTAGTGCGCAATGGCTATATCTTCACCGGGCGGATAACGCCGCCAGCCGCCGATGAAAATCACCTTGAGGAGCGTGTTTGATGCTCGAATTTATGCCGCTTATTCTGTTTGCCGCCATCTGTATCGTGCTGATGTTCGGCTTTCCTGTGGCGCTTTCGCTAGCGGGAACCGCGCTGCTGTTTGCTGGCATGGGGCTAGGGCTGGAAGCCGTTGGTATTGATGCCAATTTTGATAGTGGCTACCTTGCCGCCCTGCCGAACCGGCTCTACGGCATTATGACCAACCAGACACTCCTGGCGGTGCCGCTGTTTGTGTTAATGGGTGTGCTGCTAGAGAAGTCAAAAGTGGCCGAAACGCTGCTGGATGCCATGGCGCTGCTGTTTGGCTCCATGCGCGGTGGCTTAGGTATTTCGGTCACGCTGGTGGGCATGTTGATGGCCGCCTCCACGGGCATCGTGGGTGCCACCGTGGTGACCATGGGCCTGATGTCACTGCCCACTATGCTTAAGCGTGGCTACAGCACCTCTCTTGCCACCGGTACCATCTGCGCTACCGGTACGCTTGGTCAGATTATTCCGCCTTCCATCGCCCTGGTACTGCTGGGCGACGTGCTCTCTTCTGCATATCAGCAAGCACAGCTGGATATGGGGATCTTCAGCCCGAAAACGGTCTCGGTTGGCGATCTGTTTATGGGCGCGCTGGTGCCGGGCCTGATTCTCGTCGTCATGTACATGATCTACGTGGGTTTGGTGGCGTTTTTCCGCCCCAGCATGGCGCCCGCGGCTGACCGCGAAGAGCTGATGGCAGAGCTTGGCCACACCTCGGGGTTAGGCATCCTGTTGCTCAAAGGCTTGGTGCCGCCAGTAGTGCTGATTGTGGCGGTGCTGGGCTCTATTCTGAGTGGCTTTGCCACGCCCACCGAAGCCTCGGCCGTGGGTGCCTTTGGTGCGCTGGTGCTGGCGTTGGCCTATCGCCAGTTGGACTGGGCCACCCTGAAAGAAGTGCTGCGCTCTACCACCCATGTAACCACCATGGTGTTTCTGATTCTGATCGGTGCGGCGCTATTCTCGTTGGTCTTCCGTGCCTACGGCGGTGAGCACATGGTCACCGAGCTGTTTGAAGGCATGCCTGGGGGCGTGGTGGGCGCGACGATCATTGTCATGCTGGTAATCTTCCTGCTGGGCTTTATCCTCGACTTTATCGAAATCACCTTTGTGGTGGTGCCGATCGTCGGGCCGATTCTGCTGGCTATGGGATTAGATCCGATCTGGCTGGGTATCATGATCGCCATTAACCTGCAGACCTCGTTCCTGACCCCGCCGTTCGGCTTCGCACTGTTTTATCTGCGCGGCGTGGCACCGCCATCGGTGCCTACCTCGGCGATTTATCGCGGTGTGGTGCCGTTTATCTTGATGCAGTTAGGCATGCTGTTGCTGCTAACGTTTTTCCCGCAGCTGGCAACATGGCTACCGACCCAGTTCTAATGTGTTATGAGTTGAAAAATAACCCTGCTATCAACGCAAGGGAGTGGCAACCTTAACCAAAAGCAGCCAAGCTGCAGACACATAATGGCTTGTAACAACCCGCCTGGCGGCAAGCGTCAGGTGGGGTATTCCCTACCCATAACAGCAATAAAATAAGCAAGAGGGTTCACGCATGAAAGCCAAAGCACTGCCTGTCGCCATTGCCATGACGACTGCTCTTTCTGCCAGCCTGCTGGTGGTTTCAAGCTTCGATAACCAAGCTCAGGCGCAAGAGACTTTCCGCTGGAAAATGGTCACTTCCTGGCCGAAAAACTTCCCCGGTGTGGGTCAAGGCCCTGAGCGGCTTTCCCAGCTGGTCGAAGAGATGTCAGACGGTCGTTTAACCATCGAAGTATTTGGTGCAGGCCAGCTAGTGCCTGGGTTTGAAGTCTTCGATGCTGTATCTGAGGGCACCGCTGAACTTGGCCACTCCGCCTCGTATTACTGGAAAGGTAAAGCGCCTGCGGCACAGTTCTTTGCCGCCGTACCGTTCGGTATGAACGCCCAGGAAATGAACGCATGGCTGAGTTACGGCGGCGGTATGGAGCTGTGGAACGAGCTATACGATGAGTTCGGTGTCGATGTACTGGCAGCCGGTTCTTCCGGTGTGCAGATGGGCGGCTGGTACAACAAAGAGATCAACTCGGTCGCTGACCTTGACGGCTTGAAGATGCGTATGCCGGGCCTTGGTGGTGAAGTCATGAGCCGTATGGGCGTGGCGATTGTGAACATGCCGGGCGGCGAGATTTTTACATCGCTGCAGTCGGGGGCGATTGATGCTACTGAGTGGATCGGCCCCTACAACGATTTAGCCTTTGGCCTGCACCAGGCGGCCGATTATTACTATTACCCTGGCTGGCATGAGCCGACGGTGATGTTTGAGGCCATCATCAATGAAGAGGCCTGGGCAGAGCTACCCGCTGACTTACAGGCAATTCTGCGTACCGCGATCAGTGATGTGAACCAAAGCGTCTTGGATGAGTATACCGCCCGTAACAACGACGCGCTGGAAACCTTGGTGAATGAGCATAACGTTGAGCTGCGTCGCATTCCTGACGACGTGTTGGCCCAAGCCCGCGAACACTCAGCTGAGGTAGTGGGTGAACTGGCCGCCTCCAGCGAGCTGGCAACCCGCATCTATGACTCCTACCGTGCGTTCCAAGATAAGGTAGAGGATTACCACGCGATTTCCGAGCAGGCGTACTACAACGCCCGTAACCCGGAAGGTGACACCTCGCAGTAACAGGTGTAGCGCAGTACCCTTACCATGGCCGCCTTCGGGCGGCCATTTTGTTATATCGGGCTGCGATTAAAGCAGCGTAAGCGCCACCGCTTGGGTATCCTAGGGCAGATACTGTTCTGTCTCGTAAGGAGTGCTATGTCCTCTACCGATTCCCGTTTGCGTAATGTGCTCACCATTGCAGGCTCCGACCCTTCCGGTGGTGCGGGGCTGCAGGGCGATTTAAAGACGTTTTCTGCCCTGGGTGTGTATGGCACAAATGTCATCACTGCGGTGATTGCCCAGAACACCTGTGGCGTGGCCTCGGTGTATCCGGTTTCCCCACAGGCAATTCGTGAGCAACTTGAACACCTGTTAAGCGATGTGACCATTGATGCGGTGAAAATCGGCATGGTAGCCAGCCGCGATGTGGCCGAAGTGATTGCCGATGTACTGCGCCAGCAGCGCCCGCGTTGGATCGTGCTCGACCCGGTGATGGTGGCGAAGAGCGGTGACATCCTGGTGGATGACGCGGGTATTCGCGCCGTAAAAGAGATTTTAGTGCCGTTAGCGGATGTGATTACTCCTAACCTGCCGGAAGCCGCCGTGCTGCTCGATTCCCCATCGCCCGCCAGCCTGGACGAGATGGAAGCACTGCTGCCCAAGCTGGTGGGGCTAGGCGCGCCCTATGTGGTGCTGAAAGGCGGCCACTTACGGGGTGATACCTGCCCGGATCTGCTGGCGACCCCTAACGGTCATCAGTGGCTGCCCGCCTCACGCATTGCCACTGAAAATCTTCACGGCACGGGCTGCGCGCTGTCATCCGCTATTACGGCTTGCTTGGCCAAGTTGCCGGAAGATGCCGGGGTAGAGGCCCCCGAGCAGGCGATTACGGAGGCCAAACAGTGGCTTCATAGTGCCCTGGCTGCGAGCCACCGCTTAAGTGTTGGCAAAGGGCGAGGCCCAGTACACCACTTCCATGCTTGGTGGTAACTTCATGGCCGTTGCGTTGCGGCCGCAGAGTCTCCTTGCGGGATAAGCCAACGGGCACCATGCTGAAGGGTGCCCGTTTGTTTGCCTACTAGCAGTCTGTCGGACTTGAGGTTAATGGATGAGCTGAGGCGTGGGTTCTTCACCCCCCCTGTGTTGGTGTTGGTGTTGGTGCTGTTGTGTGGCTCTTAACCTGCCCCTCAGCTTCTGCAAGGCGGTTCTGACGCCTTGCCTGCTGGCCGGTTGGGCGCGGCGAGCCCTCAGCCCGCCGTCAACCGGT
>Ga0209644_1000060_pt1 | contig 64658 bp, 63 predicted proteins | sample ETNvirome_2_1000_FD_184069 | JGI IMG/M metagenome (GOLD analysis project Ga0209644, IMG submission 184069) | Marine viral communities from the Pacific Ocean - ETNP_2_1000 (SPAdes) (version 2) | ecosystem: Environmental > Aquatic > Marine > Oceanic | place: Pacific Ocean | collected 2013-06-22 | reverse complement strand
TACCCCCCAGAATAATCACCGGCGTCATCAGCCCCCAACTGGCTGCTTTTAACGTGCGCCAAATAGTGGCCAGTGAGAGCGGCGTACCTTTCGGGTACTTGCGTTTATACGCCTGAGTAATCGCAATAGCCATCAGCGCTATACCCATCGCCAGCCCCGGCAAAAAGCCGTTCAAGAACAGCGATGATACTGACTGCTGGGCAATAACCGCGTAGATAATCATCGGCACCGACGGGGGAATCACCACACCAATGGTGCCGCTGGCGGCAATTAAGCTAGCCGCCGAGGCGGGGTCGTAGCCTTTGCGCTTAAGCTCTGGCACTAGGCTTGAACCCACCGCTGCGGTAGTAGCCGCGCCGGAGCCGGAAATGGCCGCAAAGAACATGCCCGCCATCACCGAGACCACGGAAAGCCCGCCGCGCATAAAGCCCACCAGCGAGTCGGCAAAGCTCACCAGCCGCTCGCTGACCTTGCCCTGGGCCATCAAATCACCGGCCAGGATAAACATGGGAATGGCCACCAGGGCGAACGAGTTGATGCCCTGGAACATCTGCTGGGTGACCACCATCAGCGGCACCCCCGACTGATGCAGGGCGTAGAGCGTGCTGGCGCCAATGGCAAAGGCAATCGGCACGCCCAGCAGCATGAACAGGAAGAACAGCCCGAACAGCACCAGCGTCATAGCACTTCCTCCTGGGCGGTGATGGGCCGCCCGTGCACCAGCACCTCGATCATGTCTACCAGTGCATACCACGCCATGATGCCCGCCGAGAGCGGGATGACGGCGTAGACGTAGGTCATCGAGAGGCGCAGCGCGGCCGACTTCTGAAAGCTTTGTACCTGCATGTAGCGATGGCCGATGACCACCAGCGTGACCATGAAGGCCAGCACGATGGCCAGCGCCGCCAACCTGGCCAGCTTGCGCAGCGGCAGGGGCAGGGCATCTACCGCAAAGGTGACCGCAATGTGCCGCCCACGCTGGAAGGCCAGCGTGCCCGCGAGAAAGGTGATCCATACCAGCAGAAACCGCGCGACCTCTTCGGTCCAGCCCACGGCACTGAAAAACACCCGTGACACGATTTGTAGCGTGATCACACCGATCAAAGCTGCCATGCCCGCAAACACGACGGGCTGGATGATGGCATCCAGCCCACGTTCAATGCGTTGCAGCAGCGTCAAAAGAGGCTGTGCAAAGGGCATCACTGATTCAGCGCCTCCTGAATGCGCGGCAGGTAATCACCGAACTGCTGGCCGTACTTCTCATAGATTGGCGCAACGGCGGCCTGGAAGGCTTCCATATCGGGGGAGTCGTTGATTTCCATGCCTGCTTCGCGCAGGGCGGCCAGCTGTTCGGCTTCCATATCCGCGTTCACCTGACGCTCATGCTCGGCGGCTTCCTGGGCGGCTTCTTCCAATACCGCTTGGGCGGCTTCGGGGAGCTGGTTCCAGGCGGGCATACCCATCACAAAAATCGCCGGCGCATAGGTGTGGCGAGAGAGCGTCATATAGTTCTGGGTTTCATCCAGCTTGAACGAGTGAATCACGTTCACCGGGTTTTCCTGGCCGTCGATGGTGCCCTGCTGCATGGCGGTGAGCGCTTCTGTCCAGGCCATCGGGATGGCGTTGGCACCCAGCTCGCGGAAGGTGTCGGTGTACACCGGGTTTTCCATCACGCGAATGCGCAGGCCATCCAGATCTTCCGGGGAATTCACCGCCCGCTCGCTGTTGGTCAGGTTACGGAAACCACGCTCGGCGTAAGCCAAGCCTTTCAGGTTCACGTCCGCCAGCTTATCCAGCAGCTCCTGGCCGATGGGGCCATCCAGCACTTCATAGGCAGCATCCGGGGAGGGGAACAGGAACGGCAGTTCAAACACCGCCATCTCTTCCACAAAGTTGGCCACCGGCCCGTTGGTAATCACGCCCATATCCACGGTGCCAATCTGCATGCCTTCCAGCAGCGTGCGCTCATCGCCCAGCGAGGCGTTGGGGAAGATCTCGATATTCACCTTGCCATCGGTGCGTTCTTCCACCAGCTCTTCAAACTTGGTGGCCGCAATATGGAAGCCATCCTGCTCGTTCACCACGTGGGCTAAACGCAGAGTAACGGGGTCCATATCTGCAAAATCAGCGGCGTTCGCGGCACTTACCAGTGCCAGTGAGATGCCCAGTGCCAGCGTACTACGTGCAAATGTTTTCATTTATTATGTTCCCAATCGAACCAAGGGTGGTTAAGAGGTGCAAAAGTGCCCCCAGAGCATGCACCACCGCAGGGAAAACGGTCAATCATAAGGCGGCCTAAAACCGCCCCGCCGCTAGACACAGCCCGCCCACACGGGTACGATACGCACCCAAAGCGCCCGTAGCTCAGTTGGATAGAGTGTCGGCCTCCGAAGCCGAAGGTCGTAGGTTCAATTCCTACCGGGCGCGCCAAACATATCAAGGGCTTACGTTCATTCGTAGGCCCTTTTGTTTTGTGGTAATGGTGATTGTAACCACACTAGTAACCACAAAAGGCAATCCCAAAGCGTCTTGAGTTGGCGTTATTTGGTGTTGCGTTCTGTTGCCTTGGTCGTTGCGTTGTTGCAAGACAGCCTTTTTTAAGGTGGGCGAAACGAACTAAACGCTATCTCCACCAACTCCCAGTATCCTTACTAGCCCAATCCTTTAATGCGCCTCATACCTCCCTTAAACGGCTCACGTCTCAGGCATCCATAGCGCACAGCATCCGCCGCATGGTCAGGGCCGGTGGTCTCTAGGTCTTCTACTCGCTTCTGGTCTCGCGCTAGGTAGGGCACGGTATCCCAGAAATACTCACAGTGCCGGGCGATATACAGGCCAGGGCGGTCAGGCTTGCCAGCATCAGCCAGTAAGCGGCGCATGATGTTCCAGCCAGTAATACGGTCGGCCTTCTTAGCAGGGTGGAAGGTAACGCCAGCCTTTGAGAACTCGTCGGCAATACTTCCCGCTCCTGAACCTGTCTTGGCAAAGATGGCATCATCGGCCACGCCTTGAGGTTTGACTTCCCACTCGTTGCACCACTTCACGATCTCTTCAGCCAGTACCGGCACCGTCCAGCCAAGCCCGTTGTTGGGGTTCTCACGCCTAGCGGTGTGTAGTTCATCCACCAGCACAATAGAGCCACGCGGATAAAAGCGATCATCAGGCCCTTCACCGCCTGGGCTTATGGCACAGATATAGGTCACGCTAGGGGCACTTGAGCCAAAGTCATGGGCTAGATAGACGCTCCAATCATCGGGTATGGCCTGCCAAGTAGGTACAGCGTTGCGGTTCTCTTCAATCACTGAGGCAAAGTAGGCCCCGCGATTCACTGCCCAATCACCTTCAAGCCAGGCCCTCAATAGTTCAGGGTCATCAGGACACGCGCTTTCTAGCTGGTCGCGGTATTGGTCGGTATCAATAAAGCGGTTGCCATCGAAGGTCGAAGGCGCGTAGATCCATTGCCGTTTGCTCTTCGATTCATGGAACGGTGTCCAGGGGTCAGACTGAAACACATAACGCTTAGCTAGCCAGTGGTGCCCGGGCCCGCCTGGGTTAGCGGCGATCACAACACGAACGGGCATTTCTTTAGGCCCGCGCAAGTTAGACCGCATAATGTCGAGCAATTCGGAACTTGGGTATTGGCCCGCTTCATCCACTATCAGCAGGGTAAACGACCGGCCTTGGTACTTGGCATAATCCCCATGGGTTTCAAGCTGGCCAAGCTCCATGTAGCCGCCATTGGGAAAGCGCCACACGTGTTCCCCGGCGTTATACCGGGCAGCGGTGCCATACACCATGGCGAACAGTTCGCGGGTGATAAGCTCATAGTCAGCCAGGCCCTTGTAGGTCTTCCGCAAGTAGAGAATGCGGGCTTTGTCGCCATACATTTCAACGTGACGCATAGCCAGCAGGGCTAAGGCGTAGGATTTGCCACCACCCCGGCCACCGCCTAGAAATAGGTCGAACTCTTCAGGCAATGCCAGGGCCTTCTCCTGAAAGCCGTTTAAGCTAATCTCGGTCATTGTTCACCTCGCCACCGTTAATGGTACGGCTGAAGTCTTCCAGGGATTGTGGGCCGGGAAGGTTGAACGTTACCGATACACGGTTGGCTAGGTCGCCTTGATCCCCTTCACGATAACCATGGCGGGTTTTGAGTAGGAAGATGGCCGCTGTCACGTTGCCGGTCTTAGCAGAGTCATACAGGGAGCCAAACAGCTCGCCATGCTCCATCTCACGGCCTTCATCGAGCGCGTTCTGTAATTCGGGGTAGTTATCCAGCCAGGCATTAAACAGGTCAGGCGAACAGCCTAGCCCGCGTGCAATGCCTTTTTTCGATACGCCACGTGACGCCAAGTCGACAATCTTCTTCTCGGCATTTTTGGGCGGCTTTTTCTGGGAACCGTTGCAAGCGACACGCTGCTTAGTCATGGGTAAACCTCCTAGCGAAAAGGCCCCCGAAGGGGCCAGTCTGGTTACTCAGCGCGGGCAATCAAGAAGGCCAGGGGTACAGCCTTGCGCTCGACTACGCGGCTCCAGTTAGCAGGCAGTGCCAATTCAGCTAGGCTCGGTGATTCATCAGCCACCGTTGTTTCCACCCAAGTGAAGCCAGCAGGGTGCATACCCATGTTCATGCGGCTGTGCAGGATTTGTTGACCGCCACCACGACCAGCAGACGGTAGATTTTCAACTTCCGTACCATCAGCAATGCTAGGTTCAGCAGTGCCATACCCAACGGCACCGGCACCAAACAGCGCACACGTGTAAGCGCCTTCGCTCACTGGCAAGCCATCGTCTACGACCGTCGCCAAGCCTCGGAAGGTGGCAATCGTTCCGCCTTGGGAATCGGGGATAAATTCGATCAGGTCATTCTTGAGGGCGCGGCGGTAAATGTCGCTGTGCATGGCGATAGAGACTAGGTTGCTCATCGAGTCGCCAAGGGTGCCAGTGGCATCAATCACCGCTTCAGCACCAAACACACCAGCGGCCCCCGTACCGGCGCTAATGTCTAGCACCATATCACCGTCAAAGTTGGCGATATTGTCGGCCATGATGCCGCGCAGAGACGCCACTAGGCGCTTTTGAAGCTGTCGATCCCAGTAGGCCACCACACGGCTCTGAATCTTCGCTAGGGCGTCATCCCCGGCGATCTCAGACGCTAGGTTCATGGCAGACCAGCTTTGATGCAGGTAGCTTTTGCGCACCATCTGCTTACCGGTGCCAATCTTCTTAGGCGTGGAGTGTGTATCAGGATCATCGTTAACAATGTTGGCTTCGTCGTCTTCCAGGTCACGCCAGAAAGGCACGGTGAAGCTATGGGAGCCCGCTTTAAGCTGCTCGGCAATCACATTGTTCCGGACTGCAACACCAGCACGCACCAGGGCGGTTTTTTGCATGGTTTCTTGCAGCGTATAGCCAGTAAAAGTGGCGGGTTCAATAATATCGGTTAGGCGTACAGTAGCCATGGAATCACCATAAAATATGGGTTAAGTGATTCTCACAGACCATTAGTCTTGGAGGGTGCCCCATCAGGGCTAAGTTACTAACGCTAAGCGGTTAGTGGGCTTTGCCCAATTAGGGCGAGAAGGGCAGCCCCATTAGGGCCACCCGTTTACTATATCACCGCATACCAAAGGTTGGCACGTTATCCGATCCTTCTTTCGGCTTGTCAGCAGCAGGAGCGGGGCGGGAATAATGACGGCCATCATTACCAAGCGCGCCACCGCCTTTAGGCTTGGGAAGGAAAAAATCCAGTTCCGCTAAGCTGTGATCATGAATAACGTCACGAATATCATTGAACGTTAGCTCTCGCGGCTCCTCGCGGTTGCCGTATTTGCCTTGCTGCACCGTTTTATAAACGGGATTGCCGTCTTTGTCGTGGATCCAGAAACGGCCCTCGTATTCATCCTGAATAATGCTGAAGTGCTTCTCAAACGACTCTCTGAAGATAGAGCCAGCGCCGCTGACTTCCTTAAACACAGCATTAACCGGGGCGTCGAAGGTAAAGGCGCGAAGCTCTGATTTAAGGCTCTGGTTTTCGGCCTCTAGGGCTTCCAGGCGTTCAGAGTATTCACCGCTACCCTGTTGGGCCTTTTTTATTTTACCCAATAGCTCGGCATTTTTGGCTTTCACCTTTTCCAGTTCAGCAGTAAGGCTTTCGTTATCGGCTTGCAGTTGCTCAATAGTGACTTCAGACATACTCGGCACCTCTTTTTAGTCGAGTGATAATCAAGTTGGCGGCATGACGGCCAGCGTTGTCGCGTTTGTGATAGGTAGGTTCATCGTCGGCAGCGGCGCGCCACTCTTCTACATAGCGTTCAGCGAGGCGTTGCTGCATTCGCGGGTGAAGGCGTAGAAGGCCAGTGGCCACATGACGGTAATCTTCCGGCACCAGTGGGCAGCGTTCAGCGATCCATTCCAGCCAATCGGTAGACGTTACCGGGTGGTTATCTTCGTTTTTTTCTGAAAAAGGCCCATCTACCTCCCCCCCTAAAGCCCCTAAAGGGCTTTTAGGTGGTTTACGGGGGGTGTCACCATCCCCTTTTTCTATTTTTTCAAGCCAGCGTCCCATTACTCGCCCTCCTGATTCGGCACGTACTCCGAATGCCAATAGAAGTCGATGCGTGGTCTTCCGGTTGTCGGCACCTCCATTTCAGTCAGATAGCCATGTTCAACAAGTACATCTAATGCCCCTTGCACGGCCTCGGTCGTGTCCAACCCTTGCCAGCCGCGTTGCTGTACCTGCTTAACCTTGAAAGGGTTGGGCAGCTTCTGGCGGCGCTTCAAAATCAACTTGGCACCTTGGATGCCACTGTTGGTGGCTGCGCTATACAAACGTTCGGCATGAGTGCGCAGGAAGTCGGCCCACTCAAGGGCTCTTGCGGTAGAGGTCTTGCCCACGCTGCCTTGCTCCCCATCTATCACGGCGAACAGCAGCGCCAAGCTACCCACCGTCTTGGGCATCTTTAGCAAGTGTTCAGCCATTAGCGGGGAGAGGTTGCCGGAACGGCACTCGACGTTGATCTCTGTCATCCACTCGATGAATAGTTCTTGAGCATCGGCGGTGAAGCGCCAAGCGGGTGGGTCTCCATCTTCATCAGTACCCAATTCCAGCGAGTGCAGGCGGTAAAAGACCTGGGAAAAGCGCTCCTTTGCTTTAGGGTCAGGTTTGCGGTCGATCCACTTCCACGACTGCTTGGCATCTGGCCAGACGGCAAGCTGAAAGCGCTGAATTAGCCCGTCGTTAACCGTGCCTTTGGCACCACGAACGATAGGCGCTAACTTACTTGGCTGTATGCCGCCAATGATGTTCAACGCGCAGCGCTCAATAGCCACCGTTCCCCGGCCTATGCGGTCATAGGTGAACCGGGAATCACCGTTGAAGCATTCTAGGTAAAAAGCGCGTTCGGCGGCGTTTTCTTCTTGTTGCAGTTTGGCCAGTAGCCCTGCCAGCTCATCGCGTAGAATGGTCAAGTGGTGGTCAAACTGGTTCATCAGTTCACCGGCTTTCTCTACAGTCGCATCATTCAGAATCAGGCGCTCAGCAGGTGCCGGGGGTGTAGGCTCCGACACGCTAGCTAACGTCGCCTTGGCCGCATCCATATCACCCTTCGCCGCTTGCTCTTTGGCTTTCTTCTTAACCGCTGCCTTTGCAACGTCGAATAGCTCTACTTCCTCCTTGTGGGCCTTGGCTGCCTTTTCATGCTCGCGCCTAGCGTCAGCCTCAATGGCATCTATAGCGAAGCGCATGGCTTTAATGGCGGGGGTCTTCATGGCGGAAGGGTCGCCCACCAGCACCGCCCATAGCACAATGACTATCTCCCAATCATCGTGCTGTTTGGGTCGCATTCGTACTTTGTGGCCTATCAAACCAGACAGCAGCGCCAATGCCGAAACAGCGCAATACTCTGGCGGGCACTGGATACGCTGGGCAACGTCTAGCACATAGCCTTGTAGCTCCTCTGGTAGCATCTCCAGATTAAAGCTAGGCACTTCGGGAAGGCTTTCAGGTAATGCCCTCGGGGGCGTCACTCTATCGACCCTCTGGTCTAGCCAGCTTTCAGCCGTGTTTGACATAGCACCCCACCTCCCTTGCGGCAGCCCTCAGACGGCCAGCAGCCACCGCCAAGCGGTCGCGGTCGTCATCAGATAACAACGTCCCGCTATGCACAGCCTCAGCCGCTAACAGCGCAATCAGGGCTTCACGCGCTACCGCTGCCAATACGTCACGAGGTACCCAACGTTCACCAGGGCGCTTGCTGGCGTGGTAATCGTCCCGGTCACGCTGCGGGAACAGATCTTTCAGCTCTAAGCCAACGGCGGCTAGCACGTCTGCTGTGGGGCACTCAGCAAAGCACTTCATTAGGATGGTGCCATCTGGTGTTTCACGTACTGCCAGGCTAGGTGATCGGTCGTGGTGGGCTGGGCAGCACGCCAGCCAACGCCCCGGCCCGTTTTCTTTCACCTTGTCGAGTCGATCCAAAATGGCGTAAACGTCCGGGCGGGTGCTATTATTGGCTTGAACAGTATTCTTTTGCGCTCGGCCTCGGTCGGGCGTTTTTATTGCGTTCTGCATAGCCCCTCCTCGCTCAACCAAGCGGCACGTTCGTCCAATACCTCAGCGGTTAGGCGTAAGGTTTCAACCAAGGCTTCCCGGCGAATACCGTCAATGCTTGGATCTATTAGAAGCTCGGCCACGCCATCAAGAATGGTCGCGCACCGGGTCATATGCCGGGCGTCACCAGAAAGGGCAGCGCGGGCTAGGTAGTTTTGGTCGGTAGGAGTCATAGGCCAGTCTCCTTGCTAAATGCCTGGGCTTCGCGCTGCATCTCCTTGAACTCAAGGTGATTGACTAAACCGCTAGCAAGCGCCTGCTCGGCTGTTAAGAAGCGATCCGGGTTAGTGAACTGAAAGCGAATAGTTCGGGTGCGTAGGTCGCAGTTAATGGCTATGGGCATCATTGGGCCACCTCCTGAGAATCCAGGTAGGCAACAGCACCAGCCAGCGCGCTCTCTACGGTGTGGGCACCGATACCGTGCGGCACATCGGCGTCAAACCAAGCAGCCACCGGAACAACGGCCTTTTCGTGGTGGGTGGTATGGCAAGCGTCACTGCGTCCAGTTTGGCGCACAGCATCACGCCAATCGGTGGCTTCAATGACGGTTTCTTGACCAGTACGGGCGAAGGTGATTTTGAATAGGCTCATGAGCGCGCCTCCTTAGCAAGTGCCAGGGCAAGCTCAACAACCGGGCGTGATAGCTTTTCCCCACGATAAGGGGCGAGGATTGCTGTTAGGCGGGCAAGTTGGTCGCGGGTAACTATCATGCCGTAGCCCCCTTGGTCACTTGCTCGATCCAGGCGTCTAGGTCGGCAATGTCGTAGCGAACGGCACGGCCTAATTTAGTCGATTTGGGTGGTTTTGCTCCTGCCAATATCCCCATACAGCGGGATTGGCGAAGCGAGGCGGGGCGATAGCCAAGGTACTCGGCGGCTTCGCGTTCGGTGAGTAGTTTTCTTAAAGTTGTAGCAGTCATACGGACTTACCTTTAGTAAGACCAGTTTGACTAACAGGAATAGGCGGGGAGCGATAACCACAGATACAAGCAAAACTTGTACCTGTGGTACAGGTGTCCTAATATAAGGACACCTATTTAGCTCAAAGCTAAATGGTCTGCTCTTTAACTCGACTACGCACTGCTCCGCATGACGCGCCAACGTCAGGCATAAGGAGTGGTGCGTTTTCGTGTTGCTTAGCATCCGCTTTTCCCTTGTCAGTTTTACTGGCTTGGGGTGTGACCCCTGGTTCCTCAATCTTTGGTCGGAGGAAGGAACCGGGGCGTTTTTTGCTGTCTGTATATGCAAACAGCGATCATATAATACTAACTCTATATTGCGAGAAAATCATTTCAAGCATATATGGTATTTTTCATCCACAGGATATTGACAGCTAATAACCCTGCCTTTAACAGCATCACCTAGAATGTGCGTCCTTCGCCCACCCGATCCAGCTTTACGGGGTTTAAGGGGGGTGGCTACCTGCCTATATTCAGAAAAATTCATCACTCTACTCTCCGCATTGGCACCACGTTAGTTTGCTCGGCTACTTCCGCATTAGTGATTAATTGTCCCCACGATTGCCAAGCTATTCGCTGCTCTTTGGCGTAGTCGTGCCGTTGGTATGTCTCTATCAGGCGATCAGTGGGCTTATGGTTAAGCATTTGTTCGACCACGTGCGGCGCAGTACCACAATGCTCTAGTAATCCAGTCGCCATTGAACGGCGTAAGTCGTGAACACTGAAGCGTGGCATATCGGCTAATGGTGCTTTCATGTTCTGCTTCGCCAGCTTCCGGCCTTGCAAGCGTGCAATAGCGGTGGTCAGGCTGGCATCACCAATCGGCTGGCCAATAGCACGTTGGCTTTCAAACACGTACTCAAGTTTGCCCGTTACGGCTTGCTGCTCACGCAATAGCTCAACCGCCGCGTCAGAAAGGTAAACGGTATGCCCACGGCGTGACTTGGTGGTTATGGCGGGAAGTGTCCAGCGGCCTTCTTCTAGGTCGATATGATCCCACTTGGCTTGCAGTAACTCCCCCCGGCGTTGCCCGGTCAGTATTAACAGCTTGAGTGCAGCGGCGGCGCTAGTGTCCAGGCGAGCGCTTTCTATCGCATCCCATAAGCGCTTGATCTCTGAAAGGCTTAGCACACGGTCGCGCGGTGCTGACTTAGTAGCGCCTAGTTGGCTTGGCTGGATGCCTTGGGCGGGGTTGGTGTCGATCTGGCCATGCCCTTCCGCATAAGTCAGCATTGCCCGCAGCATGGTTAAGCACTTGCTTGCTTGGTTGCGGCTCTGGTTTTCGGCTATTTCTTTAACCGTGCTTTTTACCGTGCGGGCATCAATTCTCTTGACCAGCAATGAACCTACACGTCCCTTTAGATAGTGGCCCCAACGCCAGCGCGCTTGCTCTACAACAAGTGGTGAAGGTGTACGCCTAGTACGTACCGTGGGCGTCTTTGCGTAGCTCTGAAGCCAACGCTCGAACAGCTCGGCCATTGTCCAGGCTGACTCATTGCGTGCCTTTTCATCGCGCTGTGCGTGCTTTGGGTTAATGCCTTGAGCGTGTAGGGCTACGGCTTCACCATGGCTTTCCCTCGCCTCTTGCAAGCCCACGCTTGGGTAGCGGCCAAGGCTGTAGGTGTCTTGCTTACCATTGAAGCGGTAACGGTAATACCACGCCTTTGATCCAGTGGGCTGCACACGAATAGCCAAGCCGCCACCATGAGGTGACTTCACGCTTTCCCAATAAACGGTGCCTTTGGGCTTTAGTGCCTGAAGCTGGCGGTCTGTGGTTATCATGGCTGACTCCTGTTCAGTACCACTCTGGTAACTGCATATTGAGTCTATAACCACAAACAAGAATAGACAAGTATTAACAGGAAATATTGTTAATGTGCTTATTTTATAGGGGTTTGGGTGTCTATTGGAGTAGGTGAAAGTTAAAGAGTTTAGGTCTCCGAAGCCGAAGGTCGCAGGTTCAATTCCTGCCGGGCGCGCCAAATTGTAAGAAGGGGCATGCGAGAGATCGTGGGCCTCTTTTTTTGGGTTTTGGCGGCTACCGGTCAAATGCGGTCTTTTTCGTGAAGCTCATATAACGTCGAGCTCTGCGGAAAATTTGTCCGTCACCAGCGCTTTGCTATATGGGCTTATTGTTCAGTCAACTCATTCATTAGTGCCAAACACATGACTCTTTCCCAGTGGTTTGGAAAGCTAGCTGAGTCAATAGCAGGCTGCAAAATGGTTCTTTTAGCAAGCTCCAGCTCTAATGGAATTCGAGTCAATTCTTGAATTTGAGCTAAGAATGTAATGAGTCTTGGGCCTGCTTCTTTTGAGAATCTCAAGTCCAAATCAAAGTCGTTAAAGTGTTTTTCTACTCGTTTCTTTTGGGAGTCATCCCAATGTTCAGGAGGTCTGACAAAGTATTCGATCACTCCTGGTTCGGCACCGATACCAGCAATGTATCGTGCAAATACCCATTGCTCATTGAAGTAACGATCATTATCTAGATAAGGCTGAATAACCTGCTCCTCCTCATTAACTGCGAAGCTTTCTCCTTTTCCGTCCATGTTGCAGTCTCTGCACGAAGGAACTAAGTTTAATGGTAAAACAGAAAATTGGGGGTAGTGTGCTTTAGGAAGGTAATGATCCAAGTTTCTTGGTCGTCCAATACCACCACAAAAGGGACACATTTCATTAGCAGCAGCCAACAAAGAATTGTAAATTCTACGCCCAGGCTTCCCAGATTTAACAAAGTAAGTGCCATATAGCTTTAGTAGCTCAGATTTTTTTAGCGTTCCGATCACAATCGGATCACAGTTACGATGATTAGGTATCGTCTGTAGTGTGTATAGTTCTCCTTGAGGCGCTAATGCAACATAACTATCAGCACTAACTTGCAATAATCCAATTTCGCTATTCAGTTTTTGCACTAAATTTACATTGCCGCTAATCCCCTCCCTACAACTGTCCATTGTCTGCGCATATGAATAAACTGGCTGATTGAGCTTTATCATCAATCTATACCTCTATCTCGATGCGTAACCAATGTCATCAGTAGAGCTCGTGCTTCTAAACCAAGTTGGTCGTTATATTCATTCACTATCTCTTGGTAAGAGCTTCCGTTCCCAACTGACTTTACGAGCAAGTCGTGAAATCCTGATTTGATCATTTCAAGACCAAAAACTTCTCTTGTTAATACACCAACATTTTCACCGAACGTCTCGATATTAGGCCTACAAGCTTCAATTGCTAAGCCGACACGATTGATTTTCCATACACTAGACTTGGGGATTTCTTGAAGTACTACAGGAGAGTGCGTGGCTATAATAGATACACCATTCCTGTCATGGAGCAGTTCAGACAAAGCGCGAACAAAAGCGGATAGTAATGGTGGGTGGAGGTGGCTTTCAGGTTCGTCAATAAGGACTAATGTTTTTTCTTCAACAGTTGCAACTAGTCGAGTGATGGTTAGAAGTACTACAGCATGCCCCGAGCTCATTCTTTTAATGGTTTTTAGAGCTTTAGTTACTAGCTCATCGCCAGAAAATTGAGAAAGTTCTTTTAATTCCATGCATTCAAAGTTCTCATCTGATTCCAAAGTCTCTATTGCTCTTAACCATCTATCTCGCCTAGGTGGATGGTTAAAGCATGACTTTAAAGCTTGCAGAAATTCTTGGTGGATATCATTAAGGCCTTTAAGAACGTCACCTTCCTTCTTCAATCCTATGTAGAAATAACAAGTTCCTTGCGAGGGATCCAGCTGCTCTACCGGTGGATCAAAAGGGTCGAATGCACTAAATGAGACGGAAACTAAACTACTGAAATAGTCGTTGGCAATAGGGGTTTCTTGCCAACCCTCTTCGTCATAAAACTTCGCTGTAGAAAGCCCTTTGCTAGTAATAGCTTCAATCATGCCATTTAGAAGTGTTGTCTTTCCTACACCGTTTCGACCGATAACTGCATGAATATTCGTGCTTGGTTTAGATTCAATCTCTACCTTAAATTTCAGCTCAAGACCAGACATCTTGTCTGACTCAGGCCTAGAGTATTTGAATTCGAAATTTGTTAGTGGTGGGTGGCCAGCTAGCACTCTAGAAAACTGTCCTTTGATAACTGATAAACTGACATCTCTTAGTAAGGCGGTTCGAAAAACCTCCTCTTCTTTAGTAATATCAATCAGCTCTGTAGCTAAAACGATATCTTTTAGTGCCCTTAGTAAATTAGTTTTTAATGGTTCTGTTAGTGATGATATTTTCCGGTAATAGTCGACATCTTGCCCAACAGAGAAATAATCATGAGGTAACTGTTGGAAGGAGCTGTCTAATGAAGAGTGGGTTGATTGCTCAGTGGTTTGGCCTTTAAAGCCTATCTTTACATTGCCTAGATCATGCAGAACACCTTTTCCATCATATAATTCCAAATAAAACATGGTTACAAACGAAAAGTCGTTCCAGTGATCAATAGTTAGGTAAGCAGTATTTAGTCCAGACTGAGGAGTTTTAGAATTTCTTGGAAGGATGATAAAGTTCATTTTTTAACACTACTTGTCAGTGGGAAGCATCTCATAACGCCAAAAGCAGCCGCACACTGTTCAGCGTCGGCTGGCTTTGTTTGTTAAATAGCGCTGCCTGATTTCTGATAATGCTATAGAGGCTATAGCACTAGCTAATACAGCGATAATAATACCCAACAACTTACCTATTTCTCCGTCAGTGCTTCCAAATGACCTTTCATGTCCCTCTACAGCAAGTCCGTAAGGAATGAAGAAGATTAGATAACCCATCGTGGCTAGAAGCATAAGATATGGATTAGAAACTCTAACTATCATCCATGAATATCCTAAAACCATAATAAACCCAACAATAAAAAGAATAGTCATACTGGATATTACACCTAATGTTGATTGCTGTTTAACGGCGTGTTAGGGTGCTATTCTTGTGATTGAAAAACGTTCCGGCACTTTTATCTAGAAAATGAAGCCTGCAAAACCCATTCTAATCATATGATAGAAATCATTTTTAAATTTCAATTAGGCTGTATATCCGAAATTAGCGCTCCAGCTGCATTTTCTCAAAAAGTCACTTTGGATCGCTTTTAGCCTCATTTTACCTAGCCTTTAGCTTTCTGGCATGAGCCTCATTCTATACTGAACTTAGCCTAGCGCAAGTGTCTGAAGCAGGCTGAGGCTCGTCAGCTTTTCTTTTCAACGCTCCTTAGTGGCCTGCTGATTAGGATCCGTAATATTTTCCTGCGTTGGTGGGTTCTTAGCAGGTGCAGACTTGATTTGAGGTGGGCTGGCGGGAGGGGCAAAATGGGGAGTAAGCAAAAAATCCCGCGAAAGCTCATGGAAGCCAAAAAGCGAGGTCATGTGTTTATGGCCACCACGCTGCTAGCTACCAGAGCGAGAGAGAGAAGAGTCTAAAATGCTAGATCAAACACAAGACTTAAGCCGACATAAAGTCATTCCAGCGCCTGACCAAATAGTTATGCTCATCCATGACGGTGTTCCACACTGCAATGCGGCTCATTCTTGTCTGATAGTCTCCGCCGTCGCGGATTTCGCCTTGATGAATCATATCTGAGGTGCCATCGGGGCCCGGAAGGTTCTTGGCGGCAGGTTTGCCGCCATACCAAAAGTCCCACTCTGCAGCGGAAAGGTGAGGGCGGGTCAGTTCGGGGGTGGAAATGTAATAGCCTTGGCGGGCCATGACGGCACCGGGCCATCCAGAAATCCACCAGTTGAGGTAGTCATAAGCCGCATCTAGCGTGCGCCCCTTCACATGCCGTGATATTGACATGCCGCCGTACCAGGCGCGATAGCCTTCTGTGGGGGCCGCCATGCGCACCTTGATATTGCGCTTTTTGAGATCCGTCATGGCGGGCGACCACAGGCTTTCGATGCCGACCCGGCCCCGTACCATATCTGAAGAGGCTTGATCCTGATTGCTCCAGAAGGCGCGAAAGTGTTGCTGACGCTTGAGGTTGATGAGGCAATCAATAAGGCTGTCGATCTCTGCCAGGCTGAGATTGCCCAGGTCTTCGAACTCGACCAGCCCTGCTGCTTTGGCTGCCAGTGCGGCGTCAATGGCGCCGATGGCGCTGTCATTTTGCAGGCTGACCATGCCTTTCCAGCGCTTGTCCAACAACCAGCTCCAGCTCTCTTTGTTGATATCCAGCCCTTTGGGGAGCATATCTGTGCGATAACCGAAGCTGTCCACATTGTGGCTAACAGGGAGCATGGTGATATGCCCACTAGGGCGAGAACCGTAACTGCCATCGGGTTGGACATAGAGTAGCTTGACCGGGTTACTACCTGCACCCAGGGGAGCGTGGGGTGTCAGCCTACCGGTCTTGGGGAGGTCATTGATCATGTCCCAGTGTTTAATGCGATCCACCTGAATGGGTTGAATCGCATTAGCGGGCCACACGAAGTCTACGTTGTGAAACCATTGATCATAAATATCGAAGCTATCCGGGGTTAGCACTCCCGCTTGCTGCGCGGCTACACCATCAAGAACCTCAAAGGTGAGGCGAAGGCCCAAGTCTTCCCGAGCACGCTTGCGAATGATTTCAAGCAGCGTTACCGAGGTGCCGAGCACCCTTAGCGTGACCGGACCTCGCTGCACATAGGGCATGGCTAGCGGTTTAGGGGATGCAGCTTCATGCATGGAATATCCTGGGGCTTGGGTGGTTGCTAACGGCATTCATGAAGATATTCAGTGAGTCTGTCACGCACTTGGCAGTGATGCCATGAGTGATGAAAATCAGCACTGAAATGCGGTCGTCTTCAGGCCAGGCGTCTACGTGCTCTGGCGGGTGAATGGTGTGCTGAACACCATGTATGATCACCGGGCGGGTATCATCTTTTACATGCAACACGCCTTTGACGCGCATGATGTGGCTGCCATGGCGGTTGAGCAACATCGAGAGCCAAAGGCCAAAGCACGTCCAGTCCACTTCGCCGTCGAAGCAGAGGCGGAATGACTGAACATCTCCAAGGTGAGAGGCCGCGTCAGGTGCTGGCGGTTTACGCCAGGGCCCAAGCCATGTTTTTACCTCTGAGTAGCTGTAGTGGTCAATATGCGGCCCACTGCCGAATAGCTCATCACTGGCCTGTTTTAAGGCCTCCTGCCCCAATTGCTGCGCTGCCGGGTTGATGGTGTCAATCAGGCTTTGAACCTCATCAAGCTGGGCTTGATCGACCAGGTCGACCTTACTGATGACGAGTTTGTCGGCGACGGCAATCTGGGATTCCCACACCGGCTGGAGCTTGCGGCTGGCTGTGGCGTTGAGGGCGTCGACCAGCGTGAGATTGGTGCCTGGGCGCAGATGGTGCCGCAGTACAGGATCAGCGGTGATCGTTGAGGCGATGGGGCCGGGGTCGGCCAGGCCAGTGGTTTCCAGGATGATGCGTTTGAAGGGCGGAATTTTGCCGTCTTGGCGCTGTGACAACAGGCGCCGTAACGCATCAGACAGCTCGCCACGAATGGTGCAGCAGACACAGCCACTGGAGAGCAGCACGGCATCTTCGGCGATTTCACCTAGCAGGCGGTTGTCTAGGCCCACGTCGCCGAACTCGTTGATTAGTACGGCGCTGTCGCCGAAGTCTTCACTGGCCAGTACCGATTTGAGCAAGGTGGTTTTGCCACTGCCCAGAAAGCCGGATATCACGTGCACCGGTAGCAGTGGCGTCTTGTCGTTCATTGATCGGATCCTCTCTGGGGCAAGCTAGAAACATCTAAGCGTTAGTTTAACGATGCCAGAAAATTTGCATCTAACGGATCGATATCCCGCCCAGTCATCAGTTCGGCTTGGCGCCAGATGCCGCCTAGATCCTGAACCATCTCGCGCTTGCCTGTTGCGCTGGCGATCACGAAGCTGGATGCCTGAAAATCTTCGAGCACGAGGCGATGTGGCTTAAGTACGCGGTTGATCAGTTCTGCCCGATAGGCCCTGGCACGGCGTCGCTCGTAGTGAGCCTGCTCAGGGTCTTCGATGTGAGTACTCCAGTGGTTTTCACCGCCGAATACACCGCATAATCCGCACATAACAGCTCCTTTAACAGTTGATTCAGAGTGGCAACGGGCCTATTGGTTGGCAGCCGGGAAGCCCAAGTGATCGCTGGCGGCAAGCGCTACGCGCATAAGTGCCTCATCTTCTCCGCAAGGCGCCGTTAGCTGGATGCTGGTGTGCTGCTGGTTCTTGTCCACACCGCTGGGCAGCGCGATAGCGGGGGAGTCCAGCAGGCTTGCCACCATGCTCAGCCGCAACGTGGCGAGATTCACTTCAGCGAAACGCTCTGGGTTGTCTTCCAAAGGGGCAAGGAGAGGAGCCGTGTGAGCAACCGTGGGGGAGAGTAGCGTCGCCCCGGCGAGTTCATGGCGAAGTTGCGCTTGAAGTGACCGGCGCTGGCGATAAAGCGTCACTATGCTGTCCGGTGCCATCTTCTGCGCATTAATTAATCGCTGCCGAACTCTTGGATCCATAGCTTCTGCAGCTTCACTTTCCAACAGCTCACGGTACTCGGTGTAAGCCTCTGCTGCGCCCAGCCAGCCGTGATGTTGAATGAGGTGCAGGGTGTCGCTCACGCTGGCAAGCTTTCGTCTGATCAGGTGAAAGCCAGCATTACTAAGCTGCTCGGCGCTGCGCTCTAGGTTTTTCCGCACGCCTTCTTCGATACGTTCGTCGTCTAGATAGGCGGTATCCAGCACGATGACCGTGCGTTCGGGGTCAGCGCGCTCCCGCGTTGTGACCTCTTCTCCTCGCATGACATCGTCAATGGCCAGGCAGTCTTCCAAGGAATTAGCGATGACGCCAATGGTGTCCAGGCTATGGGCTAGGGGAGTGACGCCTTGCCGACTATGGCGAGCCTGGGATGGGCGATAGGATGCCAGGCCATTAAAAGCGGCAGGTACACGAAGCGAACCTGCCGTATCGGTGCCTATTGCTGCAGGAACGATACCTTTGGCGACGGCCACTGCTGAGCCAGAGCTGGAGCCGCCGGGCACCCTCGGTTCTCCCTGGCCTGGCGTATGATGAGGCGTGCCATAGTGCGGGTTCAGCCCAAGGCCTGAGTAGGCCAGTTCGGTCAAATTGGTCTTGCCCAGGCATACCATGCCAGCCGCTGTCGCATGGCGAACCGCAGTGGCATCGTACATTGCGGGCTTTTCGGTGAGCACTCGGCTGCCCGCCGTCGTCACTGCCCCAGCAATATCGAACAGATCCTTCCAGGCGATAGGAACCCCATCGAGCGGCCCTAGCGAAGCGCCCTGCGCTTGGCGCCGAGCGGCTGCTGCGGCCTCGAACATGGCGCGCTCCGGGGTGAGCGATATAAAAACGGCGTCACTCTCTTTAGCCGCCGCCAGGCATTGGCGCGTCAGCATTATAGGGTCGAGTTTGCCATGCTGGATGGCTTCGCCCATGGCAAGGGCAGTGCTTGGGTAAGAGACCATGAAAAGGTTCCCCGAGTTGGTCGACTGGTGTTGTAGTGATGGTTAATGCCCGCTTAGCGATCTTCACGCTTGAGTGCAGAGGCCGGGATATCGTCGGCTGTCAGGCGCTCGAAGCGCTTCTGCTCGGTATAAACCCAGTTAAGCCCTACTGATGTCGCCAGAAAACAATCATCAAAATTGCTATCTAACTCTTCTTGGGGATAATGACGCAGGATCCAAGTTTTCATCAGTATCACGTACACCACCAACGCGGTGATAAAACCAACGGCATAAGCGTACTCTAGGAATATGAGTGCCATGGCCCCGCCCGCCAGCCAGGCGATAATGCCAGCTGGATTGAAGCCATTGAAAAAGCGGAATTGACCGGCGGGATCGTACAAGGCTGGGACATTAAGACGACGGTGCCGCAAAATATAGTAATCCGCGACCATGATGCCGCCGACTGCGGAGAGTACCGCGCCATAGTAGCTGAGGAAGGTAAACAAATTGTTCAGAATCAACCAAGGCATGGAAGCTGTGCCGATGATACCGGCGATGACCAAGGCGACAGGATAGCTAATACGAGGGGCACCGGCATTGACGAAGGTAAGGGCAGCCGGAATCAAGTTGGCGGCATTATTGGTAGACCACTGAGCCAATATCACCATGGCCAATAGTGCCACCATGGTGAAGCCACCCCCCTGGCCTTGAATGACGGTGACAGGGTTCCAGTCACCTGCCGCGATAAAGGATACGCCACCAATCAACGCTACCCAGGCCTGGGTCGCAGGTAAGGCCAAGAACTGTGCGACGAAGACGTTGCGATTGCGGGCGAAGAAGCTGCGTTGTCCTCCTGGCGTGCGCAGGAAACGGGTCAAGTTGGGAATATCCACTGCCAATGCTGACCAAAAAGCCATATTGGCGAAGAATAGCGCTAAAGGCACTACTTGTTGATCGCCAACAAACGTCCAGATGTTGACGCCGTTGGTTTCGGCTAGCACGTTAAGAGTGAAGTACATCCAGACTGATATAGCGACGATGCAAGGTGCGGCGATAGAGGCGAGTAATTCTACTGCGCGAATGCCGAGAGCAGTGTTAACGATCTGCACGACAGCGAAGAGCACATACCACAATACCCAATTATCAAACCCCCACAGGTACTCGACAATGCCGTTAAGGGCCAGGGCGCCGAGGTAAGTTTGTACACCGAACCAAATGGCAGCGACCACACCACGGGAGACAGCCGGAAGATGCGTGCCCTTGAGCCCAAAGGGGGCACGTAAGTAGACGGCAAAAGAGAGGCCGTGTTCTGTACCTATATCAGCGGTAAGACTCATGACGATGCCAAGCACAAGGTTGGCAAAAAAGATGATCGCCACGACCTGAATCAGTGGTAGGCCAGCAACACCACCCGCGCCGAGCTGGAAGGTGGCAATGATGACTGCCATCCCGATCCATAACCATATAAAACCAAAGAAGCCAATCGTTCGCTGATTCAGCCAGACCGGTAAAATGGAGGCTTCCAGCAAGTTCTTGTTGCTATTGTCTGATCCAGCCGTTGCCGGTTCGTTGATGTCTTTTGTATGTCCCATTGCATTGTTCCCCTGAAATTTTTGGTAGTCAGTTTTGGTGACAATGGCGTGCTCATTTTTAAAGTTATAAAATGTAGTATGGATACAAAAAACATTATCTGGCAAGTGGCGTGCTGTAATTCTACGGCGCAGACTGGCGTTAAATAATCTAATATTTTGTTTTGCATAGAAAAAATACACGCAATCTTGGTGAGTATCAGTTTGAGGGTGTTTGGTAGGCTATTGTCAGATTTGCTCGGCTCAAAAGGCGTGGTGGGAAGTGTTAAGATATAACAATTTATGTGTATCTTTGCCTTGATGGTGGTAGCTAAGCAGGACTTGGTAATAACTAGGGAAGGATAAGTTTGTGGAGGATGTGGTTCTGACCATTGACGATAGTTCTAACAGCGTTCAAGAAGGGCAAGCTCCACGCTATGCCAAGATTCAAGAATCGTTACGCGATGCCATTCTGTCTCAGCGTTTGCCGCCCAGCTTGGTGCTGCTTGAGGGGCCGCTGGCGAGAATGTATGGAACCAGTCGAGGGCCAGTGCGCAAGGCGCTTGAGCTGCTGCATCAAGAAGGGTTGATCAGTCGCTTTGAGGGGCGCGGTTTTTTGGCGACTCCGGAGCCTGAAACGGTAACGCCGGAGCGTCAGACGTTGATGCCGGAAATGCTGGGACTAGCCGCTGACTACAAATCCCAGCTCGATGCTCGCCCGATCTCTGACCGCATATACGCCGAGGTGGAAGAGGCTGTTGCCACATGCTTAGCCTTTGGCCACTTTCGCATCGTTGAGACGACGCTTAGTGAATATTATGGCGTCAGCCGTACTGTCGCCAGGCAAGTGCTGGGACGCCTTCGTAACCAACGGTTGGTAGAAAAAGATAATTACTCGCACTGGTTGGCGGGGCCTCTTACTGCCCAGGCAGTGGCTGAAGATTTCGAAATTCGTGCGCTGCTTGAGCCAGCGGCTCTTAGGGCTTCAGGGCCTCTGCTGGATAAAGCGGAACTAGAGGCGATGAAAGCAAACACTCAGCGCTTGATTGACCATCCTGAATTGCAGAGTGCGGAGTCGATCACTCTCCTTGAGCAAGATTTGCATCAGCGATGCCTGCGTCATTACCGAAACCGCAAGGCTTGCGAGATGATTGCTCAGAGCCAGCTGCCGGTCATCGTAAACCGTATGTTTTTTCAAACGGTCGGCGTGCCCCCGAACGAGCCCCTTTTGAGGGAGCATCAACTGGTGCTTGATCATCTGTTATTTGGTGCTTTCGATGCTGCCGCTTCAAGTTTGCAAGCACATCTCCAGGCGGCTGCCGAACGTACCCGGCGCCGGTTAAAAGTATTATCAGTTTTTCCAGAGCCAGGCCTCCCGCCTTACCTGCTCAAAATTTCTTGAGCCGCTCTCTTTGAACGCCCCTGTTGTCCTGTTAAAGCGGCTAGATACTTGCGATAAGGGCAGTTTCTAGCGCTTTGGGTTCTCTTCTGAAACGTAACCTGGATTTAAAAGTCAAAAAAAATGCCCAATTTTGGGGCGTTTCCATAGTTTTCAGCTCTCCTTCAAAAATGTGCTGCACCATGCAGTCTAGGTTTTTGCTGTCAAAATTCATGAATTTATCGAGCTTATAGCCTTATTTTCGGGCTTTTTAGCGATTTTTTGCCTTTTTGGTGCGGTTTGAAACGATGCATTGAGCATTTTTGGGTGTCGATAATACTTCATTGACAAAAATGACTGTTGTGTCCAGTCTTCAATTTATGGCGTTTGGTGACAGTGATCATTCGCCTGCTGCAAGCACACCATGACCAAGTATTAATAACGAGGTGTTCAAAATGGCTAAAAAAGAGATTCTCTGCGCATTTGGTGTTGACGTTGATGCCGTCGCTGGCTGGCTGGGGTCTTACGGTGGTGAGGATTCGCCTGACGATATTTCCCGCGGTTTATTTGCGGGTGAAGTGGGGGCGCCGCGTCTGCTTAAACTGTTTGAGCGCTACAACCTGAAGACGACCTGGTTCATTCCCGGCCACAGCATTGAGACTTTTCCTGAGCAGATGAAAGCGGTTGTTGATGCTGGTCACGAGGTTGGCGTTCATGGCTATAGCCACGAAAACCCGATCGCCATGACACGAGAGCAAGAGCGGGACGTGCTCGACTACAACATCGAGTTGGTCACCAAGCTATCCGGTAAGCGACCAACAGGCTATGTGGCACCGTGGTGGGAGTTTAGCCCAGTCACCAATGAGCTTTTACTTGAGCGTGGCATTAAGTATGACCACAGCTTAATGCACAATGATTTCCACCCCTATTACGTTCGCGTCGGCGACTCCTGGACAAAGATTGATTATTCCAAGCCTGCAAAGGAGTGGATGAAGCCGCTGGTGCGCGGCGAGGAAACCGATTTGATCGAGATTCCTGCCAACTGGTATCTCGATGACCTCCCACCGATGATGTTCATCAAAAAGTCCCCCAACAGCCATGGCTTTGTTAGCCCGCGTCATTTGGGTGAAATGTGGCAAGACCAGTTTGATTGGGTCTACCGCGAGAACGACTACGCGGTGTTTACCATGACCATTCACCCTGATGTTTCGGGCCGCCCTCAAGTGCTGATGATGCTTGAACGTCTAATTGAACATATGCAGAGCCATGAGGGTGTGCGCTTCTGCACCTTCGATGAGATCGCCGATGACTTCGCTAAGCGTAGCCCGCGCAGCTAATGCCGCTAAGCATTGTTAAGACTAAATAACGATAATTGAAACGAAGGTGAAGTCGATGGCCGAGCCAAACTCAAGTACGACTGCCGAGGTAAGTCAGCACGCTGATGAGCCCTGGAATGCAGTCATCACGAAAAAACAGATCGGTTATGCCTCGCTGGTCTGTTTCATTGCCTGGGTGGCGTCGGTCTACGACTACACCCTGTTTGGAACCTTACTGCCCGTGATTGCTGAAGACTTTGGCTGGAGTGCTGCCAAGGCGACCGCGATTAATACTTACGCCACGATAGGGGTATTTCTTGTTTCACTAGTCGTCGGCTTTCTGATCGACCGCTATGGACGCAAGAAGACGTTAATCATGTTGGTGATTGGTGGTGCCGTTAGCTCAGGTTTGTCGGGGGTCGCCATTGGTGCTGCTTCCATGGTGATCATTCGGGCCTTTTCTGGCTTTGCGGTGTCCGAGGAGGTGGTGAATGCCGTCTACCTTAATGAAATCTATAAGAAAGCCAAGGGCCGCGGCTTTATGTATAGCCTGGTTCAGAGCGGCTGGCCGGTAGGTGCGCTGCTGGCAGCGGGTATGACGTCGCTGCTGTTACCTGTGGTGGGCTGGCGTGGCAGCTTCTTTGTGGCTGCCTGTGCCTCCATCATTGTCATCGTGATGGCCGTCAGACTTCCTGAATCGCCAGTATTCGCTGCGATTAAGGAAGTCGAACGTCGTCGCAAGGCAGGAGATGCTGAAGGCGCCGCAAAGCTGGCTGCTGAACAAGATCTTGAAGTCGATACCGGCAGTAACTTGGGGCTGAAGGGGGTTTTTGCGCCGGAATTACGCCGCCATACCATCTCCTTATCATTGGTCTGGCTGTTCAGCTGGATGGCTATTCAGGTCTTCGCGGTGTTGGGCACGACAGTGCTAGTGGAAGCGAAGGGAGTGAGTTTTGAAAACTCGCTTTACGTGTTGATTCTGGCTAACGCCGTTGGCTTTGTCGGCTACCTGAGCCATGGCTTGGTTGGAGATCGTATCGGCCGCCGTAACACCGTGCTGATGGGGTTCCTGCTGGGTGGTATAGCCAGCATCATTATGTTGCTTGGCCCAGCGGATGACAGCTTTATCTACATGATGTACGCCATCACACTGTTTTTCCTGCTTGGCCCTTTTGCGGCAATCCTTTTCTATATGGGTGAATCTTTCCCCGCTCACGTTCGCGGTACGGGGGCTAACGTGGCCCACGTCATGGCCCCGGTAGGCGCCATTATTGGTTCAGGATTGGTCTCCATACTGCTGACGGTTGGCGTCAGTATGACGTGGGCAGCGATCCTGGCGGGCTCTCTGCCATTGGTTCTCAGCGGCTTGTTGATGTTCGGTACGCGCCATGTGGATCACCTCGAAAATGACCCGATAGAGGAGGCTGTGGCATGAGCGTATTAGCGCGCGACGATGGTTTGGCAGGCAAGGTGGCCATCATCTCAGGTGCCGCTAGCGGCATTGGTCAAGCCCTTGCAGTCTGCTATGCCAAGGCTGGCGTTAAGGTGGTGGCAGGCTACTACCCGAACGATCCCCATGATGTAGAGGAAACGGTTTCCGCGGTAAAAGCCATTGGCGGAGAGTGTGTGGCGGTTGCATTAGATGTGAGAGATGCCAATCAATGCGATCACTTTGCGCAGACGGCTATCGACACCTTTGGTGCTCTGCACATCGTTGTTGCAGGTGCTGGCATTCTGCGCCAGGCACCCTTAGAGGAACTGACCGATCAAGCGTGGGACGACATGCTATCAGTCGACTTGACGGGCGTAATGAGGGTCTTTCGTAGCGCTTCCAAGTTGATGCAGGAAGGGGGCTCTATGGTGGCTATTTCCTCTATCGCAGGTGGCGTGTATGGGTGGGATAACCACGCCCATTATGCGGCAGCCAAAAGTGGCTTAGTCGGGTTAGTAAAGTCTCTGGCAGTTGAGCTAGCACCTCGCGGTATTCGTGTTAATACCCTGATTCCAGGGTTGATCGAGACGCCTCAGTCGTTGGATCCGGTTAATTCGCTGGGGTCTGACGGCTTAGCTGCAGCCGGTAAATCAATCCCCTTGGGGCGTGTAGGGTATGCCGATGAAGCTGCGCGTACGGCACGTTTTCTGAGCAGTGATGACGCTGCCTACGTCACAGGCCAGCAACTGGTGGTCGATGGCGGCTTGACCGTGCGTTGGCCGAGCTAATCGTTTGCCTATGAAGCGAGGAGACATCCTCGCTTCTTTTATTTAATAAGCTGGGTGATCCTTATGTCTAAAAAACTTCAGGGACAAGTTGCTCTTGTCGTGGGTGGTGCTAGCGGTATCGGCCGGGCTATTGCGGAGTGTTTTCATGCGGAAGGGGCCACCGTTGCCTTGGCTGATCGCAATCGTGACGCATGTGAAGAGTTAGCAATATTACTCGGAGCTAGTGCAACGCATCATCGTGTCGATGTCGCTGATGAGTCTTCAGTTCAACTGATGGTTGGTGAGGTGATAAGTCATCACCAAGCTATCGATGTACTGGTTAATTGTGCGGGTATCCTGGATGAAACGCCTTTCTTAGACATGTCTGCTGAGAAATTTGATCGCATGATCAGTATTAACTTGCGCGGTGCTTTCTTAGTTGGGCGCTATGTTGCTGAGAAAATGGTTAAACGAAAAAGCGGGCGGATTATTAATATTTCCTCCCAGCTAGCACTTAAAGGAGGCGTGGGCCTATCACACTACTGCTCCGCGAAGGCTGGTCTATTGGGTCTTACTAAATCGATGGCGAGAGAGTTAGCACCTTATGGGATTCTTACTAATGCCATCGCACCAGGGCCTATTCTAACGCCGATGCTAGATGGACTTAGTAAAGAGTGGGTGGCCAATAAAGAAGCCGAACTCCCTCTAGGCCGGTTTGGAAAAGCAGAAGAAGTTGCTCCCACGGCGCTTATGCTAGCTGCTTCTCCCGATGGCGATCTATACCTTGGACAGACGCTCGGGCCTAACAGTGGCGACGTGATGTAGCGGGTTTAAAATAGACTTATGCTAAGCCTTATTTTTGTAAAGTGGTTTTCCACCACTCTGGTGGTGGTATGCGTATCACTTGCAGCTGTTCGCCTGGGCCCTAAAATCGGAGGTGTGTTGGCAGGTACGCCAATAGTGCTGGGCCCTGGCTACTTTTTCATGGTACGTGAACAATCCGACCCCTTTGTGGCTGATGCGGCACTAGGCTCCTTGCATGCTATGTTGGCGACGTTGATGTTCTGTCTTAGCTACGTGCTGCTTGCTAAGCGGTTGGGCGCTTTAGCGAGTGTTGCTTGCGCTGTACTCATTTGGATGTTTGCAGCAACAATAGCTGATCATCTACCAGGAGGCGTTTTCTTAGCACTGGCGTTTTTTGGAGTAACGTTACTGTTATCGAGAGCTTACATTAATTCAATGGGGCTATCTTCCAAAGCCGTTTCGGCCCCGGTACGTTGGGGAGATTTGCTCGTTCGAGGCGTGTTAGCAGGAGGTGTCGTCTGCGTTGCAACAATTCTGTTGGTGAATGTTGATCCTGCTATCTCTGGTATTGCGCTGAGTTTTCCCATCGGTATGTTAATGATTGCTCTGACGCTTCATCAGCGTTATGGGGTTGAAGTAGCGCGAGTTACTTTAGCCAACACGCAGCTCGGAATGCTCAGCTTAGTAGTGTTTAGTGCTGTATTGAGTTTAAGTGTAGAAGTGTTTGATTCATATTTTGCATTTTGGATTTCATTGTTTTTATCGCTGTTGGTTAGTGTTTTTCTATGGCTTTGTAGTTGGCTGAAGAGTGGTCGAAGAGTTGTTTGTAAGGCGTGAATTGCTCCGAATTTTGGTAGGCACTTTAAATAATTGTGCTCAATATAATGAAAAAAGCCATGAAGCGTACCCACCACCTACTACTTGGTGATGCACTTAGTGCTTGCTGATCGCGAAGCGGCGCTGGTGAAACGTTTTTATGCGGGCGAGCTAACCGGAGGGCAGCTGCTACGTGCCTTACGCTGCGGCGTGTAGGGTAAATTAAACCCGCTATGCCACTTTGGTGGGCATTAGCCGAGGTACCCTGTCGGACATAGACGGCGACAAGAGTAATATGACCCTATAGGTGAAGAGCTGTGTTTACCGACCGCTAGGCGTGGAAGTGAGCCTGCTTCCCCGCAAGCGCTCCCTGCTAAAAATGTTTAAAGCGTGCTGGAACATAGAGTAGCCCAATGACAACCACCACGATCACGCCAGCCTATTCTCTGAACCCCCAGAGGCTTGCCGATTGTATTAATTCGTTGAGCGCTGCCCACTTCTCTCGTTTATGCAGGCTGTTCCATGGGCTGTAAGCCACAAAAAAGTCCTCACCAGATCGACTAAAGAGTACGGTTGCAACAAGCCTTGGCAATAGAAATAAGAAAAAACCCCTAAGCAATTCGACTGCGTGGCAGTCTCATCGATAGGGGCCGTGTTGATACAAACACTAGGCCCCCACGCTTCAAAATACAATGCTTTTTCACCCCAATAGGGGGCGCAAATGACCATTGGGTAAAACCTCTGGAAACTCGCAAGCACTTTAGGCACCTTGTCGTAAACGCTACCTGTTGCTGCACCCTGGATAACCCTCCATGACCCTACTCGACAAACGCGCTTTCTACTTATTAGAAGTCAGCAGTTGCGGCGGTATTCGCGCGGCGGCGGAGCATTTGCATACCAACCCGTCGGTGGTGAGCCGTCAGATCCGCTCATTGGAGCAGGCGCTGGGCATGGCGTTGCTGGAGCGTCAGGGGCGGCATGTCATGCTCACTGAGGCGGGGCAGCTGGTGGTGGATGGCTTTTTGGCCCAGCGGCGGCTGAATTCTGAGTTGGGCGACACGCTGTCGCGGCTGCGTAACTTGCAGGCTGGGAAGGTGGTGGTATCGGTGGGTGATGGCTTCGTGGATAGCTTTATCAACCATGTGATGAAGCGTGTCTCTGAGCACTATCCGGACGTACTCATCGAGATCAAAACCGGCATTTACTACCCCCGCGAACCCCATGAGATGGTGGCCAGCGACGAGGTGGATATTGCCATTACCTATGGGCCGATCTCCGACCCGCGCTTGGTGGTGCACTCGTTCGAGCGGGGGCCGCTGTGTGCGCTCGTGGCGCCTTCCCATGCGCTGGCAGGGCATGAGCGCGTGAGCGTGGCGGAACTGCTGCAGCATAAGCTGATTTTTCTGCCCGATGTGTCGGGCTCGCAGCAGTTTGTGAATGCGCTATTTGGCGCGGCGGGGCAGCCTGCCACACCGGCGTATCGCTGTAATTTGCACTCTGTCTCGCGGCGTATGGCAAGCGCGGGCATTGGGGTGTCGTTTATGACGGCGGCTGCTGCACGCAGCGAGATTGAGGCGGGGCTGCTGAAAGCGATCCCGATTGATCACCCCATGGCGGCCAGCAGCCAGGGCAACTTGGTGAAGCGTGTCGGCAGAAGGCTCTCGCCCGCTGCCGACTATTTATGGAAGTTGATGATGGCGATGCAGTAGCGCTAGTTCGCCATCATGTAAACACCCGGGCCAATGGGCCAACCCATCATCAGCCAGAACATCAGAAACGCTGACCACGCCAGCAAGAAGCCCATGGCAAGGGGCAGCATGGTGGCGATCAGCGTGCCTAGCCCCATGTCCGGTTTGTAGCGCTGCATATACACCAGTGCTACCGAGAAGTAGGGGCTCATGGGCGAGATGATGTTGGTGCTGGAATCCCCAATGCGGAACATCGCCAGCACGAAGGCGGGGTCGAAATCGATCATCATCAGCATGGGCACAAACACCGGGGCCATCAGCGCCCACTGAGCCGAGCCACTGGTCATAAAGACGTTCAGCACCGCGCTCATGGCAATAAACGCCCCAACCAGGGGAAGCCCGGTAAAGCCAGTGCTTTGCAGCACGTTCGAGCCTTCAATGGCGATAAACTGGCCAAGCTCTGACCAGCGGAAGTAAGCAATAAACTGCGAGATCGCGAAGAACAGCACCAGGGTCGGGGCGAGGTCGCTAGCTGATTCCGCCATGCGCTGGGGCACATCGCGGCTGCGGGTAATCTTGCCGGTGGTGATGCCGTACACCAACCCAATGGTGACGAAGTAGATAAACATCAGCGGCACGAGCGAGCGCAGAAACGGCGAAGGAATCAAACCGCCCTCTTCGTTGCGCAGCGGCGAGGCTTCGGGTAGCACCACCAGCAGCACCAGGGCAATGTAGGCCAGCGTTGCCAATCCAACTCGCTTGAGGCCGCGCTTTTCGGCCTCCGTCAGCGTCGGCGTGACCACCTCGGTTTTGAAATCTTTACCCATGGGGAGCGTACGCTGTAGCCGTGGCTCCACTACTTTGTCGACCAGCAGGGTGCCGACGGCTGCCAGTACAAATACTGAACAGGCCACAAAGTAGTAGTTATCTACTGGCGAGATGTAAGCGTCTGGGTCTACTAGGCGCGCGGCATCGGTCGTAATGCCTGCAAACAGCGCGTCGCCCACGGTGATGAATAGGCTGGCATCAAATCCAGCCCCGGCAGCTGCGTAAGCGGCGGCAGCCCCCGCCACCGGGTGCCTGCCCACCGAGTAGTACACCATGGCGGCCAACGGAATCAGGATGAGGTAGTTGGCATCGGAGGCGATACTGCCGCAAATACCGGCCATAAATACGCAGAACGTTAGCAGCGAGGGCGGTGCTTTGGCGACGCTCACCTGCATCAGCGTCGACATCAGGCCCACTTTATCGGCCAGCCCAATGCCGAACATCACCACCAGAATCAGCCCAAGCGGCGGGAAGTTGACGAAGTTACTGACCACGCTGGTCAGCATGAACTCGACGCCATCCGCGGAGAGCAGGCTGCGAACGGTCACTTCTGCCTCGGTTTGTGGGTTGATCGCCGAGACGCCTAGCGTGGCTAAAATAGCGGAAATAACCACCACCAGGGCGGCCAAAATAGTGAATAGGATAAACGGGTGCGGCAGCTTATTGCCTACCCGCTCGATGGAAGCGAGAACACCTTGCATGACAGTTTCCTTATAAGAAGCCTTGTTATTCAACGTTGTTATGCCACTTAACGTGGCGGCTAGCGCTGTTAGTCGCGCTTCAGTAGTGATGTGGCCAGCGCCACAAACATGCCGCCTGCGACGGGCAGAATGGCATCGTTAAAATCGTAGCGTTCGTTATGCAGGTAGGCGCTGTCGCCGTTCCCCACAAAGAAGAAACACCCCGGTACTTCTTGCAGGTAAAACGCAAAATCCTCAGCGCCCATGGTGGGCATGTAGTCCAGCTGCTGAATATCGGCGCTGACGCCTTGTTCGGCGGCAATCGCCAACACACGCTCCGACCAAGCGGTATCGTTTACTAACGGAGGGATTTGGTGCTGATGCTCTAGCTGAAAACGCGCGCCGTGAGCGGAACACACCCCATTAACGACCTGTTCCAGCTTGCCGACCAATGCAGCGCGGGAGTTTTCCCGGTCGCTGCGAATATTCACCAGCAGCTCTGCTTGGCCTGGAATCACGTTGGCAGCGTCGCCTGCTTGAAAGGCCGCGACGGTAATCACGCCTGCTTCCAGCGGTGATTTATGGCGGCCCACCAGCCCTTGCAGCTGCTGAACGAGAGACGCGCCAACATAGATCGGATCGACTGCTAAATGCGGCATGGCTGCGTGGCCGGAGACGCCTTCAATGGTGATTTTGAAGGTGTCGTTACCGCCCATGGCGGAGCCTGGTTTGACGAACAGCTGCCCTTCGGGAAAGCCAGGGCGGTTGTGGTAGCCAAAAATCGCGTCTACCTGCGGGTTTTGGAGCACGCCCGCTTTGACCATCTTATCGGCCCCGTTTCCACCCTCTTCTCCTGGCTGAAACAGCAGTTTGATGTGGCCGCAGAGCTGATCGCGCTGGGCGATAATCGCTTCAGCGGCGAGCAGCAGCGTCGCTGTGTGTCCATCGTGGCCGCAGGCGTGCATCAGCCCTTCTCGTTGGGAGCGGTGCGCAAAGCTGTTGGCTTCTTTGATCGGCAGCGCATCCATATCGGCCCGGAACGCAATCACTGGGCCTTCTCGGCCGGTGTCCAGCTCGGCCAGTACGCCGGTAGTAGCAATGCCTTCGGTGACCTTATAGCCCAGTGACGTCAGCCGTTCGGCCACCCGTTTGGCCGTGTTAGTTTCCTCGAATTTGAGCTCTGGATGCTGGTGAAGCTGATGGCGCACGGCCACCGCGTCGTCAATTTGTGGCTGGGTGAAAAAGGGGGATGAATACATGTCCTGTCCTTGCCGTTGTCTGTGTCGTTGTGGGCATCGGTAACGCTAAGCGACTTGGCGGGCAGGAACGAGTGCCAAAAGAGATGTGTTTGTTGCTTTCAAGGCAACGATGTGCGCAGGGGAGGCGCTGATGAATGTCGGAGATGGGAATTCGAATAAAACGTAGTATTGGGTGTGATTAAGGAACCGCTGATCAATTCGTCTCTAAGCGGCTGAAACGCTCATAATGGCACTTTCACTGCATCAGCGGTCGCTTTCTGACCAGCGAAGGTGGTCTGTTTCCCCTGCCAGCCGGATTATCCGGCTGGCAGGGCAGATTCAAGACGCACTGGCCCTGTCAACGCGTCCTTCGCATCGTGCCGCCAGCACCAGATGGCCAGCCCGAACAGGCTGAATAGCTGCGCCTGGTTCCTGGCCAGCCCCTTGTAGCGCACCTTCCGGTAGCCGAAGAGGTTCTTGATCACATGAAACGGATGCTCCACCTTGGCACGGATGCTAGCCTTCGCCTTCTCGATCTTGAGCAGCAGCGCTTTCATGGGACTGTCTTCCATCTTCTTGATGGCGCCACGCTTGGCGGATACACAGCAGCGAGAGTCCGGGGCATCCTTCTCTTCGTCCAGGTACTTCCACATGCCGGTATAGCCCGCATCGCCGTATACCCGTTTATCATCATCCCGAACCAATTCACTGGTCATGGTGACATCGGCGATGTTAGCCGAGGTGGCGGCGACACGGTGGGTCAGCCCGGTGACGGCATCGACGCCGATATGCGCCTTCATGCCGAAATACCATTGGTTGCCCTTCCTGGTCTGCTTCATCTCCGGATCGCGTTGCTTGGCCTTGTTCTTGGTGGAGGGCGCGGCCGCTACGATGGTGCCCTCGCGCATGAACAGGCCCTGCTCAGCCAAGTGGGCGTTGACCTCCTCGAAGATCCGCTGGGTCAGCGCATGCTTCTCCAACAGATGACGGAAGCACGGCAGCGTGGTCGCGTCCGGTACGCTCTCGATGGCCACGAAGTCGCGCATCGCCTGACTATCGTAGATCGCATCTTCGAGCGCCTCGTCGGCGAGTGCATACCACTGCTGCAGGAAGTAGATCCGCAGCATGCGCTCCAGGCCGATGGGCGGACGGCCACGCTTGCCCGCTGCGTTCGGGAAGTAGGACGGCGACAGCGCGTCGATGAGCCGTTGCCAAGGCACCAGCACCTCCATCTGGGCCAGGAACCGCTCGCGGCGGGTGACCTTCTTCTTGTTCTGCCTGGGAGAAAGAGATCTGCTTCATCGGGTGGCTCGGTCAGCAAGTGATGGACAGCTAAGACTTTACCCTGCCGGTAGCGCTCTGGCAGCTTCAGGGGGATTTATGCAGCGTTTCCTTAACTGATTTCTGTTATGAGAAAAATTGCTTTTTTCACACCGTGCTTTAATTCGTCAGCCCCCCAATGTTACGTAGCAAGCGACACTCCGGCTGCCTGCCAAGTGGAAGTGGGAACATCTATGAGTGGTGTAATAAAAGGTAAGACGACAGCGCTGCATCACCTTTTTTAGTCGTTGTCATCTAACCAGCTTATCAGGTCGATAGGTGTTTTCGATTGTCCCTTTCCTTAAAAAACTCTTAAATTGTACCGATTGGTACTTTTTTTGAGAGATTAATACATGGCTAACGTTTCGCAATATCCAAACCTGTTTAAATCCGGCGCGCTATCGGGTCTCAATCTGACCAACCGTCTCATCCTGGCCCCCATGACCCGCACAAGCGCTGAAGCCGATGGTCGTCCCACTGAGCGTATGCGGGATTACTATCGTGATTTTGCCCGCGGCGGTTTTAGCCTGCTGATTAGCGAGGGAATCTATACTGATGAGCGCTTTAGTCAGGGGTATGACTACCAGCCTGGTTTAGCCAATCTAGCGCAGCAGGAGGCGTGGCAACCGATTGTCGAGTCTGTTCAGACGGAAGGGGCAAAGTTCGTGGCACAGCTAATGCACGGTGGTGCCCAAACCCAAGGCAACCGATTCGTCGAGGACACGGCAGCTCCCTCTGCAGTAGCACCAAAGGGTGAAATGCTTGGATTTTACGGAGGGGAAGGCCCCTATCCAACACCCCGCCCGATGAGTGAGGCGGACATTCAGGAGGCCATCGCCGGTTTTGCGGCGGCTGCACAGCGGGCCCAAGCTGCTGGATTCGACGGCGTCGAGCTCCACGGAGCCAATGGTTACCTGATCGATCAGTTCATCTCTGAGTATTTCAATCACCGTGATGACGCTTGGGGTGGCAGCCTCGAAAGGCGGCTGGCCTTTCCTATCGCGGTGATACGGGCTGTGCGTAAAGCAGTTGGCAGTGATTTTCTAGTGGGTATGCGTCTGTCGCAAATCAAGGTTACCGACTCGAACTATCGTTGGGCGGGCCGTGAGGAGGCCGCCATAATCATGACCACCCTAGAAGCCGAGGGGCTCGATTACTTGCATTTCTCCGAGCTTGACGCCCTCACACCGGCCTTTGAAGGGACAGACAAAAGCCTGGCGGCACTGGCCAGCGAACTGATTGATATCCCAGTGATTGCCAACGGTGAATTGGGGGCTCCTCAGGCAGCCGAGGCAATTATCGCTCAGGGAGGGGCCGACTTTGTGGCTATCGGCAAGGCGGCCTTGGCTAATCACGACTGGCCACATAGGGTACGCAACAACCGTTCGCTGACGGCATTGGACTTCGCTATGTTGATGCCGCGTGCGAACTTGTCTAATGAGGACGCTTGGCGGGAGCAACATAATGTCTCGGCAACTCTTGATGTCGGTCGATAATCAGCAAGGCCACGGCCGCAAGGCTAAGGGCGAAGCCACTCGACAACGCATTGTCGAGTCGGCAGCTGAGCTCTTCCACGCTCAGGGCGTCGATGGTACCGGTCTGGAGCAGATCCTGCGTCAGGCCGGTGCAGGCAAGAGCCAGTTCTACCAGCATTTCCGCAATAAAGATGCACTCGTTTGCGAGGTCGCCGTTTGGTGGGAGCACCGCCTCTTTGCGTCTATGGAAGTTCACGAACTAGATAGCCTCGATACGTTAGAGCGGTGGCTTCTATCCGCCGTTGATCAGTTGGAAGTCGAGCATTGTTATCGTGGCTGTCCGATAGGCACTTTGGCGGCTGGCCTACATGACAATGATGAAACCACCCGTGCTGCTGTTAGCCAGTGTTTCCGGGCACTTGACTCTCGTTTACGTGATGCCCTGAATCAGAGTCAGCAACGGGGTGAGCTTAGCGAGGAGGCTGACCTTGAGGCAATTTCCCATTTCATTCTGGCCAGTCAGCAAGGTGCTGCGACGCTCATCAAGGCCTATGGTGACAGCAGCGCTGGCCGATTGGTGATCGCCCAAGCAATGCAATATGTGCGCTCTTATTCGGTAAACGATTAAGAGCAGTCAGCCAGTGACACTGCTAAACGAACGCCATCACTGTCAGCAACGACGTTGTCTAAGAGACCGCTATCCGGCTGATAACTTGTACATTTAAGTCCACGTCGGCATTGCTCTATAACCTCGCTGGAACCTGAGCACGAGCAGGAATGTTCTGAGAAGCCGCACATTTATAGTCTTACAGACACCATCCCGTGCTTGGATGTAAAGAATATATGAGTATATGAATTTGTCGTATACAACCATTTTGGTTATATGCGGCAATCGTATAGGATACATGGTCACTCATTTTCCAATGGAGAGATCGCCATGCCCCGTTTCCTTCGCCCTTTGGCAATGCTAACGGCGATATTTGTTGGCACCACCAGCCAGGCTGATGATCACCTCACTACCTTGGAAGTTGGCTACATGCCGATATTACCGGTCGCCCAACTGTTTGTGATGGAAGGAGAGGGTTGGACCGAGGAAGCGGGACTGGAATTGGAGCTAACACGCTTTTCGAGCGGCCCGGCCATGGTTCAGGCGTTGGCCTCTGGCGAGCTTGACGTTATGTATTTCGGTATCGGCCCGGCGATGGTAGCCCGGGCTAACGGCGTCCCCATCAAGGTTCTCGCCTCTAGCATTCAGGAGCAGATCGGTCTGGTGGCACGTGGCGAACTAGCGGACCATTTCGAGCGCGCTGGCGATGATGGTGCGCAGGCTATTGCCAGCTTCACCGCCGCAGAGGGCCGCAAGCCCAAGATCGCCACGTTCCCTCAAGGCTCGGTGCCGGATACCGTGCTGCGCTATTGGTTGATCGAACAGTTGGGTGTGGGTTTGGAAGCCGTTGAGATCGTCGCCATGGGTGCCGATCGCGTCCAACAGGCACTGCTCGCGGGTGCCGTGGATGCTGCCTCTATTTTAGAGCCAATTCTCACCACCGTGCAGCAGCGTGACAATCAGGCTCGCGTGGTGGCCCGTGCCGATGCCATGCTTCCAGGCCAGCCGGGGGCGGTACTGGCTGCTCGTGAAGCCGCGCTGGCGGACCATCCTGAGGCTATGCAGACGTTAATGGCGCTGCACGTACGAGCCACCGAGATGCTCGTTGAAAATCCCAACAGTGCAGCACCCCATGTCCGCGAGTTCGTCGGCAAGCGCTTGATTCCTCTAGAAACTGTAGAAATAGCGCTCGCCTCTCCCTCATCCAATTACGGTAGTGATCCCCACGCCATTCGTGAGGGCACTCAGCGGATGCACGACTTTCAGATCGAACAAGGCTCTTTAAATGAGTCTGTGGATCTCGACGCCCTGTTTGATACGTCCTTGTATGACGCCGTCATCGCGGAACGTGACAGCAAATGATGATAGGCATGACGCGCGCCCAACGCACTCTCTATAGTGTATTAGGGCTGACCGGCTTTCTGCTTTTCTGGGAGCTTTCGCTGCGAAGTGGTCTGTTGCCCGGCAGCTTGGTGCCCTTGCCGTCATCCATTCCCGGCGTACTGTGGCTTGAACTGCTCGATGGCATCTGGTTTGACGTAGTGCGCTCAAGCCTTAGCCACTACAGTGTGGGCGTGCTACTTGGTTCGACTTTAGGCATTGCTGTGGGCATATCGGCTGCGCTGCTGCCCAGGTTTAATGCTGCGCATGCCTGGCTTGCCAGATTGCTACGACCCATTCCGCCGCTGGCATGGATTCCTTTCGCCATCATTTGGTTCGGCATAAATCCTTCTGCAGCCGCCTTCATCATCAGCATTGGCGTTTTCTGGATCAATTACTTCGCCAGCTACAGCGCTGTGCACTCGATTGATCCTGGCTATGACGAAGTGGCACGCGCCTTTGGTCAGCAGCGTTTTCTGGCTCGGTTGACCAAGGTCAGCTTGCCTGCGGCGGCCCCAGGTATTCTCAGCGGTCTGCGTGCCGGACTCGGTCAGGGTTGGATGACCGTGGTGGCCGCTGAGCTGTTCGGCATCCCTGGTATTGGCCAGCGCATGATGGAGGCTTCTAGCCTGCTGGCGACCGATATCGTGGTGGTTTACATGTTGACCATCGCCGCCCTTTACGCAACCTTCGACTTCCTGTTCATGGTAGTGCAGCGCAGATTACTAAGGTGGCAATCATGACCGACACTAGCATGACGATGCACCCGGTGCTCAGCGCACGAAACGTCAGCCTAGGTTTTGACGGCACCACCGTCTTGGCCGGTGTTGATCTGACACTGCACCCTCAGGAGTTCGTGGCCGTGGTAGGTGCTTCAGGGGTTGGAAAGTCGACCCTACTGCGAGCATTGGCTGGCTTGCTTGCCCCACAATCGGGGCGAGTAGATATACCCGCCGCCATCACACCAGACACTCGCGCCTGGTCAATGGTTTTTCAGGCGCCAAGGCTTTTTCCTTGGCGCAGAGTACGGGGTAACGTGGAATTAGGCTTGGAGGGTCTTTCGCTTTCCAAAGCCGAGCGCCGCCGCCGCGCTTTGGAGCCTCTGGCACTAGTGGGGCTTGATGAATTCGCGGAACGCTGGCCCCATACGCTCTCGGGTGGTCAGCAGCAGCGGGTCGGCATTGCCCGGGCGCTTGCTGTTCAGCCCAGGGTGCTGTTCATGGACGAGCCCTTCTCTGCGCTTGACGCTATCACTCGGCGCCGACTTCAACAGGAGCTGGTCGAGCTACGTCGACGTACCGAAGCCGCCATTGTCTTTATCACTCACGATATAGAGGAAGCCGTCCTGCTTGCCGACCGGGTGATCGTACTGGGCAATAGTGAGATGAATCAGCCAGCACGGGTTGTCGAGACCCTTGAAGTCGACATGCCTCTAGATGATCGCCGTGACCACCCCGAATTCGCACCTCTTGTGCAGCGTGTCGAGACGATCATCGGCAACCACTGATCACGCGTTTTTCTCGGAGATAACCATGCTACCCTTTCACGTGCTGCTTCACGCGCCCACGCCAGAGGCTTTGATTCGTGCCCGCCGTAATGCCGTCAACTTGCAAAAGGCCCGGCCAGACGCTGAGGTACTGATTGTCGCTAATGCCAGCGCTGTTGCCGCCGCCCTGACCATTCCTGACGAAACCGACCCAATGCTGCGGTTATGCCGTAATTCCCTTGTGGCCCAAGGGCTCGACAATACCCGTGCCCTCACTGAGGTAGATGCGGCAGTGGTGACACTTGCTGAACTCCAAGCAAAAGGCTGGGCTTATATCCGCGCATAAAACTTTAGCGCTTTGAATAAGTGTCGGGTCCCGGGTGATTGACCACCCGTTTGGTAAATAACTCAGGCCGCTTGGCCTGCCATTCCTTCATCGCCGTGATCGGCGATTGATGATGCAGCGCTTTCTGCGAGATATGGTGATTGTACAGCCAGCAGTATCGCTTGAGCGTCTGCTCGAGGTCTTCGCCTGTAGTATAGCGCCGGGTCGCCAGCACGTCGCTGATACGGCCGTTGAAGCGCTCCACCATCCCATTCGTTTGCGGCCTTCCCGGCTTGATCAGGCGGTGCTCGATGCCGTGGGCTAGGCACTCCTGATCGAAGGGATGGCGCCCGCTGGGCTTGCGCTCACCTGTCCGCGTGAAGCGATCCGTGAACGACTTGCCGTTGTCGGTCAGCACCGTCTGAATCTTGAAGGGCGCCTTCTTCTCCACCTGCTTCATAAACGCCCGAGCATCCTTCGCGGACTGGCTGCCTCGGACCTCCAGGTAGACCCAGCGTGTCGCACGGTCGATGGCCCTATGTGTCAGCGTAGTTGTCGCCTGATTATTTCAGTGGACAACCATGCCCTATTATTCACCGGAACGTAAAGAAGCCATTCTCCAGATGATGGCTCCACCTCACAGCCTGACTGTTGCCGAGTTGGCCAGCCAGGAAGGCATCAGTACCGCAACCTTGTACAATTGGCGTAAAGCTGCCAGAGGACGAGGTGCCGTTTTGCCGTAAGCGTTCATTCCACGACGTTCTGCCACCCTGCTGAAAATCGCCCTACAGTAACCTCACACTTTCCAACACGAGGTTACCCCCATGAGAAAGCACCGCACACCCGAACAGTGGCAGACCCTGGTTGATCAGCAGCGTGACAGTGGTCTGTCAGCTTCGAAGTTTTGCAAACAAGAGAACATTGGTTACGCCAGTTTCTGCAACTGGCGCAAGCGTCTGTCCGATCCGTCGACCCATGATTCGGCTGGATCCGGTGAAGCCGGTTTTCTGGATCTCTCGTCGTTGATGGGCAACTCCCCATCCTCCGGCCCAGGCTGGCACATTGTGCTCAGCCTGGGTAATGGCGTTGAACTCCGGCTGAGCCAGCACGGATGATCGGACTCGATAGCCAGGCCCGGATCCGGAAGGCCCGGTATTGGGGATCGTCACCAAAAGATCAACCGCAAGAGTGTGATCGTGCTGGGGGAGGATGGCAGGAAGCAATACAAGGTCTCGCTGGAGTTATTAAGGCCCCACCGTGACGTGAAGTAAGTGCCTATTCAAAATTAATCGCGTGATCGGCTCCGTAACCACCGAGTAAGCGGTGTACCTCTTCACATAGACGTTCAAACGAGAGATAGGCACTCAAAGGTAGCCAGGTGTACTTCATCTGCCGCCACAGAATCTCTATCAGATTCAGCTCTGGTGAGTAGGCAGACAGATAGATCAGATGCACACGTTGCGACATCCACTCCACCCTCTTGCGCCTAAAGGCCTTGGAGCGATGCATGCTGGCATTGTCGAGCACCGCAACGGCGAAGGTGTCTGGATCCTTCTAGATCACAAACTGGTCAAACGCTTCTATGACCGTTTCCGTGGTCACTGTCTCGGTTGTCGTGTGATAGACCAGTTTTCCGGCTCGGCTTAAGAATCCCAACACGTTTAGCCTTCGGCTGCGGGCGTAGGCAGTGACTTCCCAGGGCTTGCCGATAGGACTCCACGCATACGGCACCGACGACGCTTGTGAAAAAACTGATTCATCAAAGTAATAGAGCTCGTGCTCGCCTTGGCCCTCTCGCTCGTGAAGCGCTTTCATCAGGCCTTGCGTTTTGCGAAAGTCCGTTTCGTCACGCTGGGTCTTGAGTGAATGCCCAATGCGCTTGAAGCTATAGCCATTTTTTTTTCAACGCCCGGCGCAGTGTCACCGTGGCGACAGACTTGCCGGTCTCTTCTTGAAAGCGAGCCTGTAAGGCGCGAATCTGATGGGGATGCTCGGCTACCAACGCTTGCAGTCGCTTGTGATCGTGTTCATCGAGGACAGGTGTTCGTCCACTACGCGGTTTGTCGATGAGACCATCCAAACCGGACACTTCCCATTGCTTGAACCATCGTGATACGGCATCGCGGCGAACCTGAAGTATCTCACTGATTTGGTTAATCGTATGGCCTTGGTCACTCAGTAGAATGGCATGCGCCCGACGACGGAGAGCGCGCTTCTCGCCATGGTGATAGGCGGAGGTCAGCGTCTGTTGTTCAGGTTCAGTGAGAGGGGCAACGAAGCGTTTTTCCATGGTTCTGTCCGTGTCAGAAATCCTGGCATGGATGTTACACGAAAACTTTAGATCAGGTGCTTGGTTGTTGTATCGATACTGTATTAGAAAGCGTTTTAAATGTGTCTGGTCTCTATGTTGAGAATGTAAGAGGGGGTAAAATAGCCTTTGTTTTATCCAACTACTTTCTTTATGTAGCAGCCGAGTTGATATGCCTTCTGACCAATCTAGTGCTGCGCTCTCGCGCTGGTATGCCATTCAGTGCAAAGGTGGCGAGTCCTTTAGGGCTGAAGAAAATCTTTTGAATCAGGGGTTTGATATCTTTCACCCCACACTCTTATGCCGTAAAAAGCGCAGAGGTAAAGTTGAGTGGGTGAGCGAGCCGCTGTTTCCTTACTACTTATTTATCTATCTTGACCAGCTGCAAAGCAATTGGCGGCCCATCCGTTCTACCCGGGGGGGTTAGTCGTATTGTGACGTTTGGTGATCGTCCTGCTGTCATATCTCATGAATTAATCGCCTTGCTAAAGGCACGTGAAGACCAAGACGCTTTGCCGTCTAGCTTTGAAGCTGGGCAGGAGGTCACGGTGGAGAATGGCCCCTTTGCAGGACATTCGGCCACCTTTCAGCAGCAGCTAAGCCGAGCCCGCAATGGTGAAGAGCGGGCGATTATCTTGCTGCAATGGCTAAATCGCACGCAGGAGGTCGAGGTGCCTATCTCGCACCTTTTGCGTTAGCGTATCTGGCTGGGTGCTGTTGGAGTGGAGGATATTGGCAGCTAGATGAGGTCGCTTAACTCCACATCTAAAGCAGCCGCAATACGGGTTAGCACGCTCAGCGAGCCGCTCTTTTTGCCTGCCTCTATTTCGGAAAGATATCCCTGGCTAATCCCTGCTTTTTCCGCTAGTTCTCCCGCACGCAGGCCACGGTATTCACGGTACACTTTCACGGGTACCACACCGTCCAGCAGCGTATTCACAACCGCTTCTGGAAACGACTCTTCACCGCGAGCCACTACCGCGTTTGCAGCGTTGATATCGTCCTGGTCTTCCAGTCGAGCAGGCAAGGCGTAGTACTCCTGCTCAGGCAGTACCACCAACCGCTCGCCGGTGGGCGTTTGAATAATTTGAGGGACGCTCATGCCGCCTCCTGTTCATTGACTGTGATGGGCGGTTATGAGTGCGCTATTGAGAAACACCGCCGCGCTCGTCGATGATCACCCGCAAGTCGCCTACCCGCAGACGAATATACTTGCTCCCTTTCAACGCCTTCATATTATTGCGCTGGCTTTCTGGGTCTTCCGCGTAGGCCTTGATCTTGCCTTGTATGCTTCGACTCTGGCCGTGGCATTCGCTGCAATACCCTCAACGCGCTTTTCCGGTAAGTGATCGTTTTCATTATTTCTGCTATAGCTTTCAGCGAATAAATATCGACAGATTTTAGCTTCCAGCTAAAAAATACCTATTCCCGCTCATCCCCGTCTCCACTAAACGACGTCGTAGGTTAGCGGCTATGAACATTCCCGTACTCCTCCGCCTACTGCATAAGCTGATCCGCCTTGGCATCATCGCCAAGGTGAACTTCCTTGCCTTACGCGTTTAACCGCGCTTAGACGCCGCCAGCACATACAAAAACTCCAGCCCCAGCGTCGCGGCGGCCAGCGAGGTAATGTCGCTGTGGTCGTAGGCGGGGTTCACTTCCACTAGGTCCATCCCTACCAGCTCCATCCCCACCATGCCGCGCATCACTTTCAGCATTAGGTCGGTGGACATACCGCCGCATACCGGCGTGCCGGTGCCCGGTGCGAAGGCTGGGTCTAGGCCATCAATATCCAGCGTTACATACGCCGGGTGGTGGCCTACTTTGGCGCGGATGCGCTCCAGCACGGCGGCGGGGCCGTGGTCGTTCACCCAGTCGGCGTCCAGTACCTCATAAGGGTGGTTGTGGCGGTCATAGCTAGTGCGAATACCAATTTGCAGCGAATGCTCTGGCACCACCAGGCCCTCTTGTAAGGCGTGGTGGAAGATAGTGCCGTGGTCGAAACGCGTGCCTTGCTCGTAGGTGTCGGTGTGGGCATCAAAGTGAATCAGTGCCAGCGGGCCATGTTCACGGGCGTGAGCGCGTAGCAGCGGTAGGCTGATGTAGTGGTCACCGCCCAGCGTCAGCATCTTTTTGCCCGCTTTCAACCAGCGCATAGCGTGGGTTTCCAGGTTGTCTACCAGGCTTTCCGGCTCGCCGTAGGCGTAATCCAGGTTGCCGGCATCGCACACCCGCAGGCGATCTTCCAGAGCAAAATCCCACGGCCAGCGCTTGCCTTCCCAAATCAGGTTAGCGGTGCTTTGGCGAATCGCGTTCGGCCCCATACGCGTGCCAGAACGGCCAGAGCACGCTAGATCAAACGGTACGCCGCTAACCACGACTTCAGCATCGGTGGCGTTGGGGTCAGTCGCTTTGGGCACGCCCATAAACGTGGAGATAACGTCACCAAACAGGCTGGGCATGATCTGAGATGGGGGCACCTAACGTGTACTCCTATGGTGTGCAGCAGTAAGAAAAGGGTGGCAAGCGCGAGCGGTGCTGCTTGAAGAAGCGCGACGATAAGGAATTTTTCGCGATGAATGAAATGAATGTTTAGAATGAAATCATTCATGATATAAATAGTGAGGCGATATGCGTTCGCTACGCCACTTTGACCTAAATTTGTTGCTGGTATTTGAAGTGCTGATCCGCGAGCGCCATGTGACCCGCGCCGCTGAGAAGCTCCATTTAAGCCAGCCAGCGCTCAGCCATGCCCTCAAGCGCCTGCGTGAAGCGTTGGGTGACCCGCTATTGGTACGCACCGAGCAGGGCCTGCAGCCAACGCCCAGAGCGCTCACACTGCTGCCAGTGGTGCAGCAAGCCTTAGCCGCGCTTCAGGAAGGCCTCGCGCCGCCTGCCACCTTTGCCCCAGCGACCAGCACCCGGCGCTTTACCCTGGCGACTACCGACTACTTTGAAGAAGTCATGTACCCAGCGTTTCTTAGCCAACTGCTGGGCTATGCGCCGGGCATTAGTTTCTCCATTGAGTTGATTACCCCAGAAGTGCTAAGCGAAGCCCTAGAGCAACGCCAAGTGGATATGGTGGTGGGGTTGGATAGCCAATCATCGCTACCCAGCGGCGTGTTGCAAACGCCCTGGATGCATGAAGAGCTGGTGTGCCTAGCCGCCCAGCAGAACCCTCATGTAGGCGATGCCTTGGCGCTAGAGGAGTTTGCCCACCAGCCCCATGTGGAGCTTGCCGATATCAGCGGCCTGCTGCCCAGCCGCATTGAGAGCTGCCTAGCCCAGCATGGACTGAGCCGCCGGGTGATCTCGAAAAACCTCAACTACATCGCCGCCGCGCGGGTGGTGGCGCTCACCGACGCCATTATTACTTTACCCCGGCAAATGGCCGAGCGCTTTGTCGCGATGCTGCCTGTTCGCATGGTTGCCCCACCTGAAGAACTACCCGCCTTAACCATGACACTGATCCAGCATAGTCTCTACGCCAATGCCCCTGAAAACGTGTGGCTCTATAACGAGCTGATCGCGTTTGCAAAGAGCGCTATTAGTGTGAAGGAAGCCGTCGGTTGTAAATAAACAACGCGATTGAATCAAAGGTTGAATGGTCACTGGCGGGCTCGGCATTAGATCCTAAACTGCTATCTGGCGCATTTTTTCGCGCAATAGTGAATAGGCAATAGTGAGTAGATAATAGTGAGTAGACAGCGCCCAAAGACGTTGGGGCAACCACCCGGCTGCAAGGGATTGGGCGCTGAACGCGGACAAACCAAGGGAGAAAGCGTGTGAAAATAGGCGCACCGAAAGAGATTGCTCGAGGAGAAGCGCGAGTCGCGTTGACCCCCGAGAGCGCAAAGCAACTTCAGAAGCTTGGCCATGAATGTCTCATCGAAACAGGTGCCGGCCTGGCCGCGGGTTTTAATGACGACACTTATCGCGACGCTGGCGTGACCGTGGCGGAGAGTGCCGACGCGCTTTGGCGCGACGCTGAGGTGGTCATTAAAGTCCGCGAGCCCTCTGATGAAGAGGCCGAGCGGCTGCGTGAAGGTCAAACGCTGATTGCCTTCTTCTGGCCCGCGCAAAACGAAGCGTTACTGGAGAAGTGCAAAGCCCAAGGCGCTACCGTGATCGCGATGGACATGGTGCCGCGTATTTCCCGGGCGCAGAAGATGGATGCGCTCTCCTCCATGGCCAACATTGCGGGCTACCGTGCGGTGATTGAAGCGGGCAATAACTTCGGCCGCTTCTTTACCGGCCAGGTGACCGCCGCAGGCAAAGTACCGCCTGCCAAGGTATTGGTCATCGGGGCTGGGGTGGCAGGTTTAGCGGCGATAGGCACCGCGACCAGCTTAGGGGCGGTAGTGCGCGCCTTTGACGTGCGCCCTGAAGTTTCTGAGCAGATCGAATCCATGGGCGCTGAGTTCCTGTTCCTTGATTTCGACGAGAGCCAGGACGGCTCCGAGAGCGGTGGCTACGCGGCCCCCTCAAGCCCTGAGTTCCGCGAAAAGCAGCTGGCGTGCTTCCGCGAACAGGCGCCGGACGTGGATATCGTGATTACCACGGCACTGATTCCCGGCAAGCCCGCGCCCAAGCTCTGGCTGGAAGACATGGTCGCCGCCATGAAACCCGGTTCGGTGATCGTGGATTTGGCTGCCGAGAAGGGCGGTAACTGCGACCTCACCCAGCCCGACGAGCGGGTGGTAAGCGATAACGGCGTGGTGGTGATCGGCTATACCGATTTCCCTTCGCGCATGGCGACACAGGCCTCACTGCTCTACGCCACCAATATTCGCCATATGCTCACCGACCTCACCCCGGAGAAAGACGGCGTTATCCACCACAACATGGATGACGACGTGATTCGTGGGGCCACGGTGACTCACCAAGGGGAGATCACCTTCCCACCGCCGCCGCCGAAGGTGAAAGCCATTGGCGCGGCCAAGCCGAAGAAAAAAGAGAAAGCGCCGACTCCAGAAGAGAAGAAAGCCGCTGAGCTTGCCACCTTCAAAGCGCAAACGAAGAGCCAAGTGACCATGTTGGCAGTGGGCGGCGCGCTGATGCTGCTACTGGGGTTAGTCGCTCCTGCCTCGTTTATGCAGCACTTTATTGTGTTTGTGCTGGCCTGCTTTATCGGCTTCCAGGTGATTTGGAAAGTGAGCCACTCGCTGCATACACCGCTCATGGCGGTCACTAACGCCATTTCCGGCATCATTATTTTGGGGGCGATCCTGCAAATTGGCTCGGGCAGTGCGGTGGTTAGCGTGCTGGCGGCTATTTCGGTGTTAATCGCATCAATCAATATCGTGGGTGGCTTCCTGGTAACACGCCGGATGCTGGCCATGTTCCAAAAATCCTAAGCGGCGGAGAGACGATATGTTAGAGCAGGGATTCGTATCTGCCGCAGCGATTGCGGCAAGCGTGCTGTTTATTCTGTCGCTGGGCGGGCTGAGTAATCAGGAAAAGGCCAAGCGCGCCGTGTGGTACGGCATCGTGGGTATGGCGGTCGCGGTGTTTTTCACTGCGTTTGGCCCCGGTATCGGTGGCTACTGGTGGCTGATTCCGATGATGCTGATTGGCGCAGCCATTGGTGCTTACGTAGCGGGCAAGGTTGAGATGACCGAAATGCCCCAGCTCGTGGCCGCGCTGCACAGCTTTGTGGGCTTGGCAGCGGTTTTCGTGGCTTGGAGCGCAGACCTAGAACGCCGCCGTGTGATGGCTGCCCGCGCCGCTGAAGCATCGCTGGACCAGTTCTCCGCCTTTGCGGCACTGGTGGCAACCAAAGCCCCCGATGAGCTGATGTTTCTGCAAGTTGAGGTGGTGCTGGGCATCTTTATCGGCGCGGTAACATTCACCGGTTCGGTGATTGCCTTCGGCAAGCTCGCTGGCAAAGTGGATGGCAAGCCAAAGCAATTGCCCGGCGGCCATATGTTGAATGCCGGTGCGGCGGCGCTGTCGCTGCTGTTGGCGATTATGTACCTCAACGGCGCAGGCTTCTGGACGCTGCTAGTGATTGCGGCGCTGGCGTTCTTTATCGGCTACCACCTGATTATGGGCATCGGCGGGGCGGATATGCCAGTGGTGGTCTCTATGCTGAACAGCTACTCCGGCTGGGCGGCGGCGGCGATTGGTTTCACGCTCTCCAACGACCTGCTTATTGTGACCGGTGCGCTGGTGGGTTCCTCTGGTGCAATTCTCTCTTACATTATGTGTAAGGCGATGAACCGTAACTTTGTCAGCGTGATTCTAGGTGGTTTTGGGGGGTCTCAAGGGCCTGCCGCGGAAATCGAAGGCGAGCAGGTCTCCATCGACGCCAATGGCGTCGCTACCGCACTGAACGACGCCGACAGCATCATCATCGTGCCGGGTTACGGCATGGCGGTGGCCCAAGCGCAAACGGCGGTGAGTGATTTAGTCCGCAAGCTGCGCGCCGCTGGCAAAACCGTCCGCTTCGGGATTCACCCCGTGGCTGGGCGCTTGCCAGGCCATATGAACGTCCTGCTGGCGGAAGCTAAGGTGCCTTACGATATCGTGCTGGAAATGGACGAGATCAACGACGACTTTGCCAGTACCGACGTGGTCATCGTTATCGGCTCCAACGATATCGTCAATCCTGCCGCCGAAGAGGACCCCAACAGCCCCATTGCGGGGATGCCGGTGCTCAAAGTATGGGAAGCGAAGCAGGTGTTCGTCAGCAAGCGTGGCCAGGGCACTGGCTACTCGGGCATTGAGAACCCGCTATTCTTCAAGGAGAACACGCGAATGTTCTACGGCGATGCTCGCGATAGCTTAAACGCCCTGCTACCGCTGGTGGAGTAATCAAGTAAAGCAGTAGACTGACAAGGAACGGGGCGCTCAGCGCCCCGTTTCACGTTTGATTGTTAATAGCTATCAGCTTGTTGGTTAAATGCAAATTGTGACTATTGAGTAGGTGCTTTAAAACTGTAAAACATGAATAACGCATCCGCTGACGATCTACACAGTAGCTTGCAGCAAAGATGCAGAGCATTTGTTCCCTTGGTATCGCCAAGGCATAGAGCAATAAGGGAGAGAGCTATGAGCGGTAAATGTCCTGTCATGCACGGTGGTAACACCTCGACCGGTACTTCCAACAAAGATTGGTGGCCGGAAGGGTTGAACCTGGATATTTTGCATCAGCAAGATCGCAAATCAGACCCGATGGATCCGGATTTCAACTACCGTGAAGAAGTACGCAAGCTCGATTTCGACGCGCTGAAGAAAGATGTCCACGCGTTGATGACCGATAGCCAAGAGTGGTGGCCCGCTGACTGGGGGCACTACGGCGGTTTGATGATCCGTATGGCTTGGCACTCCGCTGGCACCTACCGTATTGCTGATGGCCGTGGGGGCGGTGGTACCGGAAGCCAGCGCTTTGCACCGCTCAACTCCTGGCCGGACAACGTCAGCCTGGATAAAGCGCGCCGTCTGCTGTGGCCGATCAAGAAGAAGTACGGCAACAAAATCAGCTGGGCAGACCTGATGATTCTGGCTGGCACCGTGGCTTATGAGTCCATGGGCTTACCTGCTTACGGCTTCTCTTTCGGCCGCGTCGATATTTGGGAACCCGAAAAAGATATCTACTGGGGTGACGAAAAAGAGTGGCTGGCACCTTCTGACGAACGCTACGGCGACGTGAACAAGCCAGAGACCATGGAAAACCCGCTGGCGGCTGTCCAGATGGGTCTGATCTATGTGAACCCGGAAGGTGTTAACGGCCAGCCTGATCCGCTGAGAACCGCGCAGCAGGTACGTGAAACCTTCGCCCGTATGGCGATGAACGACGAAGAGACCGCAGCCCTCACAGCTGGCGGCCACACCGTCGGTAAATGCCATGGTAATGGCGATGCCTCTGCGTTGGGCGCTGAGCCAGAAGCCTCTGACGTTGAAAACCAGGGCTTAGGCTGGGGCAACCCCAACATGCAGGGCAAGGCGAGCAACGCCGTGACCTCGGGTATCGAAGGTGCGTGGACCACCAACCCCACGAAATTCGATATGGGCTATTTCGACCTGCTGTTCGGCTACGAGTGGGAACTGAGAAAGAGTCCTGCCGGTGCCCACCAGTGGGAACCGATTGACATCAAAGAGGAAGACAAGCCGGTTGACGCCAGCGACCCCTCTATTCGCCACAACCCGATCATGACCGATGCGGATATGGCGATGAAGGTAGATCCGACCTATCGCGCTATCTGCGAAAAATTCATGGCCGATCCGGAGTACTTCAAGAAGACTTTCGCGAAAGCTTGGTTCAAGCTAACGCACCGTGATCTGGGCCCGAAATCACGTTACATCGGCCCGGAAGTGCCGGCAGAAGACCTGATTTGGCAAGACCCGATTCCGGCAGGTAACACCGACTACTGCGAAGAAGTGGTCAAACAGAAAATTGCACAAAGTGGCCTGAGCATCAGCGAGATGGTCTCCACCGCTTGGGATAGCGCCCGTACTTATCGCGGTTCCGATATGCGCGGCGGTGCTAACGGTGCCCGCATTCGCTTGGCCCCACAGAACGAGTGGCAGGGCAACGAGCCGGAGCGCCTGGCGAAAGTGCTCAGCGTCTACGAGCAGATCTCCGCCGACACCGGCGCTAGCATCGCGGACGTGATCGTTCTGGCTGGTAGCGTAGGCATCGAGAAAGCCGCGAAAGCAGCAGGTTACGAGGTACGCGTTCCCTTCCTGAAAGGCCGTGGCGATGCGGCCGCTGAGATGACCGACGCAGACTCCTTCGCACCGCTGGAGCCGCTGGCCGATGGCTTCCGCAACTGGCAGAAGAAAGAGTATGTGGTGAAGCCGGAAGAGATGCTGCTGGATCGTGCGCAGCTGATGGGCTTAACCGGCCCGGAAATGACCGTGCTGCTGGGCGGTATGCGCGTACTGGGCACCAACTATGGTGGCACCAAACACGGCGTATTCACCGATCGTGAAGGCCAGTTGACCAACGACTTCTTTGTGAACCTGACCGATATGGGGAACAGCTGGAAGCCGGTAGGTAGCAACGCCTACGAAATCCGCGACCGCAAGACCGGTGCCGTGAAGTGGACCGCCTCGCGGGTGGATCTGGTGTTTGGTTCCAACTCGCTGCTGCGCTCTTACGCAGAAGTGTACGCCCAGGACGATAACGGCGAGAAGTTCGTCAGAGACTTCGTCGCCGCCTGGACCAAAGTGATGAACGCCGACCGTTTCGACGTCGCGTCGTAAGTCAGCAACCGCAAGTCGCACTATCTAAGGCACCCTATTTTGGGTGCCTTTTTTGTATTTCTGCATCGGCAAGCAGCATAGTTAAGCCGTATGCTGGCGAAAGCGTGCCTAGGCACTGCTGGTCCGTCAGCTTTGCTACAGTAGCGCGTGCTTTTCCACCGACGTAACAATACGAGATCGACGATGAAACGCAGTAAATGGATATGGCTAGTATGGGCCGTTGTCTTGTTAAGTTATTTAGTGCCTTACACGCTGTTAAGCGACGTGTCGCGATGGTACGGCAGCTTTTTGTTTTGGGCCGTGGCCGGGGTGGCCATCATTGCTCTGAACGTGTTTATTACGACAGACTTTAAGGAGCATAGCGATGACTGAGTCGCTCATTTGGTGGTCCATTGCTATCTACTTATTAGTGGCCATAGGCATTGCTATTCTGTCGCGCCAACGCCCGGCGAAAGGCGGTTCAGAAAGCATGTCCGGCTACTTTTTGGGTAACCGCCAAATGAACGGGTTTGTCTCGGCGCTGAGCTACAGTGCCACGACGTATAGCGCCTTTATGATGGTGGGCCTGGCTGGCCTGACCTATGCGGGCGGCGTGGGCGCCTTCGGTTTTGAAATCATCTATTTTGCCGGTGTCTCGCTGGTGGCGGTGTTCGGCCCTAAATTCTGGGCAGTTGGCAAAAAGTTTGGCTACGTGACGCCCAGTGAGATGCTGAGCCACCGCTACCATAGTAAGCAGGTGGCCATGGCCGTGTCGATTGCCAGCTGTATCTTCCTGATCCCTTATTCCGCCGTTCAGCTCGCTGGTGTCGGCTACCTGTTGCAGGGTATTACTGATGGCGCCATTACCTTTACCACCGGGGTCGTGCTAGCCACGGTGATCGCCATTTTCTTCTCCTATATCGCGGGGATTCGCTCGGTCATGTGGACCGACTCGCTCCAGGCCATCATGATGATTGTGGCCTCTACCCTGGTAGCCTTTCTGGTGATTCAAAATCTGGGCGGTTTTGGTGCGCTCTTCGATACGCTGGCAACGGAGCACCCGCAGTCCCTGACGGTACCTGGCCCAGGACTATTCAGCTTTGTCACCTTCTTGGGGCTCACCATTCCCTGGTTCTTCTTTAGCCTTTCAAATCCGCAGGTCAGCCAGCGTCTTTTCATGCCCTCGTCGCTGCGCTCGATGCGCCACATGCTGATTGGCTTTTTGGTGTTCGGTTTTATTTACACCCTCGTTTCGGTGCTTTGGGGGTTCTCGGCTTTGGCTGCTTTCCCTAGCCTAGAGCGCGCCGATTTAGCCACGCCCACGCTACTGGCCTCAGAGTTTGTGCCGCCCGTATTAGGCGTGATTGTGATGATCGGCATTATGGCCGCCGCTGTTTCCACGATCGATTCAATCATGCTGACGCTGGCGTCCATGGTCTCCCGCGACGTCTATGCCAACCTCAAGCTGAACGTCAGTGAAAAGCGACAACTGCTGGTGGGTAAGTGTGTAGTGCCGGTGATTGCACTGATGGCGCTGGCCTTCGCAGAGCTGCAGCTTGACCTGATTGCGGTGCTGTCGGTGGCCGCCTCATCGGGCTTGGTGGCTATGGTGCCTGCGCTGATCGGTGCTTTCTATTGGAAGCGCGGCACGGCTGCCGGTGCACTGACCAGCGTGGTGGGTACCAGCGCCTTTGTGCTGCTGATGTATGCCACCGGTAACTCGTTGCTGGGCCTGCCTGCCGGTGTATGGGGCATTGTGGTCGCGAGTGTGCTGTTTGTTGGCGTTAGTCTTGTGACCAAGCCTCATCAAGACTCTACCGATGCTTTCTTTGCCGCCATCGCGGAAGAGTTGGGTACACAGCAGCGTCGCACTGCCAATGACCCGGCGACCAAGCAAGCGGCTCATTAGGCACCCTAGCGATAAAAGCCCCTGATGAGGGGCTTTTTAGCCTTACTGCCACTTCAATAACTGCGCTCTGTAGGCCGCCTGCGCCTGCGTCGCACTGATGGGCTGCAAGCGCACCTTGGTGCCCGGCAGGCACTGGGCGAGGCGGGCGCAGGCCATGGGGGTTAAAGCACCCAAACGCGGGTAGCCACCGATGGTTTGGCGGTCGTTCATCAGGATGATCGGTTGGCCATCGGGAGGAATCTGCACGGCCCCTAACGGAATGCCCTCGGAGACGATACCGCCCAGGCGGCTGTTCAGCGCTTTGCCGGTCAGTCGAATGCCCATGCGGTCGGCGCGTTGGTCCACGGTCCAGGGCTGGTTGAAGGCATCGAACAGGCTGCGCCCGGCAAAGTGCGCGGCCTGGGAGCCCAGCACCATGTCCAGCACGGTGTCTACTGCATCAGGCAGAGGAAGCTGGGTGCCTTGAGGCAACTGTCGCGGCGTGGCGCTGCTGCCTTTCCAGGTGAGCTGGTCGCCGGTTTTAAGTGGTTTGCCATCTTCGTGCAGGCCGCCGATGTGCTCTCTTGCCGAGCAGGCTTGGCTGCCTAGCACGATTTGCGCATCAAGCCCGCCAGGAAAGGCGAGGTACGCGCGCAGGCCCTTCTTCGGCTGGCGAAAGACCAGCGTTTGGCCCGCTTGCATTACAAAGCTGTCGTTGGGCGCCAGCGGTTGGCCCTCCAGCGTAGCGGCAAGGTCGGCTCCTGTGAGGGCAAGGCGCACGTCGCTATTGGCCACCAGCGTTAGGTTGCCGCCCATGACGATTTCCAGCGCGGCGCTCTCCAGCGGGTTGCCCAGTAGCCAGTTGGCCCAGCGGAAGGCGATCCAGTCGGCGGCACCGCCTTGAGTCACGCCTAAGTGGCCGACGCCGAAGCGGCCCGCATCTTGAATCAGCGCCAGCGGTCCGGCTTGCTTTACGGTCAACATGGGGTGGCTCATGACCGCTCCTCCAGCGGGGTGGTATCGCCCCCAGCCGCTTCAAATTCTGATTGGGATATCGCCTTAAAGCGCACTTTATCGCCCGGGCGCAGCAGCGGCTCGCCACGTTTGGCGTGCTCGAAAAGCGGCACGGCCGTTCTGCCAAGAATGTTCCAGCCGCCCGGCGAAAGCAGGGGGTAAATGGCGGTTTGCCGGTCGGCAATGCCCACGCTTCCGGCCGCGACGCGGCGGCGGGGCGTTTTTAAACGCGGCGTGGCAATGGCCTCATCTACCAGGCCCATAAAGCCGTAGCCAGGGGCAAAGCCCAGTGCAAACACGCAATAGTCGTGGCTGCAGTGGCGCTCAATCAGCGCCTCGACGCTGAGCCCAGCGCGCTTGGCAACGGTGGGCAGCTCCGGTCCAACGCTCTCGTCGTACCATACGGGGATTTCGTGGAGCTGGCCCTTTTGGGCATCGGCGGGCGTGAGATTGCGCAGTGCGCTACGCACCAGCGTCGTGGCCTGGGCAAAAGTGAGCTTCTGGCAGTCGTAATGCACCAGCAGGGTGGTGTATGACGGGATGAGATCAATCAGCGCGTGATCAAAGGCGCGCCGCAGCGCCTCGTCAGCGGCCATGATCCACGCCATATTGCTTTCATCAATGGCATCGAACAGGCGCACCGTCAGGGCGTCCATCGCCGCCGTTTCTAAGCGCAGTTTCACGCGGACTCCAGCGCCGTAAAGGCCTCACGAATGGCGCGCACGGCGGCCACGGATTCGGGGTTATCGCCATGCACACAGAGCGTGTCGCAGGGGAGCTGTAAGGCGCTGCCATCCCGGGCGGTCAGCGCTTCGCCTTTGGCCAGGGCAACGGCTTGGGCGACGATAGTGGCTTGGTCGTGATGCACAGCCCCCGGCAGGCGGCGAGACGCGAGATGCCCAGTGGCCTCATAAGCGCGGTCAGCGAAGGTTTCAAACCATAGCGTCACGCCCATTTTTTCCGCTAATTGTCGATGCGGCTCTGGGTTGGCGGTGGCCATCACCATTAGCGGTAGGTGGGCATCGAACGCCCTCACGGCGCGCATGGCGCCTTCCAGCAATTCCAGATTGGCGGCCATGTCGTTGTACATTGCCCCGTGGGGTTTGACATAGCTAAGCGCGGTGCCTTCCGCTTGGCAAATACCTGCCAGCGCGCCGATCTGGTAGAGCATCATGTCTTCCACTTCGGCAGGAGAGCAGGCCATGGAGCGGCGGCCAAAGCCCATTAAATCGGGGTAACCGGGGTGCGCGCCGATCTTCACGCCGTGCTGGACGGCAAGCGCCACCGTTTTACGCATCACATGGGGGTCTGAGGCGTGGTAGCCGCAGGCAATGTTGGCACAGTCAACGTAGGGCATAACATCAGCGTCTAAACCAATCGACCAGTTGCCGAAACTTTCGCCCATATCGCAGTTAAGCAGCGGAATCGCCATAACGTCTCCTGCAGGGTTGCGTGTTGTTAGTGATTGATATCGCGATTGATTAGTCAAATAAGTACAAATATTGGCTAATCATGTTTATTACATAATAAGCGTGTTTATGTTTGTGCTATCGCAAAAATAATATATGGAGCCTGCGTCACAAGTGCCAATCGTTTTTAGCGATATTAAGTATCGGTGCTTCCTATCATGCTGTTATTTAGTGGAAAAATAGTTGACGCTAGGGCGCTATACGATTATCAACTAAATAAAGCGACTCAAAAAAGATTACAAAAGAGATGCCCTTATCCGCCTGATGTAGCGCCGTTGCGCCACCAATAAAAATGGCAATGAAAGGGTGATTTCGAGGAGTACCACATGCGGTTGCCAGCCCCGCGACAGCATGTCCGTGCCCAACACGACATGTTTCACTTACATTTGCATATCAATGCCTCACGATGGGAGACCATGGTGTGTGGCGTGGTGGAGGCGCTTGACGCTGTGCTTCCCGTGAATGCTTCATTACAGGCTGGTTAAGCACGATGCTGGATTTTAAGGAACTCGACGCCTTTGTTTGGGCGGTGAAACTTGGCTCTTTTCGTAAAGCGGCGGTGCGTTTACACATTACGCAACCGTCGATATCTGAGCGTATCTCGCGTTTAGAGAGCACGGTGGGCGAGCTACTGCTTGAGCGCTCGGCGCGGCCTATTCAGCCTACTATGCGTGGTAGGGAGTTCTTCCTGCATGCCGAACGTATGCTGGCCCAGCGCGATGAAGCCCTTAAACTTTTCGATAGTGAAGAAGACTTTTCCGCCCCGCTGCGCCTGGGCACGATTGAAACCATTGCTCACAGTTGGTTCCCCACGTTTATGCAGCGGCTCACCGAGCGCTACCCGCGGTTGATTATTGAGCTCACCGTGGATTACTCCCCGGCGCTGAACGAGCGGCTGAACAGCAATGAGCTGGATATTCTGCTAGCCATGAACGGCTACCTGCCTTCAGAGCAAATTGACCATGAGACGCTCAGCCCCTATGAAATGGGGATGTTTGTTTCACCTCGACACGCCCAGATGTTAAGCAAACGCCCCGATGCTTGGCATTCAACGCTGCCGTTTATCTCCTTTGGCAAGCTAGCGCGTCCGTATGAAGAGTTAGTGCGTTATTTAGCCGACCAAGGTGTTCAACAGCCGCGTATTCATAGTGTGAGCACGCTGATGACGATTGTGCGTTTAACCACGGAAGGGCTGGGTATCGGCGCGCTACCAGTAGCCACCGTGCTGGATGAGTGGCGGCGTGGGGAGTTGTATCGTTTAGCGCTCCCCACGCCGTTACCGGCCATGCACTATGATGTTATTTGGCGCAGTGCAAATCATCCACGCTTCTGCCGTGGTGTTGGCCGCCTGGCGCAGGAGTGCGCGCTAGAGTATGCCGCTGAAAAGCATACCGAGATTACTAACACGTGTTTTACCGGGCGTTGGGTGACCCCTAGCGCCGCCTCCTCCACCCCTGTGCAGCACCTCCATCCCTATGAATAAGAGGACTTTACCTATGCGTACTCGCATTGCGACCCCCCTGCTTCTTGCCACGGCGTGCAGCCTTGCCGCCGCCACGGTTCAGGCCGCCGAGTGGACCATGGCCACGCCCTACGGGGATGCCAGCTTCCACACCCAAAACACCAAGCAGTTCGCGGAAGATGTGGCGGAAGCCACGGACGGCGAGCTCACCATTACCGTTCACAGCGGTGGCTCGCTAGTATCCCACGGGGAGATCAAGCCCTCCGTGCGTCGTGGCACCATCGATGCCGGTGAAGTGTTCCTGTCGATCCTCTCTAACGACGACCCGATTTTTGAAGTCGATACGCTGCCCGGTGTGGCCGGTAGCTACGATGATGCCTATGCGCTGTGGGAAGCCACTAAGCCGATGATTACTGAGCTATTCGCCTATGAGGGGCTGATTCCGCTCTACGCCGTCGCATGGCCTGCTCAGGGCATTTATACTGCCGAGCCGCTGACTGACCCAGCCCAGTTTGATGGGCTGCGCGTACGCGCACCAAACATCAACACCCAGCGCTTCGTTGATAACCTAGGCGGCAGCCCGACCGAAACCGAAGAGTCGGATATCCCCACTGCCTTCAGCACTGGCCGAGTAGATGCCATGATTACTTCAAGCTCCACCGGTAACTCAATGGCCGCGTGGGACTACGTCACCGACTACACCGACGCCAACCTGTGGCTGCCGAAGAACATCGTTTTCATCAGCCAGCGCAGCTTCGATCGTCTTGACGAAGCAACTCAAGAAGCGCTGATGGAAGCGGCGGCCCGTGCCGAAGAGCGCGGCTGGCAGATGAGCCGTGAGAACAATGACGAGAGCCTCGCGGCGCTGCAAGAGAACGGCATCAGCGTGTCCGAACCCAACGCTGAGGTAGCTGCTGCGCTGCAAGCGGCGGGTGACGAGCTGTTCACCGATTGGCAGTCCCGCGCCGATGACGAAGCCAAAGCGGCACTGGAAGCCTACCGCGCCCAGCGTGGCAACTAACCCTTCGTTGCTACGGTAACGCCTGGGGCAGCCCGAGGGCTGCCCCTTTCCCTACGCGCTCTGTGAGACTGCGAACATGACGTTTAAATTCGACAAACTCTACCGCCTAGGTGCCTGGGGCGCAGCAGCATGCATGGTGGCGATTTGTGCGCTGATCGCGCTTCAGGTCACTTTCCGTTTAGTAGATGCGCTGTTGGTTTTGGTCGGCCAGGAGCGGCTCGGTGTCAGCATTACCGGCGTCTCGGAAATGGCCTCCTATTTATTGGTAGGCGCCACCTTTCTTGGGTTGGCCTATACCTTTGTTCACCACGCCCATATCCGTGTGACCTTACTGATTTCACGCCTGCCTTCTGCGGTGCGCGTGTGGTTTGAGGTGTTTGGGCTGATTATTGCGCTGGTTATCAGCGTACTACTGGCCTATGGCCTGGTTGGTTTAGCGAGGGAAAGCCTAGAGTACAACGATGTTTCGTCGGGCTTTTTGTCGATTCCCCTGTGGATCCCCCAGGTGGTGCTGTCCGTTGGGGTAGGGCTTCTGGCCTTGGCGCTGTTAGAAGCGCTGTGGATGGCCGGGCGCATTGCCATACGCGACCCATCAAGCTTCCGCGAAGCCACTTCCATCGACGATAACGAAGCGCATTAAGCGGCTACTCGGGAGATACCCTCGTGCTACTACTAAGTTTAGCGACTATTTTTACCCTGGTGCTGCTGCTGGGCAGCGGGGTGTGGATTGCCTTTGCCTTGATAGGCACAGCGTGGATTGCGCTGCAATTTTTCAGCCCTTTTGACCCTGGCCCGATTCTGGCCTCCGATTTTTGGGGCGCAAGCTACGGCTGGGATTTAACCGCGCTGCCGATGTTTATCTGGATGGGCGAGATTCTGTTTCGCTCGGGGCTGGCGGACAATATGTTCCGTGGACTTTCACCCTGGTTGAACCGTCTGCCGGGCCGCTTGCTGCATACCAATATCATTGGCAGTGGCATGTTTGCGGCGGTGTGCGGTTCGTCGGCGGCTACCTGTGCCACGGTGGGCAAAATGACCCTGCCGGAACTGGAGCGCCGGGGCTACGACAGCAATATGGCTATCGGGACGCTGGCCAGTGCCTCTACCCTGGGCCTGCTGATTCCACCCTCGATCGTGCTGATCGTCTACGGGGTGGTTACTGAGCAATCCATCTCGCGGCTGTTTATGGCGGGCATTGGCCCAGGCTTGATGATCTTGGCGCTGTTCATGGCCTATTTGGTGCTTTGGGCGCTGCTCAAAGGCAACCGTGACGGCCTGACAGGTGCTGACGAATCCGATATGAGCTTTGCCGAAAAGCTGCGTAATACCTGGTCGTTGGTGCCTATTTTGCTGCTAATCGGCGGGATTATCGTGTCGATTTACGGCGGGCTGGCATCGCCGACGGAAGCGGCAGCGGTTGGCGTGGTGCTGTCGATGATCATTGCTCGGCTCAACGGCCACTTTAATCGGGTGATTTTTACCGATTCGCTGTTTGCTGCGGTACGCACGGCCTGCATGATCGCCTTCATCATTGCCGGGGCGTCGTTTTTAACCTCAGCCATGGGCTTTACCCAGGTACCCATGAAGCTCGCTCAGGCGATTGGTGAAATGGGGCTGTCGCCCACCATGCTGCTGATTGCGCTCACGTTGCTGCTACTCATCATGGGCTGCTTTCTGGATGGTATTTCGCTCATCCTACTGGTGACGGCGATTATCATGCCGGTGGTGAGCGCGGCGGGCTTCGATCTGATCTGGTTCGGCATCTATTTGGTGATCGTGGTCGAAATGTCGCAAATCACACCGCCGGTTGGATTTAACCTGTTTGTGATTCAGGGGTTAACCGGCAAAGATATTCTGACCATTACCAAGGCCACGCTGCCCTTCTTCCTGCTGATGATGCTGGCCATTGCGCTTATGCATATCTTCCCCAGCATTGCGCTCTATCTTCCCTACGCAATGACGAGCTAAACCTTTACTCCACCGCCCCGCCGACAAGCGGCGGGGTTAGTGGCCATAAACCGATACACCGCCCCGGCCAGAGCGCTTGATGAAGTACATGCTTTGATCGGCGGCGTCGATAAGCTCCCGTTCATCTCCAAACCCGCCGTCGGTGAGGCAGGCCACGCCAATCGATACGGACACGTAAAGCGGCTCTTGGTCTACTCGGGCCATGGGCCGCTCCTGCAGCCGCCGGGTAATACGCTCAGCAAAGCGCCGAGCACCCTCGGCATCTTCATCGGGAAGAATCACCAGGAACTCTTCGCCACCATAGCGGCCTGCAAGATCGCCCACGCGAATTAACGAGGCGAGCATCCTGCCGAAGTGAGCCAGCACCTGATCACCCGCCTGATGACCATATCGGTCATTCAGCACCTTAAAATGATCCAGGTCGATAAACACCACCGACATGGTTCGTTCGGTTGTGAGGCAAAGGCGGAAGCGTTCCCGTAACTGCTCCTCTAGCCAAGCGCGATTCGCTAATTGGGTTAGCGGGTCGAGCCGGCTGCGCTGTTGCAGCTCGGCATAATCGTTGAGCAGCGTTTCCCACGCTTTTTGCTGAGCATTTAAGCGTGCGCTCAGTGATAAGGTGTGTTCAAAAAGCCGCTGCTGGGCCTCTTTTAGCAGGGCGACGCTATCAACAGTGACCGGCATGCCCAGCCCGAGTGTCTCCATCAGCGGTGGAAGCGTTTGCTGTAAATGGGCCAACAGCCCCGACATGGCCCACTCGCTTGATGGGGTTAACGCGTTGAGCTGGTGCATCACGCCGGCTAAAGCGTCGGCAGGGTTCGCCGATAACCAAACATCCGCGATGGCGCCGGAGACGCGTAGGCAAAGTGCCGCGTTATCTTCCGTATCCAGGCCATCGTGACTGTGTTGAATGGCGTGAATCAAGCTGTCATGGGCACCCCATTTCGCCAGCAACCAAGCGCCCACAAGGGCGTGGTGGCAGCCAAAATAGCGCTTTTCCACCTGTATGATGTGTTGATGAGAGGTATTCTCGATGCCGTAGAGTCGCTCTGCGTCGCCGGGGTAAGCGGTTTGTAACGCTAAAATACCAATATCTTGCAGCAGCGCCGTAGTGAATACGCTGCCTGATTGGTGAGGACAAAGCTGCTGTGCGAGATAGCTGGCGGCGACGGCCGCCGTGATAGATCGCTGCCAAAACGGTAAGCGACCGCGTGCGCCATGATCGTTTTCAAACAGGCAAAAGTTCAATACGGTAGCCAGGGTGACATCTAGCCCTATGCGCTGTGTGGCATCAAAACACGTGTGTGGGGGCTGAGCCGCGCGCAGGTAGTGGACGCTATTGGCTATGCTCATGATCCGTGCTGTTAACGCGGGGTCATATTCGATGGCATTGGCATAGTCGCTCAAGGTAGCCTCAGCGCCCCGAGAGATATCCAAGATGTTCAGGGCGACCGCCGGTAGAGTAGGCAGCCGCTTACACTGAAGCAGCGCGCTGCTAAGAAAGCTGGGCAGCTGGTCAGTCAGCGAGGTGTAGAGTGTTTCGCTGACGGCATTAGGCCCCGTCATAGTGTCTCCTCAAATGCCGTGCAGCGAAGCGGGCAGTCAACATAATATCGATAGATGTTTCTAACATAATGTTAGGGGTGGCCGATATCGTTTATGGCCCCAGTGTTCTTCCATAAGGTAGCTGTTTATGGTGCAAACGTCGCTGTGCTTTGTTAAAACAGTGACAAAGCTTAGCCTGCTCTACAACGACATAAGCGAGTGCGACGATGCACACAAGCAAAGAAGAAGCAGAGGTTTTTCGTCAGCTAGCGGAAGGTTTTGGGCGCAGTGGCCATCCCAACTTCTTTGCTACGCTGGTGGAACAGCTGGCTCGTCTACTCAATGTCGACCACGCACTGGTCGCCGTGGTCACTGAAGCTAATATAGCCGAAACCTTGGCCGTTTGGTCAAGCGGTGCCTTGCAGGCCAATATTACCTACCCTCTTGCGGGCACGCCCTGCGAAACCGTGGTGGGCCATGAGCCCTGTCTGTACGCCTGCGATGTGCAATCCCGCTTTCCAGAAGACGATCTCCTAAGCCAGCTTGGTGCCGATAGCTATATGGGGTTGCCGCTATTCGCCCCAGATGGCACCGCCATTGGTCTGCTGGCAGTGCTCCACAATCAGCCAATACAGTTTGATGGATTGGAAAATGAAATTCTGCGTATTGCGGCCGCCCAAGGTGGCGCTGAATTAGGGCGTCGCCAAGCGGAAAATGCGCTACGCAAAAGCGAGGCCGCTGCCAAAGAGAGCGAGCGCCGGCTGAACACCTTGCTCAATCACCTACCGGGGATGGCTTACCGCTGCCTGAATGATAACGACTGGACCATGCAGCTAGTGAGCAAGGGCGCTGAAGCGCTGACCGGCTATCGGCCTGATGAGCTTGAGAATAGTCGCATCACCAGTTTTGCGAATTTAATCCACAAAGAAGACCACGACCGGCTGGTTAAAGCCGTGCAGTCCGCCATTCATCAGCGACGGCCTTATCGCGTGACGTTCCGCATTCGCCATCGCGACGGCAGCGAACGCTGGCTGTGGGAGCAAGGGCAGGCCATTTTTTCCGATGAGGGCGACGTGCTCTGCCTGGAAGGTTTTATTACCGACGTGACCGACCAGCAAGAGGCACAACGGGTGCAGCAGGCGGTGGTGCAAGTTGCCTCAACCGTCACCTCGCGGGTAGGGGATGACTACTTTCAGCAGCTTATTTCTACGCTCACCACGCTGTTAGAAGCCGATGCGGGCTTTATTGCCCTCTTAGACCAACCTATGCCGTCTCAACAGAGCGAGCACACTCACCCCAATAGCCTATTACCTGCGACCACAGGCCATACCGTAAGCTTAGTGGTCGACGGCCAAATCCGTAAAAATCACACCTTTCTTTTGCGTGACACCCCCGTCGAACGGGTGGTGTTAGAGCAAGAGAGCGTCGTGCATCACGGCCAGCGGTTTACGCTGCCGGGAGCGACGCTGAGTGCGCAGGCATGGATTGGTCGACGCTTAGATAACGCAAAAGGCGAAGCCATCGGAGTGATGATGGTGTTTTATCAAGCGCCCCTCACGACAAATGCCTTTGCGACATCGGTGCTACAAATTCTCTCCAACGGTGCTGCGGCGGAGCTAGAGCGACGCCGCGATCACCGCCATATGCACCAGCTGGCCTATACCGACAGCACTACCGGTTTGCCAAACCGGGTGCAGTTTATGGAACACCTGCGTGAGATGGGCCAGCAGGCCCAAAAGCAGCAGTCGCCACTGGCATTACTGCTGCTCGATTTGCGTCGTTTTAAAGAAATTAATGACCTGTACGGCCATCAAATTGGCGATCAGCTGCTGGCCACTGTGGCAGGAAGGCTACGCCATTTAGAGTTGCCGGGCGTGCACTGTGCGCGGCTTTCTGGCGATGAGTTCGCGCTCCTTTTCCCCTATACTGAACGTGCCAACCTTGATGAGGTGGTGAAGCAGCTATGTGCGTTGGTGAATCGGCCTATTCGTCTGGATCGCCGCGTGTTTAACCTAGATGTTAGCATTGGCTTCGCGCGTTATCCGAGCGATGTAGCTAAAGTCAGCGAACTGTTCAACGCGGCTAGCATCGCACTGCATCACGCCAAAAAGCGTGATACGAATACCTCCCCCTACACCCAGGCCATGCGCCATACGCTGGAGCGCCGCCAATGGATGACCGAGCGGCTGCATCGGGCAATTTTAGAAGGGCGGCTTGAGCTCTATTTTCAGCCTCAGGTAGATCTACATACCCAAACGCTGACCGGGGCAGAAGCGCTATGCCGCTGGCACGACCCCGAATGGGGCTGGGTTAGCCCCGGTGAGTTTATTCCCCTAGCGGAGGAGCGCGGGCTGATTCGTTTACTCGGCGACTGGGTGCTGGAAGAGTCTGCTCGCCAGCTTAGCGCTTGGCAGTCGGCGGGCACGCCGCTGCCGGGACGGCTTTCGATTAATATCTCCGCGCAGCAGTTTGCCGACCCCCGGCTGACGGCGCATATTGCGACGCTTACCTCCAGCGTTTCACCCAGTACGATTGGCTTGGAACTGACGGAAAGCGATTTTATGCGCGACCCGGATCAAGCCATCATCATTACTCATGCCATGCGCAAAGCTGGGTACGCACTGTTTATCGATGATTTTGGCACCGGCTACTCATCGCTCTCGTATCTGCGCCGCTTTGCCGCCGACGCGCTGAAAATCGATATCTCCTTCGTGCGCGATATGCTCGATAACCATCACGACCGGGCGATTGTGCAAACGATTATTGCCATGGCGAACACATTAGAAATGAAAACCCTCGCCGAAGGGGTTGAAAGTGCCGAGCAAGCGGCGCTGCTGGCTGAGATGGGCTGCAATCAGGCCCAGGGCTACTGGTTTGGAAGACCGCTACCCGCCGATGAGTTTGCCCGCACTTGGCTAAACGGCTAGCGCGGCGTTTAGCCAAGTGCGGGCAGCCGCAACTACCTCTGTTGCTAAGGTGATTTAACTGCATGGTCAGGTTTGCCAGTCGGGCCATAGCGTCTCCTTGAAGGGCTCTGCTGGCAGAGCCCGCTATATGACTAAGTTATGAGGCTAGGCAAGGAGCACCGACGTGCAGAGCCGCCGCAGACATGGCGGGGATATTCAGCGTGAGCTGACCATTCTCCACCGTGATACATTGCTCTTCAGCCGTCACGTTTTGATAGCGGCCATCTGCCATATCGGTTTGAAAAGTGTGGGTGAGCGCTTGCTGCTCCCGGTTAATCGCAATAAAGCCCTGGGCTTCGCGGCTAAAGGCGATTTGATGATGGCCATTATCCCACCAGTGGGTGACCTCTGCGCCGTCGGCTTGTTGGCGAAACGCGACCATATTGGCAATCTCGGGCCAGCGGTGTTCGCATACCCAGGCTTCCCCACATTGGGCCTCGCCCTGCTGATAGACGGGGGCTTGCGGTGGGCCTTGGTCGCTATTAGAAAAAGCGTAGCTTGACATGACTTTTGGGTAACCATAAGGCCATGCCAGCATAAACATGTTGGCTAAGCGATAAAGCGCGTCATCTCGATGCGTCAAAATATTGCTGCCGCCCGCACCGTGGCCACGCTGGTTATCGTGGTTGTCGGTAAATACGACGGCTTGTTCGCTCGGCAGCAGGGCAGGCGATTCGCCAAACTGCTGAAGGTTGGCAAGGGCTTGATTGTTGAAAATATCACCAAGAGACGCGCCGTAGCGAAACTCGGTGATATCCGCCGTGCCTTGATACTCCGTGGCACTGATCGCTTCGCCCCCTAGGTCAATCACTTCCTGAAAGGCATAAAGCGGAGCGTCTACCTGCGCCAGAATTTCCGCAATATCGCTGGGTGCCATATGCTTGGCTGCATCGATCCGAATACCTCCCACACCCAGTGCTGCCAAGGTATCCAAGTAATCCGCAATACGGCTCTGCACGGTGGGGTCGCTCGTGTTCAGATCGGGCAAGCCAACTAGCTGACATTGTCGAACGCTTTCGGCATTTTGCGTATAGTCGCTCTGTTCGATGCCGCAGGGTTCGTGGAAGTCATCGCGCTGATAATGGGGATAGTTCAGTGCTTCATTGTCATAAGAGGAGCCTGCAATGCCCTGGCCCTTGCCGTGGGCCACATGGTTAATCACCGCATCCGCGTACACATCGACCCCCGCTGCATTGCAGCGCTGTACCATATCGGCAAAGGCGTCGCTGGAGCCGCTGCGGCTTTCCAGCTGATAGCTGACCGGCTGGTAGCGAGTCCACCAAGCATCACCCTGAATGTGCTCTTGTGGGGGCGAGACCTGTACGGCTTTAAATCCTTTTGGGCCTAGCCAATTTTCGCACTCCTGGGCAACATCTTCCCACTGCCACTCAAATAAGTGCACGAACGTGTCAGCGCTAGCAGGTTGCGCGGAAAGCCCTATGCTCAGTGTCGCGCTGGTAGCCAGGGCAACGGAGTATTTCGCAAACATAAGATCACCTTTGTTGTCATTGTTGCTCATAACATGACGGTATGCAGGGTGACTCAAACCCTCCTCGCGAGCCTGTTAAGGGGCGTAGATAAGAGGAGGAGGGCGCCTACTTGTGGAAAACGTCAGCAAAAACCCGCGTGAACCCTCGCCCACTCGGGCGGGGAGGTAAGCGGGGGCCGCACAAGCGGCCCTATTCTGGTGTCTTCTGTCCCTGCACATAAGCCTTGAGCGTCTCGATAGTGGCTCCGC